>Ga0255780_10003133_pt1 | contig 14564 bp, 19 predicted proteins | sample 071ome_32_FD_179978 | JGI IMG/M metagenome (GOLD analysis project Ga0255780, IMG submission 179978) | Coastal salt marsh microbial communities from the Groves Creek Marsh, Skidaway Island, Georgia - 071405AT metaG (version 2) | ecosystem: Environmental > Aquatic > Marine > Intertidal zone >... | reverse complement strand
ACAACAGGTGTACTACTACTTCCTGCTCCACCACCGCCTTGACAGGCTGCAAGAGCAGTTGTACTTGCTAACAAAAATGCTTTGAATGCTTGGTTCATATCAGTCTCCTACATTACTAATGTAGCACGGATATACATGTTGTCAACCGGTTTTATTCAGATTCTGGCGGATTAGTTACCTTATCCCACATACGGTACTTTTCTAAAAGTTTTTGATACTGTTCCCAAGCAGCAAAAAGTTCTGGATATTTGTCTCTCAGCAGTTCGTTTTCAAACTCTTCAACTAAGTGGCTGTCGTATGTGATTGTGTAACTATTGGTATGCTGACTTAGAGTCAAAGGGTCAGACAAAGGATCTAACTTATTACTGTAATTGCTTGTGTACTGATAGTCATCATCTTCTGTAAAAATATTTTGTTGCATGGTCCATTTTTTATGGTTGTCCAACTACTTTCTCCCATGCTTGATACTTTATTTGCAATTCTAAATATTCCTTGTACTTTTCTTGTAATTCAGGATGCTTTTGTATCAGTTTAAAATCTGGATTAACGTCTTCTACATCTGGCCAACTGTCTGGTCTAGGTATTGATGTTCCTGGACAAAAAGCATTTGGAGCACCGCCAACAATCCAGCGTGGTATAGAATTGTGAGGAGGATCTCTGTAACGGGCGTAAATTATACCATTCATACCTCGCTCATATATTAGAGCTTGTCCTTCATTTGCCTTCATGATATTTCCTATGGCATAGTAAATAATGCACGAACATGATATGGATGAACGTTAGAAGGTTGTCTTGCAAACACAACCCATTTGAATCCTTGGGCTGCCATCCAGTTTGGATAATTTTCCTCAATAAAATCTAACATGCTTGTTCCTGTTGTGAACACATCATCGCAAATCATTATTTGATGAGTTGGATCGCCGCTGGCATATTCGTTCATTGCATTAGCAAGAGGCAGTCCTCCGCGTGGTATGCCTACTGCTTTATAAAAGGGTTCTTTTTGATAATCCATAATCATCTTTGCTAAACAGCGCCATCCGTCTTCTGTAATGGCGTCGCATTCAATCTTCCATCTCAATGGAAGTCCTGCATGTGAAATAAAATCTCCGTCTTGAAACAAATCCATTAATTAAATTCCTTGTACCTGTGTGCTTTGAAGCAACTGTTTTGTCTACCTGTAATAAACTCATTCAGTGGGCTAGGGTATTCTTCAAACTCGGGAATAATATACTCCCAAACAGTTTCACCCTCGGGTGTAACCTCAAACAATCTACCAAATGCACTTTCACAAATAAATGTATTGCCATTCCACAGTCTTTGTACACCTCCCATGTACGGAGAGAAGAATGCAGGAGGCATGTCATCCATATATTGCCAAACCAGCTCACCGGTGTCAAGATCAAACTCTTGAATTCTACTGTGATGTATTCCTGGCGGTCTAATGTTTCCATTACAAAATGTAAGGATTGTGCCTTTATCTGTTATGTATGGGCAATGCTGTTGTGCAACATCTGGCCACTTCTTTTTGAATACTATTTGTTTTGTGTTGTAATCTACACCAATCAATCCGCTGGTGTTTCTTAGGCTCATGTAAACTACACCGTTGTGCATTGTTACACCATTGATCATGGGCCAATGATTATCTGGCATACCTTTGTGTACAGGAAATACATTTTCATTTAGATGTTGTGCGCAGTTGTATGTCCAAATTACTTTGCCTTTTCTATCAACTCTTTTTACAACATCAGTATAACGTCCATCTACATAATTTGTAGCAGCAACATAAAGTAAACCATCTGGTAACCACATGGCATCATGGTGTGCATATGGATCTTCATATTCCCAAACAATGTTACTTTTCTTGTCTGCTTCTATGAAATGTCCACCGTGCCATATATCCCAGGGTGGATAAAGATCAACACTGGTTTTGTGACTGCCGTTGTATCCCAAGTTTCCGTTTGGAAGTATAACTGCATCTCTGCCTGGGCGTACAGGCATATTCCATTCATGCACCAGTTCACCACCATCGTCAATCAGTGGAACACGCCCGCCACCTGTTTGTGGTGCAAACAGTGTGTAACCGCCTGCTGTTTTATGGTTCCGATGTGTTAGTCCTAGTTTTCTTCTTTCAACTGTAGTCATTGTTCGCTCTCATGCCATTTGTGTAGTAGATAATATCCAATAGTAGATACTGTTATAAAAAATGCAAACCCCAATGCGGTTGCTGTTAATATCAGTGCCATAACCAGTGAAGTTTCTAAACTGCTTTGTGCATATATTATTTGCACACCTAGTCCACCTTCTTCACTGCCGCTGCCAATTATAAACTCGCCAACGATGGCTCCAATAACACTGAGCCCTGCACTAATTTTTAGTCCTGCTATGATATTTGGTATTGCTGCAGGAAATCTCAATTTAACGAATGTTTTTAGTTTGTTTGTATCGTGATAATCAAAAAGTTCTACTAGAGTTTTGCTTGTGCTTTTAAGTCCTAGTAGTGTGTTGTTAATGATAGGGAATAGTGCAATGATTACACTTATGATAATAATACTGCGCATTTCTAATCCAAACCATAGCACAATCAATGGAGCAACTGCCACAACTGGCACTGTCTGTAATAGAATTGCATACGGATATAAACTGCGTTCTAGCACTGTGCTCAAACTCATAACTGTGGCAATCAGTATGCCCAGTATAGCAGCAATAACATAACCTGTAAATGCTGCAGTAAATGTTTGTGCAAGTCCTATCATGATGATAGGAAAGTCACTGATGAATGTTTTGGCCACTGTAAGAGGAGTAGGCAATAGGAAACTCATATCATACCATAACGCACCAAGATGCCAACTGCCTAGAAAAAGTAACAGTATCAGCACAGGTGGTATGATTCTTTTTATTTCCATGATCTTAACTTCTCTGATATATCATTTACCAGCCTACTGAACTGCGGTTTATTTCTAATAGCAGATGTACGTTTCTTAAATGGAATATCTACTATATCAGTGATGCGTCCAGGACGTGGCGACATAACAATAACACGATTACTAAGATACACTGCTTCAGCAATGTTGTGTGTTACTAGTATGGCTGTAAAATTATCTCTGGACCACATGTCGTATAATTCTTCTTGTAGTACTTCTCTTGTGAGTTCGTCTACTGCGCTCAGTGGTTCATCTAGTAGTATGTATTCTGGATCTAGTACCAAACTTCTTGCCAGACTCAATCTCATTTTCATACCCCCGCTGAGTTGATGCGGATATGAATTTTCAAAACCAGTAAGTCCAACTTGTTCTAACGCAATTGCAGCTTTTGCCTTTTTGTTGTCAACGCCTTCTAATTCCATCAATAGTTCAACATTGCGTTGTACTGTGCGCCACGGAAGTAATGCACTGTCTTGAAAAACAAATGCACCTTTGTTTGGCTTTATAACGCTACCGTTGGTGTTGATCAACCCTGCAATAATGCGAAGGAGGGTGGACTTGCCACAGCCTGAAGGTCCAACAATGCTGATGAACTCGCCTGTGGCAATATCCAGATTAACTTCCTCAAGTGCTTGAGTCTGTTCAAAACTCTTGCTTGCTTTAGAAATGCTAATCATAACCTATTTACAGTTTCCTAAGAATGATAGGTTATATGAACTCTTTGGATCAAAGTCAGCTGGAATAACTTCAACTTCTTTGAGTTGGCCTGCTAGTTCTTCCCAACGTGCTGGCTCCATACATCCTAGTTGACTGCGATCTGTAGGAAGGAATTCTGCCTTCATAAGTTTGATAGCATTCATGTGGATGTCACGAGTTACTTTTTTACTCTTTGATAGAATCAAATCTGCAGTAGGATTTGGATCATCAAGTACTTTTAAAAACGCTGTTCTAAGACGTGTAACAACTTCTTGTACAAGAGCTGGGTCACTGTCAATAAGTTTTTGTGTTGTGAACAGTGTTACATATGGCTTATAGCCTAGATCAGCAACTTTGATCTGATCAGTTGGAACGCCTTTGGCTGCAAGTCTTGCAGGTAAGAAAAGCGAATATCCTTGTTGGAACATTGCTTTCTCTCTAGCAAACAGTGCAAGGTCGCCTTTGAGTGGAAACTCATCTGCACTCACACCATACTTTTTCTTGATCCATTTCCAGTAAGTGATGCCTGGTGGTACAGCAAAACGTCTACCATCAAGGTCCTTAATAGACTTGATTCCTTGATCTGGGTGGAACACAAGTGTGTAGGGCACTGCAGTTAAATTTGAGAATACAGCAACAAGTCCTGCACCCTTGCCATTTGCCATCATTACTGCGTCTGAACCTTTGAGACCAAACTCAACTTGTCCAGAAGCAACAATGTTGGTTGTGCTTACACCTGGTCCACCTGGCTTGATGTTAATTTTTAAATCGTGCTTGTCATTGTCAAGCATTGCTTGCCAATACACACTTTGGTCACCTTGTGGAAACCAATCCATAAGCAAAGTTACTTCCTTTGCTTGTACAGAACTAGCAAAAAATACTGCTGCTAATCCTAGTAAAAACTTTTTAAACATTAATATACCTTTCTACTCGTTCTTAGCACGTGGCTTACGTGGTGCACGTGGTTTAGCCGGTGCTTTTTTAGCAGGCGCTTTTTTAGCTGGTGCTTTTTTAGCAGGCGCTTTTTCAGCAGGTTTCGCTGGTTCAGCAGGAACCTTGCTTTGGAGCCATTTGAGCAACACACCATATGCAGGAAGGAACACAACCAATCCTACTACAATCTTAGTAAGGGTATTGTTCTGTGCCACAATGTGCCAGTTTTCACCAATCCATGTCAACTTACCATCTGGTCCTGTTGCACCTGCAAATGCAACAAAGAAGAATGAATAAGTGTCAATGATATTGGCAGCAATAGTACTAATAGCAGGTGCTGCCCACCATGCTTTGGAGTACTTGTCTCTAATGTGTTGGAACACATACACATCAAGCATTGTACCAATAGCATATGCTGTACCACTTGCAAAACCTACACGGTATGCATGTGAATCACCAAGTGCAAGTAGCACAAGCACTGAAGCAACAATAGCAGGAATAACTGCCATTGCAACAACTGCCCTACCTGCTTGCTTGCCAACCATACGCACTGTAAGGTCAGTTGCCACTACCACAATTGGAAATGTGAATGCAGCAGCCGCTAATGGAAATGATCCAAACAAAGGTAACTCTGCACCTGGGAATAGATCAAAGCGGATAGTAACCAAGTAGTTTGACACAGCAATAACCAGCGTGTGTAAAATAACTAGATTACGAACAAGTGTTTTATCAACACCTTCTAGTAGTTTATTGAACATAATGTTCTCCTTTTTTTATTTTCTACTATGAGTAAAGTGCCTTTTTTAATTGAGGCACATAATCTATGACCGCTAAATTTTAACTGATCATAAAAAAGTTAAGCGATGATTTTATTCCCATATATATGGTCCTGATTTTTCTACTGCAAAATTGAGATAGGTTTCAATTTTGTCTAAATCATCTTGCGTTCTAAGAACTGTTAACTCGTTTGCAAAATGTAGTTCTACACCTAGGTCAACAGCTAATTGTAATAATTCGTTTCTCCGATCTGTATCATCAGTGAGACTGTACATGCTATTAAGGACTATAACGTCAGGCTTTTGTTTAATAAAATATTCTAAACTTGGCTGCCAGTCGCAGTGATCATTTTCAAATTCATAACTGGTATACTGTATATTTGATTTTACACAGTATTGGTCAATGATTGCTCGTTGCATAGGCAGTGTAACATTGCGTGAAAAATTACTAGCCCAGCCAGCATACGTGATTGCACGCTTACCAGTATAGTCTCCAATTTCTGCTACTTCATGATCACCAGGCAGTCGCATGAAGCCACCCGGATGCCTACGACCGTACTCTTCGCCTTCAATTAGGATACGCATATCCATGCTAACACGAGTATAACCTTCGTTGTTGTTAACATTGCCATGTAACATTTCTTGAAAAAACAAGTGACTTTGTCCAGGTTTAAGAGTAACAGGAAATGCAACTTTTAAACACTCGTCTTCGTACTTTACTAGATCCCATTTTTCTGTAATAAAATCTTTTGTAATACGTCTACTATTTTCTAAATCTACCATCCACATTGTATTTGTGCCGCGAGCTTCAGTAAAAGGTGTCCATATTGTTCTACAGCCTCTGCCATTACCTACAAAAATGCCCTGATGAAATTGTAGTCTTCGTCCTACTTTTGCTTGATCGGGAATAACTACACGTAAAGTTCCTTGTCTCTGTATCATATATTGCTTGTTGTTAATACGCTGTGGAATATATTCAGCAACAAAAGCATCAAAGCGTTCCATGAAGTCTTTGCGACTACAACTGTTCTGCACATGCTTGGCAACTGTGACAATTTCACTAGGTGTCAGAACTTGGTGCAGTGTTTCTAGTTCAGTAACTTGAGGAGCAACTTCCTGCACAACACCCAGTGCCCACATTGGCCAATTATACTTTTCTAGATCGTAATTTAAAGTACAATTATTCCATTCAATTTGAGTGTCAGTTAACATTATATTTTTTCTTCCAAACTTCAATGGTCTTGTCTAATCCTGTATCCATATCTACTTTTGGGCTCCAGCCTAATGTGTTAGTAATTAGTTTATGATTGCTGTTCAGCCAATATATTTCACCATGTCTTTTTGGACGTTTATTCCAGTTGATAGTGCCTTGCCAATTTAGTTTATTGGCAATTTTTTGAGCGTAATCTTTAATATTAATAGGATCGTCTGGACCAATGGTAAAAATTTTACCTGTGTTTACTTTATCTGGATTTGTTATTACAGACATCCACGCATCTAAAAGATCATCAACGTATATAAAGTTACGCCAGGGTTTTGAGTATCCCATATTGATTTCTTGTGAATCTTTAAGCATACGAGTTATAATTGCTTCAGTTACAAAGAAATCATTGTCATGTCTGCCGTATGCATTTGTTTGACGTATAGCAGTGAATGGCAGTTCTAAACAGCGATGAGCATATTCTAAGTACTTTTCACAACCATATTTTGCCACAGCATATGGAGCATTTGGATTTGGAATTGTGTTTTCATCAAATGCCACATGCTGGGTATATGTTCCAGTGTGCTCAATTTCATCACTTATAGGTTGCCAGCCATACACTTCCATGGTACTTGCAAACACAAAATTTTTAAGATGTTTAAGTGTTTTAGCACTTTCAATCAAGTTAACTGTGCCAATATAGTTTACTTCACTAAAACTTATTTGCTCGTAAAAGCTTTTTTCTACTTCTGTCCTGGCAGCTAAATGCACTATCATATCTGGATCTACACTAGCAACTTCTGCCTTTACATCAGCATGGTTTAACAAATCACTTTGCAAATGATGTAAGTCATATTCTTTTTCAAGTCTAGGCGTTATTGCCTGACCTATAAAACCACTGCTGCCAGTCAAAAGCAATTTCATCTTGGTGCAAACTCCTGTTGTAATTTGATATTGTCAAAAAACTCTTTCTTTGTGCCTGCATCTGTTCTAAATGCACCTTCTAGTACAGTTGTTTGTGTGAGACTACTGTGTGCCATGATGCCTCTGTTTTCGCAACAACCATGTGTTGCTTGAATATAAACACCAACGTCTTTTGAACCTGTTGCGTTCATAATTTCTTGAGCAATATCGTTGCACAGTTCTTCTTGTAGTGTGCCACGTCGAGCGCACCATTGTGCAATGCGTGTGTACTTGCTCAGTCCAATAAGTTTTTCTGCTGCAATGATGCCAATGTATGCAACACCTGTAACTGGTTGGTGATGGTGACTACACATGCTCTTGAGTTCACTGCGTACCACAAGCATACCTTTGTAACCATCATCAACATGGTTAGGAAAAGCAGTTGCGTTAGGCATAGGATCATAGCGTCCTGCCATAAGTTCGTTCACATACATCTTGGCAAGACGTCTGCCTGTGTCGTTGCTGTTAGGATCATTTGCTCTATCAATTACAAGACTGTCTAGTACATCCTCAAACTTGGCTGTAAGTTCTTCGATAAGTTTTTCTTTATCGCCTTTGTGTAGGTAGGGAGCAATGTTATCGCCTGCCCAATAGCGTCCGCCAGCAAGACGTATTCTTTGTGTAATCTGCTGTGAAATTGTCATATTAGTTCTCCGAGTTATAGACGAGGATGTCTATTGTTTTTAATTGTAAACATATTTTGACCAAATGTCAAATTCTTTGATCCCACAGTCGTGAAAAACACAATCTGTTAGTAAGTGCACCTCTGTTGTATTCTGTCCATTTATCTTGAACGTCAATGCCAAAGATAACACAATCACTGGCCACTACATCTGTTTGTGCGCACATTTTATCTTGTGCAAATTTGTAACGATAATACAACCAAAGATTGTTGTATTGTTTAATCAATTGATGTCCTAGGTGTACGCTGGTGTTGTTTACATACGGAACACTGTTGTTTGTGTATGCACTCAGTGTATCATCAACATTGTGTCTGTTCATGCGTATGCCAATCCTGTGAGTTTCTACAGGAAATACTTTGCTCAAACTGGTTGTAACGGTTTGTATGCACTTATAACTAAGATTGATAGAAAACCCTTTTGTAAGGTTCAGGTATGCCATATCGACTAATACAGGCACACCAAGGTTCTCACACTGCGATAACACACTGTCATAGTTGTAAGGCACATTGCCTGTGTCACTAAAAGGTGCGCTTACAACTACAACATCCATTGGACCTACGGGTTCATCGTCAATCCAAGCAAAGTTGTTGTCATATATTTCTCTTGCTTGTATTTGATGATAAAAATATTCCCCACGCCACAGTCTTAGACGTCTGTCTCTGTGCTTGTGGTAAAACTTGTCAAATGCTTCTGTGGTACCATTGCAGTAACTTAGGTTGGCGTAATCATCAATGCTGCGAAGGTTGTGTCCTGTTGTTGCCCACTGTGCGTACTCATCTAAAAACAGTTTTAAGTTTATATCCGGATAGCTGACTGTGCTGTTTTTAACAAATTCAACAGTTTCAGGATCATGAACACTCCATGCACCACCATAGGGTTTGTCTTTTAGGTTAGGCAATGTTTTCACTTGAGTATTCCTGTTATCTGGCAAGTATACTTGGGTTGTCTACCTGCATTGACACTTCCATGTAGTAAAGTATGATCAAAAATCAAATAGTCACCTGCAATCCAATTTGTTACAGGAGTATCTTCAACGTCCATAAAATGCCCTGGCTTCCAATCCTCTAGGAAGAAATTATATCGACGTATTTTACTTATGTCTGTGATGTTGTTCTGGTCCATAAAGTAGGTGTAAGTGTCATAGTGTAGTGGAATGAAGTTGCCGGGCTGTTGTTCAATACAACTGCAACTGTAAATACCAAAATTTGCATCAGCAAATTCACGTATGTAATTTGGTGCATATCCAAATATTTGTTTGTGACGTGTGTTTGTTTCTGTATAAAAATTATCCAGTGGCGATCCTATCATGTCTTGCCAATTCAGGTCCATGATTGGAATAAATTTTTTTGCTGGTAAATGATGTATCATTCGTGTCCTGTTACCTGTAGAGTGTATCTTGGTTCAAGTCCTATGTTAGCAGCCATGTGTTCGGTATCACCTCTCCAGCAAATGTAATCGCCTCGCTTCCAACTTACAATAGGTTTACCTTCTATTTCAAAATAATGCCCTGACTTCCAATCTTCGAGGAACACTATAACACGCTGAATGTTATTTAATTCTACATTAAATAGTTCACGATATTTTTTGTAGTTGTCTCTATGTGATGGGAGTACATGACCTGTATCCATTCTAAAAAAACTTGTACCAACATTGTTGAGACCATACATGTTGATAAACATCTGAGAAAGATCATGTGTATACCATGCTTGTGTCTTATTCATATCACACAAGTTGCCACCAAAAGGACCAGCATATCCTTTGAGTTTCCATTTTTCAACGTCAGTAGGACTATTAAAAGCTGTGTGTTCATACTCTAATTTGAGATGTGCATCGTCCCAAAAAGGTTCTATATATCCTATGTGCCAGTTACTATCGTGTGTTGCCATAATGTATTACCTTACTTGCTTCGCTATGGAACTTACGCCAGGGATCTACCACAATGCTATTCATTGGTATTGTACAATACAAACTGTCTTTGTTACTGTCTTGGTGCATGTATTTGTATGTGGTACTTGCACTGTGAGCTAATAGCATTACACAAGATTGTTTAGGTTGGTTGTCATCACCAGTTAATGGATCAATGTATGTTACACTTTTGCCAATTTCTTCAACATAATGACCAATTAATAAACTATAACTTCCGTCAACATATTCAACACCTGGCTTGTATGCTTTGCCGTGTATGTAAATCTCCATTGCATTTTCGTCTGCAAGTTCCACTAGAAGTTTTGCAATATTTTGTGCTTGCTTTTCTCTTGCATTCATTATGGCATCAAACAAGTCATAACCCAAGTCTAGTTGTTCTGCCATGTAGCGCAGGGCAATATTGTCACGTGGATGGCAAGCACCACCATCACCCATCCCTGCAGTCATATACTGCGGGCCCATGATCCGTTTAGTTGACTCTGCTAGTGCCTGGGTAACCACATCAACATTTATATTGCCCTGCTTTACTGCCACATCCTGTATCATGTTTGCCAGTCCAATTTTGGTACTGATAAATGTGTTATAAAACACTTTGATACATTCGCATTCGTCCCAAGTACCAACCACATACCTAGGATCATTTTCAATTACTGTTTTGTAAAAGTCTACCAGCAATTGTGCATCGCCTGTGGTAGTGCCATCTTCGGTACCAACCATTACCATTTCTGGGTTCAAGAAATCCCAAGCAACACTGCCCATAGCAATCAAGTATGGGTTGTATGCAAAACGTGTATTAGTAATCAATGGAACAAATTCTCTACGCACAGTGCCCGGAAGCACTGTAGAGATTAGTACAATCATTTGTGCATTGTGCATGTGTTCATTACACTCATGCAATACTTTTTTTACAATGTCGTAATTGAAATCTTTAGGTTCAAGATGTGCAGTAGGTCCACGACCATCATAACTTGGATCATGTGGAGTTGGCACTGCTACAAAAACAATCTTAGAAAACTCAACTGCTTGTTCAATAGTGTCTACTATGTTTACAAGTTCGCTTGAGACTGGTGCAACATCGTAACCTTTAACACTGTGTCCTTTTTTAGCCATTTCCTCTGCACATGGCATTCCAAGTTTTCCGCAGCCTATAAAAGCAATATTCATTGTGATATATACCATTTGTATGCAGTACTGATTATACTGTCTAAATTGTGATTTGCTTTCCATTTTAGGATGGTGTTTGCTGCAGAGGTGTCTGCTACAAGTGTACCAGGATCACCTGGTCTTGGATCACCAAATTTTAGATCTACTGATAGAGGAGTAACACGATTGATACTGTCAATAATCTCGAGATTGCTGTAGCCTCTTTCGCCACCTAAATTGAAAGTGTGTGCACCGTTAGTTGTTTCTAACAGTTCAATACTATTTAGCACACCACGTGCAATGTCCTCAACATGCACATAATCACGCACACAAGTTCCATCTGGTGTATCAAAGTTTTTGCCAAACAGTGTAAAATCTTTGCCGGCTATGGTGCGCTCTATGGCTTTTGCAATGATGTGAGTTGCATTGGGTGCTTGACCAAACTCGCCATCAGGATCTGCACCTGCAACATTAAAGAAACGCAAACTTACACTGCGCAAATCATATGCATGTGCATAATCATTGAGGATGATTTCCATCATGCGCTTGCTCCAGCCATATGGATTGCAAGGAGTATGAGGCATGTTTTCAGCACATACATCTTCTTCTGGTTCGCCATAACAGGCTGCACTACTAGCAAACACAAATTTATTGATGCCTTTTTTTCGCATACTGTCCAACAAATTGAGTGTTTGTGCAATGTTGTTTTGATAGTAACGTGCTGGATCTACCACACTTGGTCCTACAAGACTGGTTGCGCCTATGTGTACAACTGTATCTACATCATCAAACATAGTATCATAAATTTCACCATACGAAGCAAGTTGTGTTGTGTCTACATACTTGTGTCTAATGGGTAGACGGTCAACGCCTACAACATAATGATTTTTGTTTTTGAGTAGTTTACAAACAGCAGAGCCAATGTATCCACCGGCTCCTGTTACTAATATTTTCATACTGCTTTTATCCTTGTCAAGACATAGTCTGCTAGTATCTTAGCACTAGACAAACTATAATGGAAATCATATTTGTTGTCAACATCTAATTCTCTGCGTAGCGCAAAGTCATCATAATGTATTAGATATTGTTTAGGTATCCAATTTAAATCAACTTCAAAATCATAATTAGGACATCCACTGTTGTATCCATTGTATATCTGATCATTGAGTATTAAGAATGGTATCTGTCTATTCAATAATCTACGACATGCATCACTAACTGCCCAACTATCATATTGTAATTTTGTATTAACATCAAACATATCTGCAATGTATGATTGTAATGTGTTTAGAAAAGTATTAGGTAAGATATTTTTATATGAGGAATCCCAGGTATCAACAAAATTAGTAAGTGGATCTACTGCAATATTAGGATCCTGCATCATTTGTTTGCCTAGGTCTGAAATACTATTTTCTCTTGCTTTTGGGTAAGAGATATTTTCACCAACACGATCCTTTGCGTATGTTTTTCCTATAAGTGGAACTTCAATGCGTACTGGATCTGTGGTGTTTATTATAACAAAATCCGCACCAAGTCTGATTGCATGATCAATCTGTATACAGATTGCAAAGTTACTAGCACCTGGACGAGATATATTTAATAATTCCCAATTCTGTTGATAACATAGTATCTCTGAAAAACTAGCAGCAGGTGCATTGCGGTCAATAGTGAACCACGAATCTCCACAAACTGCTAGTTTCATTAATACTTACTTTCTGCTACATGGTCTCTGTAACGATTACCACTGCGCTTCCATTTTTCACCTTTGCCTTCCATGATATCAAGCATGCGATCGATAGTTCCGTTATTCCAATCACTGATCTTGCCCATGTTGTAACTGGGCATTGAAGTAGCATGGAATATCTTATCCACAGCATCATTTTTGTTCCATGGAACGTACAGTCTTGTATGATCGTTTGCAAATGTTTCTGGAAAACTGCGATAAGCAGGGTATACAACATTACAACCAAGTGCATCTGCTTCACTAACAGTGTTGCTAACCCAGTCTTGTAGCGCACAATTAAACAACACCTTACTGTCATTTAAAATGTTATAGTAGTCATTTTTCTGCAAATCTTTGTAGATAGTTAACAGTCCATCTTTTTCCATTTGCAAAGCACGATCTAAATACCGTTGATTGTTACTACGCAATGGACCACCACTAAGCACTGCAAACTCAAAATCAGGACGCATTGCTTTTACCATTTCGATAACATCCATGTAAAAGTCTGGCTGTTTCTCTTGATCAAAACGTGCTGCAAATACAATTCTGTTTGCACGTTCATTCCAAGGTTTGATGTTGTTTCCAACACGCCCTTGCACTTCTGCTTTACCAAAACTCAGTCCACTGATGTTGTAGATAGGTGCAGTCCAATTGGCAATACGCATGTGTGCTACCATTTCTTCATTGGTAGCAAGAATATTTACATTAGGAATCTCATTGCACATCTGTTCATACAAACTCATCCACTTGCTCATGCCCCATACATGCACAAAGTCATCTGGATCAACTGCTTGTGCTAGACATCGCAAGTAGATTGTAGGACGTTGTGTGTATGGAATCTGACACATGATGTAAGGCAAACTTTCAATACCAGGCTGAAACATGTCCTCAAAGAAAACAACATCTCGACCTGAACATTCACCGTTGCGCATCATTTGCACAAGATTCATCATCTGACTCATACCAAAGTATGAACGTCCGTGTGCATCGAGAACTTGTCCTACGCTGATGCTTTTGGTGTTGTCAATTGTTTCACCTGGCACCACAACATAGTCAATGCCGCGACGTTTAAAGACTTCTTCACTCCACTGTTGTAATTGTAGTGTGTAGCGTCCTTCGTACGGCTCAAGTCCCATGTAAAATAGTTTACGCATATTGTCTCCTAACGTACAAAAATGTTGCGTCCATTACGCTTTGCATCACGCATCCAATTGTTACTGATGCGTGTACCACTTTTAAACGCAACATAAGTGGCATAGTTTGGATCATCTTTGTTATAGAGTGCCGCTTCGTCATAAGGATGACCAAACACTTTACAAAAGCGTAGGTAATCGTCAAGATCATCAAACACCTTACGATACGCATCGCGGTTAAATTTTACACTCATTTTCTTTCCTTTAGTTTTTTACGTTATAGCGAACAATGCAGCCGTTTTCATTGTCTTCGCTAACTTCAATATGAATTTCACGGCTAGGGTATTTGTTGTTGATGTGTGCAAACATTTCATCTGCAATCATCTCACAACTTTTATAGTCCAGTGTCATAACATCTTCACTGAACAATCTTTGCAACCAACGTGAAAATTGAATAAACTCAATT
>Ga0255780_10003130_pt1 | contig 14570 bp, 21 predicted proteins | sample 071ome_32_FD_179978 | JGI IMG/M metagenome (GOLD analysis project Ga0255780, IMG submission 179978) | Coastal salt marsh microbial communities from the Groves Creek Marsh, Skidaway Island, Georgia - 071405AT metaG (version 2) | ecosystem: Environmental > Aquatic > Marine > Intertidal zone >... | reverse complement strand
GTCTCCTTCTTTTAAGATTGCAATCTTAAATTGATTGACTCCCAATTAATTATTCTCATAATGCCTTCAAGATATTTCTTCTTGGCATCCTTGGCAGGAACATAATCCGAAAATGAATGTTCCCACATATCAATTGGCATCAATATGTCGGTTTTGTATGATTGATTTGGTGTGGTTTTGATAGAACCGTTTTTGGCAATGTACACCCAACCAGAACCTTGTATGGTCATGGCAGTTCTTATCAATTCTTTTTTGAAGTTTTCAAATGACTTGTGAGTTGTTTCTATTAAATTTTTTATATCACCTGTGGGTTTGTTGCCTGGTCTGGGTGCTTGTAGTTGACTCCAAAACATATTGTGAAGTTTTGCTCCACCATAATTAAAATCTGGATCACCTTCACCATCATTGTATCTTCTCACATAGCCTTTGGTCAGCACATTGTAATGATAATCTATGTTTGCTTCAGACAGCACAGGTGAAAGTTCCGACATTTTGTAAGGCAGTTTCACTGCTTCTAATTTGGATTCTCTATTCTTTTTTGATTCTGTGATTTGTGTTAATTTCATATCAATATTTATCTTTAAATGTAACCCAACTCCACTGCCTGATGGTGCAGTTGTTCTGCGGCAAGATTTTTCATCTTGGCTTCTACCTGTATGTCCAGTTCTGGTAAAAATGACAGTGCCCATTCATTTGAAGCACGATTAGGCAACAGTTCAGAGTGTGCTCTCAATTTCTGTTTTTTACAACCTTTACTTAACAGTGTTTCCATGTCATGCAACTCTTTGTGCATATCATCTTGATTTGGATAAGCAGGAGACAACCATTCATCTCTGCTGTAAGAATAGTGCATGGTGGGTCGTGTGCCACGCCAAGAATCAATCACTCTTTTTACTCTATCATCTTTGGCTTGTATGTATTCACCTGTTCTCACCCAATGATGATGTATGTCCAACACCAACGCACAGTGTTTTTCTAATTCTAAACTGGATTCCAATCCCCAACCCATTTCATCGTTCTCTATTGTAAGTAGATTTCTTGCTTCTGGTGACAGTCTAGGAATGGCTTTGATAATGCCTGCTGGTCCTTGTCTGCCGGAGATGTGTACATTAATTTTACAGCCATCTTGGAATGATTTGCCGAAACCCATCCAACGTGCCATGTTGACATGATATTCAAATTCATCTATGCTTCGTTCCACAATGTCTTCACTGTCTGATGCCAACACAGTGAACTGTCCTGGATGGAATGAAATTTTTACATCGTGTTTTCTTGCCAAGTCACCTGCTTCAGCAAAATGCTTTTCGCAGTATTTGATAACATCTGGTTTGTCCCAATAGTATCTCCATGTGTTTTCTGTTGCTACAGGTAATATGGGAGAAGATATTCTACACATTCGTCTGCTCTTGGGCAGAGTGGACACCTTCAGTATGAGATTTTTAATTCCTTCTATATTGTGTTTAAAAACAAAGTCTAATTTTTCTTCTGCTTGATCCTTGTGTTCGTTCAACCAACGCACAGTGGTTGCACGGGTATTCATTGGACGTTCAATTTCTTCTAGTTGTTTTTTCTTAAGAGTTCTATCATGATGGAACCATTGACAGCAGAATCCTATACGTCTAATCATGCTATATTATAGCACATATTTTGGTATATGTCAAACGTACATTGTGTTGAAAGATATGGTTATTCTTTCATCAGTCTGATTTGGATTGGAAAAATGTTCCAGCCAAGAAGGAAAAAGATATAATACACCTTGTTCACAAGGCACTTCAACACTTTTAACATTGTACTCTGTATTTTTATTAAACAGTTCGTGCATTCTATAAGGCTGTAATGGTGAAACAAATTGTAAGCCAACACTGCCTTGATCTACTTTTGGATAGTATGCGGCACTCACTATGCTTACTTCATGTCTGTGCAGTTGAACACTTTGACCTTTGCTTAATTTATTAAACCAACTCATAGATATTTTAATATTGTTCGGTAATCCTACTTTGTCGCAATACACTTCAACTGCTTTTTGAAATTCTGCTTTTAAATCTTTAACATCATCATGATCCAGTATGTGTTGATCTCCTTTTAAATAACTGCTTTCAGCACCAGAAACAAGACCATGAGGTTTAGTTTCCCAGTTTTCAATCAGTTTTAAAATTTTATCATTATCTTTGTGATCTTTAAAATCAAACCTAAGTACAGGTGTTGCGAACATATTTGCTATGTTGTAGTTCATTTCCAATTCTCCTTACACCAGGGATCCTGGCAATGTTTGGGTTGAGGGTCTCCATGAAACACTGCTATAGAAGTTTCAGGGTGTATCTTTGGCACTCCTGGTGATATAAAATCTTTTATACCTTCCTTGTTACGCACCATGGGAGGCTTGCCACGCATTTCCCACTTGTAACTTTGTATCCATTCATCGGGCCAAAAATTAAAATCTCGTTTCACTTGGGCATACAACCAATCCTGATCTCCATGAAATCTACGCACAGGAGAGGATGGATTTGCTATGAAGTCTCTGTAAATTTGTGGATGCTGACCAATATTCCATCTCACCACACTGCTGTTGAATTTGTTCCATTTTGGATTATTGCATCTATTGAAATCTCGTATCACACAGAACTCTCCTGGTTTGTATGTGAACAGTTTGTCTATGCTTCTAAACACAATCACATCTAAATCTATATAAAGTATTGTGCCTTTTGGATCTTCTAAAGGCAAACTGGGATTGAACAACAAAGGTTTGTGCCACCATCCGTTCACACCATATGATGTAGGCAGTGGCATAACTTTAATTGTATGATTAAGTCCTGTGGGATTTTCAGTGAAGCACACAAATTCAAACGGCAGTGTACAATATCTGCGAGTCATCTGTTCCAGTGTATTCACATACTCTGGACCGTATTTGTTACCCCATTTTAAACAAACAATGTAGTTGATCATTATGCTTCGTATATAGCAGAATTGGCTCCATGTTCAGCACACTCTACTCTAACCACATAACATCTATTATCTGTTTGTTCTCTAATCAATTTGTCTGCAAAGTTAAAGGCGTGTTCTGCAAATTTTTCTGCACCTACTCCTTTAAAAAATCTAATTTCTGCTAGATCCAATTCTTGTAATTCTCTAAATTTATCAATGTGTGGATCGTTTACATCCAAACAAAGTTTGTGATCGAATTGATCTTCCAACCAAGCCTTCAAAGGTTTAAGTCCTCCAAAGTCCACTGCCCAGTTCTTATTGTCCAGTTTATCACAACCAAATGTGAATGTGAATGCCAATGAATAACCATGTAGCAAATGGCAATGTGAATGATCTGCGTTAGGTTGTCTAAAGACTGCCGAAAGACCAATGTTGTGTCCGTAATGTTTTGTGCTGTAATGTTTCATATGTTTTCCTTTTTCAACGGCAGAATGTTTAGAGAGGGTTGACGTTGAGACCTCATATGTTTAACTATATAAAAATAATTTGTATTTGTCAAGTTTAAATTATAATATTTTTTTCCAAGTCTGTCAATGGTATTATTTTCAAATTTGGTATGCCTTGCCAACTTTCCGGAATTGGAAAGTTTTCTTCCACATAGTAATTGAATTGATATTTAGGAAAATTTTCGAATATTTTTTGATTTTGGTAAATCCAATAGGAAGGATCCACCTGTGATTTGGAACTGGGATCATAGGATTTTGTGTCCTTGTACACATTGTTCACATAACCTTCCACACCAAACAGATCAAACCCAATCAAATGAATCAAATCCGTGGTGGCAGTTTGTAGTGCAACCAATATGGCAAACTGTCCGGTCCCCCAATGCCAAGGGTCATCCTGTCTTAATTCTCCCACATATGGCAAATCAGGCACAGGAAAAACTTTAAATTCTTCATTCCAATTTTGTCTGGTATAGATACAACTCTGTTCGGTGTTGGAATTCTGAAGTGCTTCACGCACCATGCGCCTATCACAACACACCAAATGATCCACCTTGATGTCTCTAAAAATTGCGTTACAGCCTACTGTGGGCAGATTTAGGCTCAATACATCTATTCCTTTTCGACTCTCGCCGTTGCCAATTACTAACATATTAAATACTTACGCAATGACTGAATCCTTACACTCTTTTATTGAAACATGGATCAAAAGAATCAGCCAACCCAGACCAGAATTGGATGGATTGAGTTTGTGTCCTTTTGCCAAAAAGGCTCGTTGGGATTTTTATCTCATGAGTGAAAATCAAATAGACATCAAACTGTGCAGAAAAGAAGTGACCATCTTTGCCATGTTGCCCACAATGTCCAAAAGCAAATTGGAAGCATATGTGGATAAGTTGAATGATTTATATCCCAAGTACGTGTTTTTGCCAGATCACAAAGATGCCAACACCAAGATCAAAGGCATTGCCACAGGCAACGGTAAGCACAATCTAATATTGGTGCAGAAAAGAAAAAAACTACAATCTGCTAGGAAAGTGTTGAACAAACAGAATTATTATAAAAATTTAACAGAGACTTACAAGAATAAACTGTTCAGTTACTAGCGTCTTTTGATGTCTTGCTTTTTGATGTAATCTTTTCTGATAGACTTTAATTCAGTCAACACTTCACTGAATCGCTTGTTGGCATCATTCAACAGTTTGAATATGTCCTTCACAGCATAGATCACCCACCACCACCAAGTGAATGCTGTGATGGCAAATGTTAATGCTATGGCTGAAACGAGATAGTGTACCCATGTGGTAAAATCAAACACCATCACAATACACAACATGAACAGTGCAGTCAAGGGAGCCACTCGACCTAACCATACCCAAATGCCTACTGATTTTTTTATTGAGAAATATTTCCGAAACTTTTCCATTCGCCTGGTGTACCTGTTAGAACACAGATCCAACCAACGACACTGCCTGCTACTGGATTAGAGTTCCACACAATATCACCTTTTTGATGCACACCCACTGTGGGTATATCATCAGCAACACTGAATCTTTTTCCATCCATTCTAACAGGACCAGCAACTTCAAAACTAGCATCATCTCTGATGTTGTTGATACCGACTCCAAGTTTGCCGTGTATTTTTACTTTTTTGTCTGTACCACCAGCAGTTCCGATAGTTACATCGCCATTGGCTTTAACAACTATTCTGTCTGTGCTGTCTGTTTGAATTCTTAAATCATGAGTGGTGTATGTGCCCACTTCAGCATCAACTTCATTTGGTTGTACAAAAAATTCTACATAGTTGGATGCCACTGATAACTGACCATTGGATTGTTCTATACCAATACCCATTCTGTTCATGCCTGAGTTCCAGAACACAAATTGATCTATGTTCATGTCGCCATTTACGGCTAATCCGTTCAGTACACCAACTTTTCTTAAATTAGATGTTTTGACTGTTGGCCCCAGTTCTTCTGTGGATAAAACCAGAGTGTTGTCAATTGAGTAGTGAGCATCTCTGTGAAGATCAACAGTGTTGGAACTCCACAGTCTGTCTGGATCTTTTTGGAAGTTCAGCATTTTTGTATTGCCGAAACCACTCCATTGAATGCCTTTGCCATATATAGGGTTTTTGTCTGTGCCAGCAAAGTTGATTGATTTGCTTGAATTTACAACTTGCTCGTCAGCAGATGCGTGTACACTGAGGTTTTCTATGGCTTCACCCAGTGTAACTAACCCATTTTTAATTGAAATTATATCGTCTCTAATGCTCATATACAGTTATTTATCTAACTGCTCTTAACAAAATCACTTCGTTATTCACTCGACCATTCAGTTTGACACCTATGGTTTTAATAGCATCATAGAATTCCAGCACCTTTTTAGGGCCTGAATCAGCAAATTCCTTCAACTGCTGTTCGGGTTTCCTCAAGGTCTTTTGTATGCTGTTTTCTTCATCAAATCCTTTGATGGATGTGCCTTTGACTGTGAGTCCTGTGCCTGGTCTATTCATTCCTCTAGGATCCAAGGTCTTTGCTATGTAGTGACCCAATTTCCTTGTTTTTACATTGTACACCCACAGTTGTTCAGCATATATGATTTCAGCAGGATTTATGCTGTTCAATCCCATCTTTTCATCTTGCTGTTTGAACTGCATTTTTGCCACCAATTGTTCTGGAGATTTTTCTTTCTTTTTGCGAGGTTTACGATTGGCATTGGCAATATCGATCATTCTGTCACAGGCTTCAAAGATATTATCATATGCTCTTATTCCTTTTTGAATTGTTTCATCATCCACATCTTCATAGGATTCCAACAGTTGTCTGTCATCAGAGTCGTGATCTTCTTCATCTGTGATTTCTTTAAACTTTAAATTTTTAGAACGCAGTGTCAATAGTTCTTTGTACTCTTGATATTGTGGTTCATACATTTCCATTATTTTTCTAGCATGAACACCACCTACTTGTTGTTTTTTAAATATGTCTATCAATTTGAATTTGTCTGGATTGAATTTGTCTGGGTGTGTTAGATATCTATCCAACCAATCTTCAATAGGTTCCAATATCTCGTGGACTCTTTTTTTGATTCGTTCTTGTATTGTGGGTCTTTTTATTTCTTGAGTTTCTTCCATACTATAACTGATATATAGTCTCTTGAAGTAAAAATCAAGACTTTTTCTTTCGATTTCTTTCTAAAAGGATCTGTTTTGGGGTTTTTGCTCCAGGTGACAACTTCATCAGTCTACAACTGAACAACTTCTTTTTGCCTTTGGAAGTAACAATAACAGGTTGTCCATGTTCATCTGTTTCAATGGATTTAACAGTGGCTTGTACATTTCTAAAACGTCCCACTTCCACTTTGTCGCCTGTTCTTATTTCAACTGTGAATGATTTCATATTCTAGGTCCTCTCCATCCTGTCAACAGGACCAATAATGTAAACACAGTGGCAAACACAATTAACTCCATCACTGTACATAAGCATTAAAACTGATGCTTACCCTTTCTTGATCTTTCAATTGTTGTTCTACTGAATGTGTGATGTAACTGGGAAATAGGTACAGTCTACCTGTGTTTGGTTGGAAACTCACAATATTTTTAGTGTAAGCACTATCTATCACTCCATTCTTCCAAGGCCAATTACTGCTTTTGTTTTGATCATGGAAACTGATTCTAGCATCCTCTTCATCAGCCTGCACATAATATATTCCACTGATGGTGTCTGGAATATGATTGTGTTCACCATGACTGCTGTATTTTCTATTGATGTTGAACCAACTGCCAGTTAGATTACAATAACCTTCCAATCCTAGATCTTTGACTGCTTCTACCACATTGCCCATGATAAAATTTTTTAAATCTTTACACTTGTCGTGATCTAAAATATTTGTGATGGGTCCGAAACTTGTGTACCCATCCACCGTATATTTCACATCGGGATTGGGATTTTTCTTTTCAATTTCTTTGAATAGTGGAACCAGTGTTTGCTTTACAGTGTTTGAATCTTTGTTTTCAAACTGCCAAATAGGCACAGGAAATATTTCGTGTCTAATCATTAGACATCATCACCTTCCATCACATAAAAGCAAGAACTTTTGCCGGTTGAGTCTTCTTCAAGAAACATTTCTTCACCATTGTAGGTGATGTGACTGAACACTCTGAACCCGTCAGCATTTTCATAGTCAATTTTAAGTTTCTTAAAATCAAAACCTCTGTGATCAGTTTTGATCAAACCTTCTGTGTACCAGCCACCCTTGTTGAAATATTGTCCAAAGAAATAGTATTTGTCTTTGCACGATTCTGAATCTACCAAATGCTCGGCTTTACAATCTATTTCAGCACCCTTGTCTACCAGGGTACCCAACTCATGCTGTTCATCTTCCATGTATGTGCCGTCATCATTGCGTAATGCATTGCCGTCTTTGTCCACTTCTGTTATTGTCATTATTTGTCCTTCTGACCATTCTGGACCACTGAGGTGACAGATGTCTTCAAAATCATAAAAAGGTTTGTCAATTCTTGCTTCAACAGGCACTCCTTTGTTGTACACCTCTGGATCTTCAAATTCAATATTACGCATATGTTCAGCAAATTCTTCATCCTTGCCTTCCCAGAATGTGTACTGTTCTTTGGTGATCTCTCCCATGGCAACTTCCCCACCATATCTACCAAAGTCCAATCTAAAATATCTGTTGGGATTCTTTATGGCTTTGACCAATTCTTTTTTCTTTTTACTTGATACTTTCTTTATCATCTTCTGTCTTTGGTGGTTGCCAGTTTTCTATGTAAATTTTATTGTATTGAGTTTTGTCAATGATATCGTATTTGAATGGACCATCAATGATCAACTGTTCATCTTCTATCTGCCATTCATCCTGCCAATCATAAACCCAACCCATGCCTGATCTTCCGTCATCGTCGTCTGGGTCTCCATTGTACCACTTGTCTTCGAATTCTTCTTTTTGAGCATCAGTCCAATCGCCATCGTAATCAAACCATACACCGATCAAGTCATCCAGTTCAGCACCATGTCCTATTGTGCTGTCACAGTAGTGTTGGTTGGTTTTGAACTGATAGGGCCAGTTCATATCATCACCTTCCTTGTAGCCATATCCCCAACGATAGGTTTCGTTGACCTCAACAAATCTGTGTCCTGGTTCTCCCAATGGCACATTGTACAACTGTATCATTTGTGTGATGCTTTTTTTGTGAAGGGGAGTAATTTTTATCAACACATCTTCTGGTCTGAATCCGTGCTTGATGTTATCTACTAGATTTTGCTTTTCTTGGCTTGAGGGTTTAGTCATCTTTCACCTTCCTGATCATTTTAGGTTTGCGTGGATACAACTGGGCTCTAATGTGTTCCTCATCGAATCCCATCATCCTTTTCAATTTGCCATTCACTTTTACAGAGTAACTGTATGGAGGTCCATCATATTTTGTCAATTTCATATTTTCGTATCCTGTGATCATATGCTTTTTAGATTTTTTCGCCAATTTCAAATCCTCTGAATCTCATGAATCTTGGAAATCTCAATGAGTATTCTGTTTCACTGTCCTGATTCTTTGTGACAGCATCTGCTCTCACTTCCACTATCTGACCAATCAATTGATCTTTATGTTTCCAAAATTCATCTCTGTTGTCATCTGTCAAACCAGATCCCACATTAGTTTTAATCAGTTTGCCATCATCTTCACCTTCACAAATCAATGCACCCAGTTTGCCCACATTTCTACCTGTGCCTTCTTCTGTGGCTTTCACAGTCAAACTGACTTCAATGAACGGCTTCAATTTTAACCAAGCATGACTTCTTTTACATTCATATGGAGCATTGGTATCTTTAATCATAATACCCTCATAACCACCTTCTACTGCCCTCTTATTCACCTCTGTGTACGTCTTTTGACCTTCAGGTGTGTCTAAGTTCACAATTTCATGGTCCAGCACTGTAACGGCGTTTAAATTGGTTTTGTGCTGTTCATACCATGCTTTTAACATGGCAGTTCTTTCAGTTTGTGTCTTGTCCCATACGCCTTTTTTAAAGTCCGCTAACGGCAGGAAATCAAACAAATGAAGCACAGCATCTTTGGCATTGCCACCTTCTTTTCTGTGTACCTGTTTCATCAAGTCTTGGAAGTTGTTACTCATCACTTCACCATCCAACACCACAGGGTATGGTGGAGGACTTGCTTTTACAACTGCTGATATTTGTTCTTGAATGTGTCCAAAGTTTGTGAATTCTTTTCCGTTACGACTGAATGTGTCAACCTTGCCATCTGGATACACAATGGTTACCACTCTTACACCATCCAATTTAACTTCCAGCATTTTTTCACCTGTCAGTTTCTTTTCGTGATTGGCACTATCGTGAGCAAGTTGGCAAGTAAACACGGGCACCATGTACTTGCCAAACTTGTTCTTTTTAGCAACCGAGTTTACAGTTTTTTCTGAAACTCCGCATCGTAAATCTTTAATCAATATTCTTCTGTAGAATCCATTCCATTGTTCTGCTGTGGCTGAACTCATCACAAGGTTAATGGCATCTCTTGCCGCGTGACCTGTCAGTTCTCTTGCGTGTAATTTTTCTGCCAACTCCTTGAACACTTTCCATTTACAACCTTGTGCTGAAATAACATCATCTTTGATGGGCACTTGCTTGACTCCAAATGTGTACAGTTTGTCCAGACACATCTTTAAGCCTTCAAAGAATTCATCCAATCCTTCATTCATAGCATCCAACAATATTTTCTCCTTTGCTAATCTACTGTTGTCTGCCTCCAATTTAGCAATTATGTCTTGTGGTTGAGTTCTCATATCAATTTTACCAATATGTAGATTTGTAATCCTAACACCATAATTGGCACAATGGTTCTAATCAATTCCATTGTGTGGTTGTACTCATCCAACTTTCTTTCCAATTTGTTTCTTTTCTTTTTCATTGCTTTTATTTTATTATCTTTTACCATAATTGTCAATCTCCTATACTGGTTTTAACACTGTGCTCTTAGCCATATCTTTCCAATTTTCTGGAAATGCTTTAGCCAAATCAGCAATTTTTAAAACTGTTCTTAAACTGATTTCTCTCAATTGTCTCTTGTATTCATCCACAAACGAAACAATTGAATCCTCAGTTTCTTTTGGTAGTGCGTAGGATTTAAGCATACCATCCTGAACAATTTGTTTTATTCTTAATATTTTTTCTCTAATTGTGTCTATTGTAAGATCAATATAATGACATCTGCTCTCCAATGCCTCTAGGTGATCTCTCAACTTTTTACTTTTTACATTGTCGAATTTAATGTTGGTAATAAAGATCACTGAACCAGCAAAATCAAAAGTATCTGGCACACCCTCTCTTCTCAACATATGGGAATCAGTATTCCAACATATTCTTCTAGTCCTTTTAGAATCCAATGCCGCTTTCAATATGTTCAAACTTAAATCGTCTAACAATATTGAATCACAGTCATCAAACACCAACACATTGTCAGCACCTGAATAGTTGTACAATTTACAATACAATCCAATAGGACTCATAGCACCTTTAACAATTTCATATTTAGGTTTTGTGTTACCTAATGTGCTCACAACTCCGTATCTGTCCAACACCGTTTCAACACCGTGCGATTTACCAACACCTGGAGGTCCTGACACAATCATTGCTCTCACATCACCTTTTTTACAAGCCTTAGTCATGCTGTCTAAGATTGTAAATCTTTTTCTCATTCTCTCCACAGTTTCAGCATCTGATTCTTCTTTGGGTTGTTCAGGAGCAGAATCTCTCAACTGATTCTCATTCTCAACATTTATTCTGATTTGATTTTTTGTAGCACCTGGATACTGTTTGATGTCATCAATCTTAACAGTGATAAAACCACCTTCTTTGTGTGGGTGCGGTTGATAACCTTTTACCAAATTGAAAGTTTGGTTTTCTACAGTTTTGTTTCTGTAAGTGCCTTCTAGTAAGTATATTGTGTTTTTCATATGTGCCCTTTTTTGTTGCCTTAGTTTGTTTGCCTTATATTAATATTATAGTTTCTTTGTACCAAAAAGTCAAGCCTTAATCTGCTCTACTTTCGCTGATTACATTAAGTCCATATTGGTTTTCCAACACCTTAGCAAAGGCATCACAAGCAATTTCCTTAATAGTCATTGATTGTGTGTGTCTCCATTTGTGGTTTTCTGGCATGATATCGTAGTAAGATACTCTCCAACCACCTCTGTAACCATTGTCACCAATGCCTTGTTTCTTTAACCAACCCACAAATTTACCCTGTGCTGGTCTGATTGTAATGTTGGCGAATCCACAATACATAGGTTCTTCTTTGCCTTCCATAAATGTATCAACAGCCTCAATAGCCGCCTCTCTGGCTACACCCCACATCTGCATAGGTTCTACTTTTGCGTTTACAAATTTTATTACTTGTTTTACATCTTCTTTTAACATAGTGTTTCCTTCCTTTTGATTTGTGTTTTTGTTAAATTGATTCATTAATGTGTCTAACCATTTTTCTGCACTCTCTATATCCATTACATACTCCAATATGTTTCTGAACTTGGTGATAAAAAGTGTGGAGTGTTCACTGACTGCTTGATAGGATTTTTTCTATCTGCATCATGTATGCTGTAAACAATTTCAGTTGCTTCAATTGACTTTCTGTAAGTGTCTAAATCCACAATCTTCATCTCAACCATTTCGCCTGTCAACTCGCCTTCTGCTTGTCTACCAGTTTTACCATTTTCGTGTAAACCTAAACCTTCAAATCTGAAAGTTGAATATGGTTCTCTTTTAGCAAAACCTTCTGCAAACTTTTTCTTAATTCTAGTTAAAGATGCTTTTGCGTGTCCTAGTTCTCTGTGGATTTGTCCTGAGTAAGCATATTGCTTTTCACTTACTATTTCTGTTGTGTCTGTTCTGTATATTACGTATGCCATTTTGTGCCTCTTTTTGTTGCCTTGTTATAGTTTTATTATACAGTCTGAAGTACCAAAAAGTCAACCAAAAGTTATCTAAAAAAAGTCCCATTCTATGCGGGTTTTTAGTCTGTGGATAACTTTTTTTTGCCCAAATAGTCCTTTTCGCCATAGGTTTTTGCCATATGACACAGCACACACAGGGTTTGAATGTTGGTTTTGGAATCATCTCCACCTCTGCTTTTTAGGTGAATATGATCACCGTGCATCACACCACGCATGGCTCTCAGTTTGTGGTACTCATCTTCTATGTGTCCAAATCTTAAAACATCTGTCCTAGGATCATATCCGCAATTGGCACACTCCCAACCTCTGTAGAATGTGTGTGGTCTTTCTGCTTTACCCATACCACCATATTCCACACACTCCAATTGATGTGCTCTACACAATGAATCTGAGCCAGGTCCTTCAAAAACCGATATGGGTTCATCACAATCCACCAACGCACAGGTTTTGTTTTTGCGATGCTGTTCTTTCAGCACCGCAATACTTTTACGTTCGTCTTTGTTTGGGTCTCTCAATTTTACCATAACATATCCTTACTAACTGCGAAACCATTGTTGGGTGTGTACTTGGGTGCTTTCAGTTTGGTGCTCTTTTTGATTTGAGCAATTATGAAAGGCAGTCCACATCTCATCTCTGTTGTGAACCCTCTCACAATGATGTTACCATCTTTGTCCAAATCATCTGTGCCTTCATTCTTTTTCACATACCAGTTGGTGTATGCTTGACTGACTTTTTGCCAAAAAGGTCCATTGGGACTGAAGTCTGCTTCAAAGTATTCTTTGGTGAATGCCACAAAATCCAGAAGATATTGCTCATCCACTTTGATGTCTTGTTCATGGCATAGATTAAAATATTCAAACAATTGCCTAGCCTCCTTGGGATCCACAGGACGTTTTTGATTGAGATAGGTCCAGTATTGAGCAAACATTTTTGCCACTGCTGGATCTTTTCTTGTCTTCAATGATTTACTCATCAAGGTATCTGCCAACAGTGTGAAAGCACCAGGTTGATCTTCATCACCAAATTTATTGTTGGTTACAAATAATCCTGCTTCTGCGAAGTAATCATTCTTCTGTGCGGTTGCTGTCCATTCAGGATCATTGGATCCATCTACCTTAACACCATACACCTGCTGTTTGTATATGTCTATAAACTCCAAAGGTTTCTTGGCATTACCATTCAACAAGATAAAGTTTCTACGTATCTCTGTTTTCTGTTTGGTTGAATATACCACTACAGGCACAATAGCGTCTGCCAGTCTTTCACCAAACACTCTAGTCAGCAAAATGTATAATACTATGGCAGTGTGTTGTCCGTCCCAGGCAATGTATCTATCTTCATCTTTGTACACCTGTATGGGCATTACCATTGTTTCGCTGAAGTATTGTAAAATATCTGTGATGTGTTCCATGTTCACATTTCTCTGCATTGTGGTATCTATCCATATATCTTTCATTGCTACTTGAACTGCTTCGCAAAGATGAAGATCGGAAAATTTTTTCCATTGAGTATTTCTTCTTTTGAATTCATCAACCACTGCTGTGAGTGTGTTGTTGTACATAGGTGATAGATCCAATGCTTCTTTTAATCTGTCATTTAGACTGATAAAATTGGATTCAGTTTTATTGTATTGCTCGTTTATTGTCTGAGCATGACTTTTTGTTGTCATCATACGACATTCTCCTTTTTGCGGACTTCACTTGTCCATAAGTTATGGCTTCACTTGCCTTAATTAAAATTATAACTTCTTAATGCAAAAAAGTCAACTGTCTAAAATGTCAATGATTGTGCGGATTTTTAGTCTTTGAATGCTTTGGCGTTGGGATCGCCTGTGTATTTTCTATATAATTTGTGTAAAATGTAGAACCAAACACCGTTGATCAAGGGTTCTATAATAGCATCTGCCGCCGCCAAATCAAATCTAGCACCTGTGATCAGATTGTTACAGATCATGGCAATGATAATGTGTCCTATGGTGTATATTGCCGCCAGTGTGAAACTGCTACCACCTATTAGGCGTTTTAATAAATTGAATATGCCTTGTTTAAATTCGCTCATACTTAATATTATACAGCCAAACGGTGTGTTTGTCAACACAAACACACAACCGTTTTTTTGGTTGCCGGTGTTGGAATCGAACCAACGTATTCTCTTTCGGAAAGAG
>Ga0255780_10003117_pt1 | contig 14601 bp, 5 predicted proteins | sample 071ome_32_FD_179978 | JGI IMG/M metagenome (GOLD analysis project Ga0255780, IMG submission 179978) | Coastal salt marsh microbial communities from the Groves Creek Marsh, Skidaway Island, Georgia - 071405AT metaG (version 2) | ecosystem: Environmental > Aquatic > Marine > Intertidal zone > Salt... | reverse complement strand
AGTCCGGGGTTGTCAACATCGTAACGAAAGACATTCCGGACGCTTGGTCAGGGAACGTACTGGCCTATGCCGGAACGAAAGTGTCTTCCCGCGAGCTGTCCTTTTTGAACCGTACCTCCGGTCCCGGAAATACGCTGACGGTGGATGACTTCACAACAGAAACATACACCTACAGCGAACTGGCGTCTCTGAATAGCCTGACGGATGTACAGTTTTCCCTTGGCGGTCCCTTGTTGAATGAGCGTCTGGGCCTTCAGGTGACGGCACGATGGCTGGAAGACGATGGCAATCTGTTCGGTCGGAACCTCTTCGCGCCGTCGGATTCTTCGACCGGTCTGAATACAGGCAGGGATCCACAGACGTGGAATATTCAGTCCAACGGCGATGGAGCTTTCGTGCCGATGGGCACGAATCAGCGGCTATCCATCAACACAGGACTGACAGCCCGGCTCTCAAACAACGCCCGTTTCGAGTACAACCTGTTCTGGCAGGACGGCAAAACAACGCCCTATAGCCATGACGCCAAATATGTGCCTGAAGGGTTGAATGTCGGGCACTACGGAAGCCAGACCCATATTGCGGCGCTCCGCTACACGGTTGGCTCAAAGTCCTTCGGTCAAGTCTCCTACAGCCTGCTTCGGGACAAGTGGGACAACTACCTTTTTGAAGATCCGACCGACCCACGCTACCAGTGGCCCCAGAAGCGGAATCTGGATGGGCAGAATGCTTTTGACGTGGGTGGGAATGATCTGTTCACGGACGATCAGCTGACGGTTACACATACCATTCTGACCGACTTCACCAGCCAGGTGAACAAGCGCCACCTGGTCAAGGCTGGGCTCATGACCCGCCTGCACAACCTGAACAACCGCTCCTTCGGGATCGAGCGTTCCGCTCGCACAGGCAATCTGCCGGCCGTTTCTCCGGATCGTTTCGCGGATAACCGGCTTGATGTGAGTCCGACGGAGTTTGCTGCGTACGTCCAGGACAAGATGGAATTCACCGGGCTGATTGTTAACGCAGGGCTGCGGTTTGATTACTTCAATTCCAATTTTGACGTCCCGGTGGAGTGGCGTCAGGCACAGAACGAGCGCATTTTCGATCCGGCCTCCCAGGACTCCATCTCGAATCGCGTAAAGGCAGATGCTGACATGCAATTGAGTCCCCGCATCGGTATCGCCTTCCCGATATCCTCTACAGGCGTCATGCGCTTTTCGGCTGGTCTGTTCTTCCAGATCCCCGCCTTGGGGCTGTTGTATACCAACCCGGAATACGAGGTCAATCCCCAGGCTGGCAATGTTCAATTCGGAAACGCCGCCTTGGAGCCGGAGCGGACACTGGCCTTCGAGGTTGGATTGCAGCAGGGACTCACGGAGAATGTAGGCGTCGAGCTTACCATTTTCTCCAAGGACGTCAGGAACTTGACGGGTCAGGAAATCGACCGAACACCTACAGGAGATCAGGTTGTGCAGTGGATCAACCGTGATTTCGGCACCATCCGCGGCTTTACGTTCTCCATGTTCGATCGGCCGGGTGGCACGATCTCATGGACCTTTGACTACACCCTTCAGTTTGCGGAGGGTACCTCGTCCGACCCTGGGGAGGCGTTCGGTCGTGCCCAGTCCGGTTTGGAGCCCATTCTGTCCCTGGTCCGACTGAACTGGGACCGTCGACACGTTTTCAACAGCACGGTCACTGTTGAGCCTATTGAAGGGCTGTCCCTTACGATGGTCAATCGGCTTCGCTCGGGTGAGCCATACACGACGGTTCGTGGTTTCGTGCGTTCGACGCGACCGAACAATGCGAACCGACCGGTTCAGTTCTGGACTGACCTGCGGGCCTATTACGCTCCGCCGTTCATTGAGCAGGATGTTCAACTCTTCCTGCAGGTCCAGAACCTGTGGGATCGTGCCAACCAGTACGCCGTCTATGCAACGACGGGTAGCTGGGACGAGTCGCTTGAACTGGAACAATTCAGGGCAACCGGTGGCGCCGTGGGTGGGCTGAACTCAATCGATGAGTACTTCGCCCGTCCCGAGTGGGTCTCTGGTCCGCGTCAGGTCAGCCTTGGATTACAATATTCCTTCTGAGTATGTCACACTTTGCAATACCTATGTCCAGTACGGTGAAAGGGCTTTTTCGTCCGGCTGTAGTTTTATCCGCAATGCTTTGGTTCCTGGCGATGTTCAGCAGCCCGACGGCATTTGCTCAGACGGAGATTCCGGCCGAATACCGGGGCAGCGAGGCCATGATTGCCCGCGGCATCCTCGATGGAAACCTCATTGAAACCAACTTCCGCAATCACGGGGAGCTGGCACGATGGAACGACGCGCCATGGGGCGTGTGGCCACGTGGTATCGGTGGAAGACACATCGATGGGGTAGGTATCATGGCGGCCGGTCGTGTGCGTGCGGAACGTGAAAAATGGCCGATCTACAATGGTGCAGCTGACTCGCTCGTGAACCCGGTCATCCTGACCTACCGGGAGGCCGGCAAGCGTTTGGGCCCGGGCGGGGAACTGTGGGGCTGGTTGCCCCTCGATGGCTTCCACAACCCTCGCAGGATCAATGCGCTCGGCCTGCTCGAGCCTGTACCGGCGCTTTCCGACGATCCATCTTCGTGGCCTGAGTTCTGGCCAGATCGGCTGGATAATCCAGACGATCCAGGCTGGGCGGGTAATTGGAATGGCTTTTTTGGTCGTGGCGTGTTCAATGCTGACCTTGAAAGCTTCTACGTCATGGATGATTACGCCGACAAGGAATATCACGTCTCCCGCGTAACGGGCCAGCCGAATTCGCAGTACGGCGTATTCTATCCGTCGCCCTCGGACTCCACCATCGGTGGCATGGGATTGCAGACCCAGGTGCGCATTTTTCAGTGGGCGAACATCCTGGCCGAGGACGTGATGTTCATTCTGTATCGAATGACAAACACGTCAGAGACGGACTATCGATACAACCTTGAAGGATCGGAGGGAATGTTCTTCTCCCAGATCATGGACTACGGTCTTGGGAATGAGGAAGGAGACGAAACGGCAGCGTTCAACGCGCAGGAGGACGTTACCTTCGGATGGGACCAAGACGGCATCGGGCAACGTCAGGATGGTACCCTGTATGACCTCGGGTATACGGGCTTTGCATTCCTCGAAAGCCCGACGAGGGCAGAGGATGGCTTGGACAACGACGAGGATGGCATCATTGACGAACAGCGCTTTGGCGGGCCAGGTCAGCTCATCGAGGGGCAGGATGCCATTCAGTTGTACGTGTCCAACAACTATGATCTGATCAACTTCGAGTCCGCAAACGGGCCGCTGGTAGAGACTCGCGCCTACAAGGCCGGGCGTTGGTGGACGGGGGACGAAAATCTGGACTGGGTTGGGTTTGACGACCTGAACGGTAACGGTCAGCTTGACCCCGGAGAATCGGTCAACAATGATGTTGGATTGGATGGCAAGGGACCGTTCGACCTGGGCTATCCCGGTCCGGATGAAGGCGAAGCCAACGGCAGGCCCGATGCGGGCGAGCCCAACTTTGATGAGTTGGACGTCGCGGAGTCGGACATGATTGGACTGACCGGATTCGATTTGTCCTCACGTCCTTTCTACGAGAACGGCGACAACCTGCGGGATGACACCTGGATGTTTGATCGCATCCTCAATTTCGCCCAGTTCCCGCTCGGAACACCGGCGGATGCCTTTGAAGCTGACATCGAGCCGTTCCTGTTGTTCGTCTCGGGTCCGGTCAACCTGTATCGTGGCCGGGTTGACTTCTTCTCGACAGCCTGGGTGTTCGGAGAGGACGAGCAGGACTTCTTCAAGAATCGCCGGACGGTTCAAAGTATCTATGATGCTGACTACAACTTCGCCCAGGCGCCTTTCCTGCCCACGTTGACAGCGATCCCGGGCGATGGTCGGGTTGTTCTGACTTGGGATACGACGTCTGTGGCCAGCTTCGACCGTTTCAGCCAGGAGTTCGATTTCGAGGGGTATCGTCTCTACAAAGGAACGAACCCGCTGCTTACGGATGCCCGCACGATTACCAATGTGGATGGAACGCCCACGTTCATGGAGCCGGTAGCCCAGTGGGATCTGGTGAACAACGTGTCAGGGCCTGTCAGCGTACTGGAGAACGAAGCGGTATACGATCTTGGTGACAATACCGGTCTGTCCTTCTTCTATGTGGATGAAAACGTGAATAACGGGATGACCTACTACTATGCGCTTGTCGCGTACGATCGAGGCATCCAGGAAAATGGCGTTCCCATCATCGATCCACAGGAAAACATCTTCAACATTTCTGTGGATCTGGCAGGCAACGTGCTTGGGGTGTCCCAGAACGCAGCCATCGTTGTACCTCGCAGCAAGCCAGCAGGGTTTGTTGACGGCAACGTCAACGAGGATCTCTCGTCTGTGACCGATGGCGTTGGTGCCGGGAGTATGAGTGTGCGGCTGATAAGTGGTGCGGAGGTTCGTGCGGACAACCCGTATCGCGTTGTATTCAGAAGTGAAGAGGATGACAATCCGAACGCGGATATCCAGGTAACGACTGCCTTCGATATCGTGGACATGGCCACCGGCGAGGTACGGGTACGCAACAACCCGCTCATTGACGAGCCACCGATGGTAGACGGCTTCATCGTGGAGGTGGACAACTACGAAGTGGCTTCAGGTGCCCTGGAGTTTGTTGAAGACGAAACAGGATGGGTGGGTAGTCCGGGAACAGCGTCCGAGTTGGTCAGCACGGATCCGTCTGGGCTTGACGGTATCTCCACCAATTGGCGTGCACGAGTGCGGGCAGACTCAACCACATTGCACATTCCGTCTACGTCGGACTATGAAGTGCATTGGGTCAATCCGGCCGATTCCACATATCGCTTACCCCGGTTCGGGATCGGCTTCCTGACTGGCTCCGTGCCCATATTCGTCAAGAACGCCTCTACCAACGAGGTCGTTGATCTCCTCATCCAAGACGTCAACAACAACCGCGAATTTGATGCCGCCGATGACGTCCTGGTAGTCGAGCGGGATGGCTTCCAGCGCAAATTCCGGTTCCGTATCTCATTCAGCGTGCCTGATGGTGAGACTTCTGTTGGACCAGAAGCAGGAACTGTTTTCCGCATCACTCCCAAGAAGGAATTCCATACCGGCGACTACTTCCAGTTCACGCTGCGTGAACCCTATGTGGACACTCAGCTCGCCGAACAGGAGTTGGATGACATCGGGGTGGTGCCCAACCCCTATGTCGGCGGGTCAGGCTTCGAGCAACGCAGTCAGATTTCAGGACGGGGTGAGCGGCGTTTACAGTTCATCAACCTGCCGCAGGAAGCCACCATCACGATTTTCAATCTGCGTGGTGAATTGGTCGACGAGATTGAGCACTTCTCCGCATCTGACAATGGGTCCGTCTTCTGGGATCTCCAGACACGGGGAGGACAGGACATCGCCTATGGGGTGTATATCTATCACGTGAAGGCTCCCGGCATCGGTGAGCACGTCGGCAAATTTGCCGTCGTCAAATAGGGAGACTGATCATGCAACGTATAATCTCTTTCCTCACTCTGTTCGCACTTGTAGCTGCTGTACACGGGCAAGATCAGCAAAACAGTGACCAGAGCCGCGTTGGAACGACGGCGGCTACGTTCCTGACACTTGGTGCCGGTGCCCCTGGGGCATCCCTTGGGCATGCCTATACGGCTACTGCCAAGGGTGCCGACGCGCTGTTCTGGAATCCGGGTGGGGCAGCCATCCGCCATCGCTCAGGTCAGCGCAGTGGCCTGATGTTTTCCAACAACGAGTGGATTGCCGGCATCACCTACAACACGGCAGGCCTGACCATCCCCGCAGGGGGAGCCGGCGTGGTAGGACTGAGCATTGCTTCGGTGGACTACGGCACCATGAAAGTTCGGACCATTGCCCGTCCCGAGGGCACAGGGGAGACCTTCAGCGCTTCGGACCTCAGTGTGGGGCTTACCTACGCCATGCCGCTGACTCCGAATTTCTACTTTGGCGGTACATCCAAGCTGGTTCGCCAATCCATTCGGGACATGCGGGCGCGAACGATGGCCATCGATGTTGGCTTCGTATTGCTGACCGACTATCTCAATGGACTGAAAGTAGCTGCCTCCATCATGAACTTCGGTGGCAAGATGACGATGCGGGGGATCAACTCTGAAATCCAGGTTGATCTGGATCCGCAGCACGAAGGGTCCTCTGAAAGTATCCCGGCCCGCATCAAAATGGATGCCTGGGACCTTCCCATGTCGTTCAAGTTCGGTATCTCCTTGCCCGTGGTGAAGACCGGTGCAACGGAACTGGTCGTCCTGGCTGATGCCAACCAGACAAATGACAACAACCTGAACGCAGACCTGGGTGCCCAATTCACGTTCATGACCCGCATGTTGACGTTCAGTGCACGTGCTGGGTACAAGGATGCCTTTGTCGACAACGTGGATTCGCACCTGGCCTATGGCGCTGGTTTGGACTTGCAGCTGTCAGGCGTGCGCTTCGGCTTCGACTATGCATACATCCCGTTCGATCTTCTGGATCGCTCACAGACCATGGACTTCCGTATCTATTTCTGACAGGTCGGAACAGTACATATAAAAGTGCGATGACCGCGATCCGGTGGCCTGCGTGGCCTCTTTTCTGTTCGCTGGTTCTGGTCTTCGGGTGCGCCTCGCCTGAGTCAGGTCCGGGTCCCGATCGTGATCCACGGGTACTTGCAACGGTCAACGGCTATCCCATTTCTGTATCGTGGTTCGAGCAGACCTACATCGACTTCCTGGTACGGTCAGGATCCAATGATTCAGAGGTGGCACGAGCCGCCCATCTTGAGCAGTTGATAGATGCCATGTTGCTGGCTGAGCATTTCGATGTACAGTCGCAGGACACGACGGCTGACTTCATGGGCACGCAGGAACGCATAAAGAGGGAGGAGCTGGGCTCCCGATTCTTTGAGACGGCTTTCCTGGATACCATGTCGGCCCCTACAGAGGGTCAACTGAGAGCGGCCTACGTTCGGGATCAGTCCAAGCGGGTTGTACGGCATCTGTTCTTTACATCGCTCCAGCAGGCAGAGGCTTCCTATCAGCGCCTACAGGAGGGGGTACCATTCCTGGAAGAAGCCCAGAACGTGTATGGACTCGCGGAAGTCGACTCGATGGCAGGCTTTTTGGGTGCCATCGGATACTATGCAGTAGACGACGCGTTTGCTGAAACGGCGTTCGATATGGAATCGCGGACCTACTCCGAGCCGGTCCGCACGCGGTATGGCTACCATATCATCTTCCTGGAGGACATCATCCTGGAACCCCTGCTAACGGAGTCGGCCTACCTTACACGGCGCAGCGGCCTGTCCAGCCAGTATCGACAGCGTCGCCGTCGATTGGAAGGAGATCAGTTCGTGCGCTCTTTCATGGCTGAGCTCGATGTGACAGTCAATGCCCCGGCCGTTGCGGCACTCAATGATTTGATCAGTGCATTGGACCCGACGGCGGAGGAGATGGCAGGCCAGGTCGTATCGCCGCTGAACGATTCGTGGAAGCGGGATGTGGATCCATCTACCGCTTTGTTGACCTTTGACTGGAACGGGAAGAGGGAGGCCTTTACCGCCGGGGACTATGCCTTTTGGTTTGCGTCGCTACCACAGCGGGAGGCCCGTGAGCGTACGGCAGCCTCCGTGGGTCGCGCACTGCGCAACGAAGCCTTGTTCCGTGCTGCCGATGGGGAGGGCCTGCGAGACAGGGAATGGGAAATCGAGGTTCAGCGGAGGGTCAGGCTTGAGAAAGCGAGACGGATGCGTGAGAATCTCCGATCCCAACCAGGGCAGATAGATTCATCGCTGGTGAAGCGAGCCTATGAGCGACTGGGTTGGTCAAAACGCCGGCTCTCCGTGCTCTCCTTCGATGCCATTACGGCGTTGACACCGGAGGCATTACAAGCGTCCATGACCCGTATTGGGCAATGGCCCATCCAATATCGCGAGGTGCGTCAGGATGCTATTCCGGAATGGTCACCCTACGTGGCGACAGCCCCTGTAGACTCGGTAATTATCGTGGGTCGACCTAACGATTGGGCGGCGATCCGGGTGCTCAAGCGGACGCGGATTACGCCTGACTGGACGTCTGATCGAAAAGAAATAGAGCGGCAGCTGCGTCCTTTTGTAGCGGAATACGAGCTCGTCTCCCGGTTGCGGGCAGAGGCTGAGGTTGACATCGATCGGCAGCTCATGAAAGAGATTGCCTCCTTCTGAACGAGGAGGTACGGTTGGTGTTTGGCCAGGTGTCGCCCAAGCACGGACGTGCGATGACCTTATTCCATCGTTATCTGACGGGGCGTATGGACGAAGAGGACATCTCCGAGATCAGGGTGATTGAGGAAGACGTTTTCTTGTCTCTCTTCAAGCCCCTCCATGTCAAAACCAACAACGGTCAGATCTGCCGATGCGGAATACCGCGCAACCAGGCGTCGGAAGGCATCAACGTTGTTGGTAGGCAGGAATCGGATGTTTTTCTCTGACACTGGAAGGCGTCCCTGGGTCATCAGGTGCTCGAATTCCTCTCGTCTCTCCTCAACCTGATCCCGCGGCAAGGCAACGAATACGCGGATTTCAGCGTCATTCCAGTCTGGATGACCAAGCAGGATGTAGGAAAGGAGAATCATCAGGTTGGCATTTTCCTGATCGTTCCAGGTCAACCATACATGGATGGACTTATGCTCTCCGAAGTGTAAGTCACCATGGCGAAGAACCATCAGTGTCATCCTCGTCGAGGCCGCAAAATCACACCAGGAGACGACGTCCTTGACAACCTGAGGATCGTCATTCTGGGAGAACTCGAACATGACTGCATTATTGCTCAGACCCGAAACACCGGGTACTTGCAGGCTCTGCGCCAACGCGCTGATCATCGACGGGCTGATGATCGTATTCATGTAGACGGTCGATTTTTGGGACCGAGCCATCCCGACAAGGCGCGCTTGGACCCGCTGCGCTTCCCGGTACGACTTCGTGTTGAGCGTCCCGGGTATGTAATGCAGATAGGTCCCAAACCCGTGTCGATGGCATATCCAACGCATGAATTCGAGGGGGCTTCGGCGGTCGAATGTTCGTTCATTGACCATGATCACGCTCGGACGCCACTCATCGTCACTGGCGCGGCGTCGGCGGCGCTGCAGGCGGATGTGCATGTAGCGTGAGGTTTGCGTCATGACACCCTGAAACATGGCCGCCAGATCGTGTGTGCCTTCGTGTGACTGCTTGACCACCTGATAGAGACCTACCATGACCAGGATGGCAGCCAAGGCAAAGACAGGATCCATCTGGAACATCATGAAAGCACACATCACGGCACCGAAGAGGCTGATGTACCACCGTGACCTGAAACTCGGACGATACGATGGACGTGCCGCGAAATGCTCCAGGAAACTGATGGCGCACAGGGCCCCGTACGTTACCATGAAGAACATGGAAATGAGCCGCGCTACGATATCAACGTTGCCCAGTAAGACGATGACCAACGCCACACCACCGGTGATAAGCGTTGCATTGCGGGGTTCATTGACGGCTCCCTGACCCGCAGCCAACCATGAATTGGCACCTCTGATCGGGATGCTGCCATCGCCTCCCAATGCCTGAAGCGTTCGGGGGGCAACCAGGATGGATCCTATGGCGGAACTGAGGGTGGCTGCACCAAGCCCTATGAATATGATGGGCCCCCAGAGCGCGATCCTGGACATGACCAGCTGATCCGAGTTCAAAAGGTCGGGCGGCGCAGAGTAAACCAGTTTGAACACAATGAAGATGTAGACCAACATACCAACCAGGGTGGCTGCCAATGTGCCCCTTGGAATGGAGATTCGAGGATTGGCCAGATCCCCGGACAGACCAACGCCTGCCGTCATGCCGGTAAAAGCAGGAAACACAATGGCAAAGACCAGGAAAAAGGGGTCGGCATCGGCCAGGCTGCTGGACAGGCTGACACTGGATGGGTCAAAGCCTTCTACGGGAGAGCCCATGAAGAACATGATCAGCGAGAGCGTAAGCGTCGCTACTACCGTGTAGAGGGCCTTCACCCCCAATGCGGCACCCTTCGTCAGCATCAGCAGAATCAGGCCAAGTGTCGCTGGAAGCGAGATGAGCCTGGGGTCGTACGGGATGCCGATCCGAGCCTCAATCCATCTTGCTGCAGGGCTGAACGCCTCGGCAAAGGCAATCATGTAGAACGCGACAGATACAGCTTGGGAGAGATACAGCGAAATGCCGATGACCCCACCGATCGAGGTCCCGAATGAGCGGGAGATGATGAAGTACTCGCCGCCACCTTCCACCTTTCGATTCGTGGCAATCTCGGCAATGGCAAGCGCGGTAGGGATGGTAACCATGTGCCCAAGGAACACAATGGCCAGTGCGCCAAGCAGTCCTACATTGCCGACCGCGTAGCCGAAGCGCAGGAACATGACCGCGCCAAGGATGGTGGAGATGCCTGCAAAGAAGACGGGCAACGTGCCGAAACCGTGACCGCTGGCAGCATCCCCGGGTGAGGTTTCTGGCGCGGGAGGAGCGGTGTTTCTGGAGGGTGTTTCCATTGGGTATGAACGCCCGTGGCGTAGGAAGCCGTTACCCCAAGATAGGGCCGGGCGAGCACTGCAGGGAGATCACACCCTAAAATGCGTGCTGGAGGTGCTTCGCTTGGGTACGGTTCTCATCCTACACTCGTAAAGCAAAAAAGGAGACCGGCGGATGCCAGTCTCCTTTTTCGAAGCTCCCCGGGTAGGATTCGAACCTACGACCCTGCGGTTAACAGCCGCATGCTCTACCGCTGAGCTACCGAGGAGTGTGCTTCGTAACAGCGGAAGCGGGCGCAAAGATAGGACGATCCTCGATGCAGGACAAGCCTCTTTGCGCCCTTTTCAACTTCAACCAGGGAAAAGATCCCTGAGCCGCTCCGGGATGCCTACAGATCCTGTTTCATAAGGCTGCATTGACACGATACCCGCCTTGATCAGAAGAGGAAAAGGTAGGTCAGCTTGGCCACACCCACCGTACTGTTCATCAGGTAGCTGGCGCGTGGATCAAACAACATTTCGTTGTCGCCCGTGGCATGCCACGACGTATTCAGCACGAGGAACAGGTCCGATCCCGGCGTGTGGATCCAGTTGATGCGGATGTTGGCGTTGATATCCCGTGAGAAGTTGTCGTACTGGATGAGGGCCTTGGCAAAGAGCTTCCGGCTCACACTGGCAAGAATATCCACCGAAGCAGTCGTCGCACTGAATTCGCCACCCGGGATGGGAAGGTCCACATCGCTTTTCCTGAGGTTTGCACCCAGCGTGAGGTGCTTCGACTGTCTCCATCCGGCCTGAAGCCCCCAGTCAAAACGATTGCCACCGTAGAAGCCCCCTGTTTCAAAGTTGGCCCCACCGGATAGTCTTTTTCCCGGGTCCGTGTTGAAACGGGCACCCAAACGTGTAAAGGTATAATCATCAGCCACGATTTCGGCGTCTGGGCGAATGAAGAAGGAGCCCTCCAGCCGGTCGAACTGATGCGATCCGGAGAGTCGGAGGGACATGCGCGCCTGCGACGTGAAGCCGATTGAAGGGTCGATTTCCCACGACTGCAGTTCGCCATCCTGGCCGTTCGTGTGGATCCCCATGACGTGGGTCGTCATCTGGCGGAACGGACCGGTGCTGAAGAACGGGGAATAGGTGACTGTACCGATGGTCTGACGCATGTCACGACGGCGCACGAAGCCAAGGGCCGGCCGGTAATTCTCGCCGACGCTGGTGTAGGAGAGTGATGCGCCATAGATGTCATTACGCAAACTCACCGATGCGCTTCCTGCCCAATCCTCGTTGTTCGGGTTTGCATCTGAGACGTTCGTGAACCACACGTCGGCACTGGAGGCCGAACCGAAGCGCTGCGCGATATCAAATCCCAGGGCGCGGTTCCATTCATCCCCCCGCTCGTAGCTCGTCACGATTACGCCAGCGGATCCGCGCCGTCCAAAGTTGGTCTGGACGCGGGCCACGGCGTTATTGGCCGAGCGCTTGCCGCCAATACGACCAAGCTTCTCACCGATGTTGCCTTCATCCGGACCGGTTTCAATGCCAATGAGGCCGACGTTCAGGCGCCCGATCTGTCCGGTAATGCGACCACCGGCCAGGATGGACTCGGTCAAGCCGATACGGCGGGAGAAGAAGGTTTGTGTGCGGCGGGAGTCCCCATGCTCGAAAATGCCTGAGCGTTCAAGGAAGAACTCCCTCTTCTCGGGGAAGAAAAGCGAAAAACGGGTCAGGTTGAGCTGCGCGTTGTCTGCCTCGACCTGCGCAAAATCCGTGTTGACAGTGAAATCCAAGGTCAGGTTGGATGTGATGCCGTACTTGACATCGAATCCGGCATCGAAGCTGCTGTCGTTTACTTTCGTATCTACTGTCAAATCCGGGCGCACTGTCTGCGCTCCGGTGATGATGTAGGGTTTGAATTCGATGTTCTTGCCCCGGCGGATATTCTTGATACCTGTCAGGCGTCCATAGCGGGATACCGTCTTCATATCGTCCGAGTAGCCGCTACCGTAGGAAAGCGGGACGAGGGGCCAGTTCTGGATTTCGTTCTTGCGGTTGACGGTGCGGCGCATGAACAGGCCGAAAGTCAGTTCATCACCTTCGGGGAAGCGAAGCTGGCGGAAGGGGATGCGCACCTCCATGGTCCAGCCTTTGTCTGTTATCTGCGTTTCGCTTTCGAACACGGCATCCCACGAGTACGAGTCGATGGTCATATGCTCATCGGCAATCAGGGCGTCGTCCTGCGTGCCTAGTGCGTTCATTTCGAACAGGAAGGCGTTGCGACCATCAAGGAACGTATCGATGCCGATATAGGCATGATCGTCCCGATCATTGCGGCCACCGCGTTCCATGTTCTTGGCGCGAATGAGGTGTGGCTCCTTGTCCGTGAAGTTGAAGGCGAAGTACAGGTTGTCGCGATCATAGGCTACTTTGGCCCAACTGTACTCTGTGGGCTCGGCGCCCTCGTTGGGCCAGCGCTGGACGAAATCGTCCATGGGCTGGACCAGGTCCCAGATGGCATCATCGAGATGACCGTCAACGCGCGGGGCATCTTCTGTAAAGACGGCTTCAAAGGAAGGCGGCTCGGAGGTTTGTGACTGTGCCGATGCCGTATTCAGTAACAGGGTCAGCGCAATGAAGCTGAGGAGACGATGCATGGGGTTCTCGATGTGGTTCTGGGGTCTTGTGCAGACGCGGCAGGAAGATCCGGGATTCCCCTAAACTACGAAAGGCGCACAGTATGTCGGCACGTGGCGCCCAAGAGTGGGCTTCTTTATCGGGTACCGCGTGAAGGGGATGCGAAAACAGGAAAGTGGCTTGACCGATGCCCTGATTCTGTAGTAACATTGCCGCCCTGTGTTTACGGCCTCAGGGTCGATGACCGTATGTGCGCCCAGGTGGCGGAATTGGTAGACGCGCTAGCTTCAGGAGCTAGTGTCAGCAATGGCGTGGAGGTTCGAGTCCTCTCCTGGGCACCAGCATGAAGGCTGGCTCTTCAACCGAAGAGCCAGCCTTTTTCAATATAGGCGCTGCTGCAAGCGATCAGTTGTTGTTCGCGACCCGATCGTACCCTGTCAGCTCGACATATCCGACGCCGGAGAGCGGGTCATCTCCTGATTGTCCAGAGATGTCCACCGCGCCTTCCCAGTAACGCACCGAGACATTCAGCTCCTGGTTCGGCATGACGGCAGCGACGGTCAACGAGAGGCCTTCGCCAGGCAATGAAAGCTCCCATCGGACGGGGTACTCCGCACCACTCACTTCGCTCGTCCATCGATCCAAGACGCGAAGCTCCACTTCGTCGGGCGACAGATGACGTTTTGACCCATCAACTGCCACCAAAGACCCTCCGGTATACGGGCTGATGGTCCCGTCCTCGCGGCGCAACTGGTAGTACATGATTTCACGGCCATCGTCGAGTTGGAGGGCGAACCAGTCCCAGCCGATTTCATCAGGGCCTAGTGCGGACGTACTCCACTCGTGGTCCTTCCAGCTCTGGCCAGTTACGTCGAAGGATCCATCGGGTACGGTAACCGTGCCCTCGGTCTCCAAACGGGTAAAGGAATAGTAGTAGCTGGCGTTGCCGGCTCCGGCCCCTTTTGGATCCCACCCCTGATCACCTTGAAGTACGATGGGCTTGATGGCGTTCAATGTGAGGTCGATGGCCACACCATTCTCCTCGGACTGAAGCCGCAATGGGAACAGCCCATCAGCCCGGGATGGATCTGCGCTGGCCATGTCCCAGTCGTTCAGCCAGATCCGGAAAGGTGGGGATTCGGCTCCTGCCAATCCTGCCGCACCGCGGCTGAAGCGCTCAAAGGCGTGGAATGTGCCCGTTTCGGGATCAGCCAGCGAAAAGTGACCCATATACAATTGTCGCGTTGTCCAAGCTTCTTCAACGGCATCGAGGGAGTCCGGGGGCGCCATGGCGGATCGGAAAAGGGTCAACTCGTACCCGAATCGACGTTCATCATCCGAAAACAGGTTGCCTGTGAAGTACCACCATTCGGTCTTGAAGTCCGGATGGGCGCCATAGTCCGAGG
>Ga0255780_10003112_pt1 | contig 14612 bp, 13 predicted proteins | sample 071ome_32_FD_179978 | JGI IMG/M metagenome (GOLD analysis project Ga0255780, IMG submission 179978) | Coastal salt marsh microbial communities from the Groves Creek Marsh, Skidaway Island, Georgia - 071405AT metaG (version 2) | ecosystem: Environmental > Aquatic > Marine > Intertidal zone >... | reverse complement strand
CTTTCACCCTTTCACCCTTTCACCCGCTCACCCTATCGCAAGGGCAGAGGCGTTCGCCAGGGTGCACGGGCTGAAACATGGCAGTGTGCCCATTGGTTTCAGTCAGTCCTCGCCAGTCCATCGTCCTAAAACAGGGTGCACCGAGCATAGGCTAATGCGCTCGAGGCCGGTCTTCGTGACGCGCCCTCAGGCTTACATTAAGATAGCAAGAAAGTCTTGGTACAAGCCGAGCGCCACAACGATCAATTGGGATCAATTCGTGTTGGGGCTATTGGGGGTGAAAGAGCATGAGCGAAGCCAAAATTTTAATCGTGGACGATGTTCAAGAGAACTTGATTCTTTTGGATTTTGCGTTGCGCCCCTTCGATGTCACCGTGGTCAAAGCCGTGAGTGGTTTTGCAGCAGAGGCCGCGTGTCTCGAAGATGAATTTGTGGTCATTATTTTGGATGTTCATATGCCAGAGAGAAACGGCATCGAAACGGCGGAAATTATTCGAAAAACAGAGCACAACGCGCTCACCCCGATCATATTTCTCACGGCGGATACCACAGAGGCGGAGCTACCCCGATCAGCCTATCAGTCTGGGGCAGTGGATGTGATGTTTAAGCCGCTTGAGGCTGTGAGACTCCGGGCCAAGGTTGCGGTGTTTTTGGATCTTTTCGTTGAGCGACAAAAGACGCTCAATCTGATGTCAGCGCTGAGAGAATCCCAGGCCGATCAAATCGCGCAAGAGAAGTTTCGGGCCGTCTCCTCTCTGATTGGTTCGATGTCGCACAGCCTGAACAATCAGTTGTGCATTGCCGAAGGATATGCATCCCTTGCCATGGATGAAGCAACCGAAACGCAATTGCCGCATCTCAACAAAGTGCTTGAGGCCGTTCGTGAATCGACCAATATGCTGCAAAAGGTTCAGGGGTTTGTCGGAGCGCGGTCAGAAAGTGCTGCGACCACCACGACATTGAAAGAGATTTTCAGAGAGTTTCAAGAGGCGTTACTGGCTTTTGCCCGAGAGGGGAGCACCTTTTCAGTCAATGTCAGTGATGCGCTAGCTGAACTGGAGGCGCCAACTCGGTTGCCGAACGTGTTGATGTTCCCGTTGGTGCAGTTCGTCTCGGAGCTGGCTGTCGATCGCGAAGTTGCCACGCATACCATGTTTGACGTGGACTTGGCGTCGCCCGGGCAAGACCAAGTGTTCCAGCTATCGATGTCCACCCAGGGGCTCGAGGTTGATGAGCCGCTGCTTAAGACCGTGAATGACTTCTTTGGCTCGGCAGATGTCACCGCTCAGGAGCGCGGTATCGCGGTCGCGGGTGTGAAAAGTATGGTGGACTCGATGAATGGCGCCCTCGAAATGCGAGAGATCCCTGATGGCTTCGAAATCGAGCTGAAAGTGCCTTTTGCTCAGTTGATTCAGCGTTTGGGTGGATAGGCTCAATTCGGGCCCTGTTCGTTGGGCAAGTGCAGTCCGTGATGAGGGTCACCCCGTGATTGGAAAGCCAGGCCACCACCCCAAGCCTTGAGCGGCAACCCGTAAGGCTCAAGCGTCAAGCCGTTCACGCCCGGCTGTTAAACCCCAGCATTAAATACCCCAGCTTTAAATTAAAGCCTTAAATGCGAGCTTTAAATCAAAGCTTTGAAACAAAGCTTTAAGTACTAGTGTTGAGCCCAATCGCTGGCCGCAATGTGCGAATTTCAGACCTCACGGCGCGCCTATTTAGGCACAGGTTCGGGCACAGGTTGCCCAAGCGTATCGAGTCGCTTGCGGGTTGCCCAAGCGCATCGAGTCGCCTGAAAGCAGCGTCTTGCTGAGCGCTCCGTCGCGATTCAACCAAACTGATTCATGTCGATCATGGGCAGTATCTTGAGCGCACTGCCTGAGAAAACACCCTGAACGGGGCTTGAGCGCGCTGAAGTTATCGGGTTTAGGGTGTTTGCACCGCTTTGGCGGTAAATAGTGGCTTGAAATGAATGCACTTCAAACGATTAAATAAACGCCTTGACTGAATGAGACCTAATATGAGCGACCAAACATTATCAAGTGATGCCGTAACAGAAACCAACAACGTAGCTTCTTCCGACGTGGATCATGCCGCTCGCAAGGCGAGAGATTTTCAACGCTTGCGCAATGTTGCGTTCTCTCATGCGCAATATGTTGTTGGCGGTTTGCTGCTTTGGGGTGCGAGTGCGGTCTGGCTTGCTGAGTCGCCTGGCATGCTCATTACGGTCTTAAGTCTCGCCGCCGGCTATATTGTGGGCACCATGCTGGGCGGCATTGGTCATGAGTGGGGCCATTTTACCGGGGCTCGCCTGTCAGGTAGCGTGTCTCCCGTGTCGAAAGAGCGAAAAGGGTTCTTCTTTTTCAATTTTAAAATGGAGGGGAACTCTCGAGCGCAGTTTCTCGCCATGAGTGTCGGGGGCCCTACAGCCAATTGGCTGTTGGTCCTTGTTGCGCTCGTGGCCTTGCCCGCAGCGAATCCTTATGCGTACGCCGCAATTGTGGCGACGCTGACAGGCATTGCCGTGAATGTGTGCGTCTTCGAGTTCCCAGTTATTTTCGATGTGAGCAACGGTGCTGATCCAAGGCAAACCATTGATCAGCGCTTGATAGATGTTGCCAAGACGCCCTGGTATCAGAACGCAGGCATGCTCACTGGCTTGGTGGTGGCGGCGCTGCTGCTGGCCATCCTCTAGCCGTCAGCGAGGGCGGACTCTGGCCTCTCGTGGGCCCTGCGCAGAGAGCCGCTTAGCCCTTATCCGTCCACTGGATTGGGATCCCTAGGGTCAAAGGCGTTTGGCCACAGCGCTTGTCTCTAAGTTGTCTTCCTTAAGGGAGTAGCGCGCGCTGCGCTGCCGGTTGAGGGCCATTCCAAGATTACCAGCGACTCCGCCGCGACTTGCGCCCAGCCATCGGCGACGGTTTTATCTGGCACCTGCGTCCGGCAAACAATCTTTCTTTTTAGGTGGGATGTCTGCACTATCCGGAGGTGAGGATGGCGAGGGAGGGCCTACCTCGTGTTTAGGACAGCAGTTGATCCACATGCGCAAGTGACAACAATCGTGGATCACCCAATAGAGGATGAGGCATGAACTACGAGACGATTGAGATCGAGCAAGATGGCGCCATCGACTGGCTTTGGTTGAACCGGCCTGAAGCGCTGAATTCCATCAATACCCAGATGGTGACCGATCTCAGGCATTACTTCGATAGCCTGATGGAAAACGATGCCACACGGGTTGTCGTGATGGGCGGGCGGGGCCGAGCTTACTGCGCGGGTCTGGACATCAAATCCGCAGCCAGTCGAAACGAGAAACAACCTTTCGGGCAGGGTATGGGATTCCAAGGGTATCTCGCCGAAGTCTATATCCGCATGCGCCGATGCCCTCAACCGATTATCAGCATTATTCAGGATGCCGCGTGTGGTGGGGGATTCGCCTTTGCGCTGGCAAGTGATGTGCGGATTGCAGCAGATAACGCGCGCTTGAATGCCGCGTTTATCAAGATTGGCTTATCCGCGTGCGACATGGGCACGAGCTATTTTTTGCCCAGACTGGTGGGGACGTCGCTCGCTGCTGAGCTGATGCTCACCGGTCGATTCATCCATGCAGAGCGTGCGCTGGCGACCCAACTGGTCTCTCAGGTGGTACCGCTTGATGAATTGAAGCAAGCCGGTAAGGACCTGGCTGAGGAAATGCTGTTGGCGTCGCCCATGGGCTTGAGGCTGACCAAAGAAGGGCTGAATATGGCGGTGGATGCGGCCGGTTTGGAGGCTGCAATGGCCATCGAGAATCGAAATCAGGTGTTATGTTCTCGAACTGAAGACGCGAGGGAGGGGATGCAGGCCTTCATCGAAAAACGAAAACCGCAATACTCGGGCCGATAGACTGTTTGCTTGTCGCGCGGCTTGGCTGGCTGTTGCTCGTTGTGCTGGATGGGTTTGGCGCGCTGAGACGTTCACCAAAATAACGCTGCGTGCGCGTCTAAACGGTCTGGCTAGCGACCGATCAAGTGCACGCGCGTTGCATGACAAAGGTCCAGCATTGAGCGCTTCGGTCAGAGGTGTAAGAGCCATGGCCACGGACAGGAGGGAGCTCGAGGGTCGCGAGAGCGCGGAGCATCAAAACGATAGATGCGTTGTTAATCTGGTGACTCAAGGAAAAGAATCTAAAGCAGCGGATGGTGTTTGATGCTTCGTCCCCCGTGTTGAGCCAAACCGGTGTTTAGGGAGCCAATGTCAAGGCGGGCCTGAAAGTTGGCGTGCACAAGAAAGGAGATCCATCACTATGGCCTGGAATCCTCACCCATTTAAAGACCGTGTTGTGCTGATTACCGGCGCAGGTCGCGGCATTGGGCAAGCAGCGGCGAAAAAATTCGCGGCCGCCGGCGCATCACTTTTCTTGTGTGATGTTGATGACGTATCCCTCGCGAAGACCCAAGCGCTTCTGGGAGAGGCAACAGAGGTTGGCGTGATGGCTGTTGATCTAACGGAACTGGATGCACCTGAGACCATTGTGCACGCTGCGCTCTCCCAGTTCGGTCGCATTGATGTGGTGGTGAATAACGCGGGTTACATCTGGAATGGTGCGATGCATCGTCACTCGGAAGCACAGTGGCAAGCCATGCTCGACATACACGCCACCGTCCCCTTTCGGCTACTGCAAGCCTTCGCCCATTGGATGATCCCCACCGCCCGCGCGGAACTCGAGGCCTCCGGAGCTGCGACGCCTCGTAAGGTGGTTAACATCTCCTCAGTGAGTGGGACTCAAGGGAGCGCAACTCAGGTGGCGTATGCCACAGGCAAAGCGGCCGTCGTCGGTTTAACCAAGACGCTGGCCAAGGAATGGGGCCGCTATAACGTGCAAGTCAATGCCGTCGCCTTCGGGCACATCGAAACACGGCTCACGCAAGCGTTTGACGACTCGCCACCCTCGATTGAGCATGCGGGGCAAGCCTACAAAGTGGGATTATCGAATCAGCAAATCGAACACTTGCGTCGAACCGTGCCACTGGGGCGTCCGGGTCATGTTGACGAGGCCGCCGGCGCGATTCTTTTGATGGCGCTTCCCGAGGCGAATTACATTACCGGCGAAGTGCTGACGTGTTCAGGCGGCGCTTGAATTCGAAGGTGGGGCTTGGGGACACGAGCAAGTAACGTCCATACAATGGGCCAGCACAGGCCGTAAAAACCGATCAATTGCTTGGCGTTGTCAGCGCCCCAGCAAAGGGTCTAGAGGAGATGAACATGACGGAAGCGTTCAGGGTAGGGCAAGTCACCACCGATCATGCAGGGCAACGCGTCCACCCGCAACAAGCAGAGCAGTCGACTCGGTTAGCGCGCAAGCTCTATTCAGTGGGTGATCATGCTTGGTGCTTTGTTGGCAATGGGTTATCCAATCAATCCTTTGTGCGTGGCCCTGAAGGCATCATTGCAATTGATACGGGGGAAAGCGTTGAGGAAATGAGCGATGCCCTCCGCGCACTGCGAGCCGAGACGGATCTGCCGGTGGTTGCTTGTATCTACACCCATTTTCATTACGTTGCTGGGACCCGAGCCATCGTCAATGAGCGAGGCGATGAGCAATTTCCAATCTATGGTCACGCGGGCATTGCCGCCAATCTGAATCGGTTTGGGGGCGAGGTGGGACCGCGAGGCTCACGAGGGATGGTGTATCAGTTTGGCATGATGCTGCCCGAAGAGGGGGAAGACGGCCTCGTCAACGTGGGGCTCGGGCGGTTTTTTAGAAATCCCGATCACTCACCCTTTACCCCCGGCCATATGCTGGTGACCCACGCCTTCGAATCAAACTGTGAATTGACGATTGCCGGCTTGCCCGTTGAGGTCATGATGGCGCCATCGGATGCCACCGACTCCGTGACTTTGTGGTTCCCGTCCCTGGACCTTGCGGTGAACAACATATTTTGGCCAGCGCTCTTCAATGTCTTTGCGATTCGTGGCGAGGAATATAGAGATCCTCGCATCCTATTGAAGGGCCTCGATGATCTGATGGGCCTCGAGGCGATGCATCAGATCTGTACGCACGGGCCGCCGTCTTCCGGTCGCGAGGAGATCAAACGCTCGCTCGCGTTGTATCGCGACTCGATTCAATTCATCTGGGATCAAACGGTCCGGTTCGCCAATAAGGGAAAGACGCTCGATGAACTGGTCGAGCTGATTCAGTTGCCTCAGCGCTTCGAAACTGATTTCAGAACCCAGCAGTTGTACGGGGTGGTCGAGCATCACGTGCGCCAGGTGTATACCGGACTCTTCGGCTGGTTCGACGAGGATCCTCGACATCTCTTTCCTATGCCGCCTCGAGAGCGTGCCAACAAAATGGTGAAAGCCATGGGCGGGGTAGATGCCGTCCAACGCCTCGCCGAACAGGCGATCGACCAAGCGGATTTTCGCTGGGCGCTGGAACTCGCGAGTCTCTTAGATCGTCACGCTGAATCTCGAGGTCACCATGATTCGCAGCCACTCGCAATGATTCTTAGGCAAATCGCTCAGTGCTCGCCCTCTGCCAACGTGCGTAATTGGGCCACTACCCGAGCCCTGTCGCTTGAGGGCAAGCTTGATCTGTCTCGTTTCTTGGTCCATCGCTTTCGTAAAGGTGAGGTGCTCGCCACAGAGGCCGCGCGGTGGGTGCCGGTGCTTCGTGTACTGCTTGACTACCAAAAAGCAGAGGGTGTGACGGGATCTATTGGTTTCTTCTTCGATGACGGGTCAAGTGCTGGGTTGACCTTGCGCAATCAAGTGGCGGTGCCCTCGGCGGCTGACGCGGCTGGTCTGCGATGGACGTTGTCGAAGACCGCATGGGCCGATTTGTTATCGAATAAGTCTCCACTGTCTCAAGTCCTCACGGAACAGCCAGCCCTTGAGGGTGGGTCAAGTTCCGATGTGCAAGCAATACTCGCTTGTTTTGATTTAGACAGTTTTCAGGAGTAACGGGTTCCGTGACGCAGTTACCTAAACCTGGAGAGGCTTTTTCAGGCCGAATCGAGCGGCTTTACCAAGATGCCTCGCCTGAGAGACTGAACCTTGATCAGCCGGCTAAAGGCAAGCCGAATGTATTACTGGTCATGTTGGACGATGTGGGATTCGGCAGTTTTTCGGCATTCGGTGGCGAGATTCCAAGCCCGGGCGTCGATAAGGTCGCGAGCGCTGGACTTAAATTTAATCAGTTTCACACCACCGCGCTCTGTTCGCCCACCCGAGCATCCCTGTTAACTGGGCGGAATCATCACAGTGTGCACATGGGCGGTATTACTGAGATCGCCAATAGTTTCCCGGCGTATGACAGTGTCATCCCCAGAGAGTCTGCGACAGTTGCTGAAGTGCTGAAGATGAGCGGATACAACACCGCTTGCTTTGGCAAATGGCACCTAACCCCAGCATGGGAGCAAAACCCTGCAGGTCCCTATGATCGCTGGCCCACAGGCCTAGGTTTTGAGCGCTTTTACGGCATCTTAGGGGCCGAGGCGAGCCATTGGGAACCCCCGGTGTATGATCAAATCACGCCGATTGAGCCCCACCTCAATCGAGCGGATTACCATTTGACCGAGGATTTAGCTGATCAGGCGATTCACTGGCTGGAGCGGCAAAAAGCCGCCGCCCCGGACAAGCCTTTTTTCTGCTATTTCGCACCGGCTGCCGTGCATGCGCCTCACCACGTTGCGCCCGAATGGATTGATCGTTTCCAGGGGCAGTTCGATGATGGTTGGGATGCGCTTCGAGAAAGAATTTTTGAGCGCCAAATTAAGGCAGGCATTATCCCCAAGGGGACGCGGTTAACCCCTAGGCCGGAGCAAGTCCCTGCGTGGAGCGATTATCCTGACCGATACAAGCCGGTGGCCCGTCGCCTGATGGAGGTCTTTGCAGGGTTTTTAGCGCACACCGATGCGCAAGTGCTGCGCGTACTCGAGGCGCTCGAGAGGCTGAAGGTTTTCGATGACACGCTGATCATTTATCTCACGGGAGATAATGGTGCGTCTGCGGAGGGCACGATTCACGGCGCGTGGAGTGCGCCGTCTTTTCAGAACGGCATCCATGAGGACCCTGAGTGGCTGCTGGCTCACATAGACGATTTCGGCACCGATCGCTGTGAGAATCATTTCAATGTGGGCTGGGCATGGGCGTTAGATGCGCCTTTTCAATGGATGAAGCAGGTGGCGTCGCATTTTGGCGGGACGCGGAACGCGCTTGCGGTCTCGTGGCCCAAGGGCTTTGATCACGACGAGGCCCCTCGGACGCAGTTTCATCACGTCATCGATCTCGCGCCAACGATATTAGACGTGGTTGGCATCACGCCGCCAACTAAGGTGAATGGGATTGAACAAATGGCGGTTGATGGGATCAGCATGCGTTATGCATTCTCTGATTCGCTCGCACCGAGCCAAAGACGAACGCAATATTTCGAGATCTTAGGAAACCGGGGGATCTACCACGATGGCTGGATGGCTTCCTGTTTTCATGGCCGGCTACCTTGGATCCGTTTTGCAGGTTTCGAGTTCGACGGCCCGGAGGAGGTGTGGGAGCTCTACAACATTGCCGGGGACTTTTCTCAATCGGTCGATCTTTCGGATGAAGAGCCAGAGCGTCTAAGTGCCATGAAAGCGTTATTCGAGGCCGAGGCAGCCAGTCGCGGTGTGTACCCTTTGCGCGATGCGTCCGCCCGCCGTGGGGGCGACTACTCAGTGCCTCATTCGCTCGAGGGCCATAGCCGCGTCACCTACACCTTAGCGCACACTCGAATGCCGGAACATGCGGTGCTCAATCTCAAGAATGTCTCTTACCGAATTGAAGCAGAGATTGACGTGCCTGATGGGGGCGCGCAGGGCGTGATCGCGTGCCAGGGCGGCAACATGGCAGGCTGGAGTCTTTACCTTGATGAGGCGGGTATTGCCGTGTACCTCTACAACTATTTCGGTCGCGAACTCACCTTCGTCCGCGATCAAACGCCTCTGCCGTCAGGCAAGCACCAACTGACCGTTCATTATGATCACGACGGCGGCTTCGGTGCTGGCGGCGTCGCTCAGCTTCTTGTCGATGGCCAGACCATCGCGCAGGAGCGAATCAATGCCACGGTGCCTGTGATCTTTTCCATGAGCGGAGAAACCTTTGACGTTGGCCGAGATACAGGCGCGCCTGTGGGCCCCTATGCGCACCAGTTTCCGTTTACCGGGGGGATCCAAGGCGTGACGCTAGAACGGTTAAACTCGGCGGATACTAAGACTGCGCAGCAGGAGAAGCGAGGCCGCTTCAAGGCAAGTCTTGCAAGCCAATAACTCACCGAAGGGAATGAAAAAAGCGTCGTAGATCCTGGCTCAAACACGCCGGGGCTTCGAGCGCGGCAAAATGCCCGCCATGTGGTTGGACCTCCCAGTGGGTGATGTTGTAAAGCCTCTCGGCCCAGGCTCTGGGCGGCAAATACAATTCCCCTGGAAAAACGGCGTGGCCCGTGGGGACCTCAATTCGACCGTCCGCAAAGAGCGCGGCGTTCACGTGACTCGATTCGAAATAGAGCCTTGCCGATGATGTGATGCTCTGAGTGACCCAATAAATCATCACGTTGGTCAGCAATTCATCTTTGGTAATGGCTTGCCAAAGATCTCCTTCGTGGTGAGTCCAGCCATGAAACTTTTCGAGAATCCACGCGAGCAAACCTGCTGGCGAATCATTTAATCCGACGCCCAGGGTTTGAGGCTTGGTACCTTGGATAGCTTGATAGCCAACGCCGTCCACCATTTTCAAGCGACTGGCGTTCAGACGAATGGCTTCGTCTTCGCTCACGTTTTCCATGGGGTCGGCGGCGTCCTTTGGGCGAGGCGCGAAAATGAGATTCAAGTGAAGGCCCGCGATACGAGAAGGTGCGAGCCTGGCGTGCCAACTGCTGATGGCAGATCCCCAATCGCCGCCTTGCAGGCCATATCGGGAATAACCGAGGGTTTCCATCAGTGTGATGTGGTCCTTTGCGACTTCCTGCTGATCAAATCCTGGCTGAGTCGCGGGGTCCGAAAATCCGTAGCCCGGAATCGACGGACAGATGACATGAAACGCATCGCTCGCTTGACCTCCGTGCTGCTCGGGGTGCGTCAGCATAGGAATGATTTTTAGAAATTCGGCAACAGAGCCGGGCCAACCATGGGTCATCAAGAGCGGCAGCGCATCCGGGTGCGGTGAGCGTGCGTGAAAAAAATGGGTGTTTCTCTCTCTTATGGGAACGAGAAATTGGTCGAATTGATTCAGTCGAGCCTCTTCTTGACGCCAATCAAAGGCATGGAGCCAATGGTCGACGAGCGCCTTCAAGGTCTCCTGATCCGTTCCATACTGCCAGGGTTCGCCAATGTGGTCTGGCCAGCGGGTCGCTGACAAGCGTTGATGGAGATCGCTTAATGTCTCGTCACTGACGTGGACGGAAAAGGGTTTCAGCATGGCGAAGGTGCTCGAGTTGGAGTGTCCGATGCTAGGGCTTGAGATCCGTTTCCGCAATCTGGACCGCAACTCGCGTAATGGATGGCAGTGTAGAGGGGCTGTGCTAGAGTGCGATGGAGGCAATACTAAATGAGGTGACGCATGAGCGTTCAATTTCATGATCCAAGAGGCGTGCGCGCGCAAGCGCCTTCGCCCTACACGTTGGGCCTGGACCTGGAAGCCGAGCCTTTGGCATCCATTGGATTGATGGCCAATGGGTTTCCGGATTCGGTTACGTTTTTAGACGCGGTAGAAGTCGCGCTGGTGGCTCAATTCCCCGACTTAACGATTCATCGCTATAACAAGGGCAACGCGTCGATCAGCGCGCCAGACGTGCTGATGGATGAGATTGCCAATCAATGTGATGGGCTGATTGCCGCTTACGGGCATTGAGGCAGCTGTACTACCGGCACCGTGCGTGACGGCATTGCAGCAGCACACCGATCCATTCCTGCGGTGGCGCTTGTGACAGAAGACTTTTGGGAGCAGGGTGACTTTGTGGCCCTCTCGTTCTCCATGCCAGGGATTCCTCGTGTTCGATTACCTCATCCCATTGCGGGAACCGGTAAGGCCGCAATGGCCAATGTCGCAGAGGCTCATATTCGAACCATCGTCGATGCCCTCAAGGGATCCTCGAATGAGTGAGTGGCTCCAAACTGGGACTGAAGCTGAAGCGCTTGAGTGGCTTCATGAGGCCGGTTGTACTGACGGATTACCTGTCGTGATTCCAACACCGGATCGTGTGGCTCGATTGGTGGTCGCGGCTGGAATGCCGGCGGACCAAAGCCTTGGCGTGATGGGCCCGGCGGGTTGCACCGCAACCGTTGAGAAAGTGGCGATCGCTGCGGTGATGGCAGGGTGTTTGCCCGATCACATGCCCGTGGTGGTGGCGGCGGTTCAAGCAGTCATTCAAGATGAATTTGACTTAACCGAAATGCAAGGCACCACGCACTGCACAGCCCCCCTACTGATTGTGAATGGGCCTGCCCGAGCTGCCTGTGGGGGCATTAGTGGAGGCTATGGCGCGCTCGGGCCGGGTTATCGAGCCAATGCAAGCATTGGTCGCGCACTCAGGCTTGCGATGATGAATATCGGTGGGGCGCGGCCGGGCATCTCAGATATGGCGCTCCTCGGTCATCCAGGTAAGTTCACTTATTGTCTTGCTGAGGACGAGGAAAACAGTCCATTTGAACCGCTGCATGTGAGCTTAGGGTTTGATCCATCCGATAGTGTGGTCACTGTGGTAGGCGCCGAGGCACCCCATTCGGTGATGTATTCGGGTGACGCAGATCTCGAAGACAATGCTGAGCGCTTGCTCAAGGTGTTGTCGATAGGTCTAACAAATCTCGCAACCAACAATGCCGTACTGGGCGGCGGCGCAGCCGTGGTCGCGCTGAATCCTGATCACGCCAAGATCTTGGCGCAGGGCGGGCTCGGAAGGCGCGAGGTGGCGGGACGACTGGCTGACCTTTGTCGCTTCACCGTCGGCGAAATGAAGGCCATTCATGCGGGCTTTGCGGGTAAGACCGACCCGACGACCGTGCGATCCTGTTTTGCGGACCCGAGTCAGATTCTGATCCTGGTCGCGGGTGGCGGCGGGCTTTACTCAATGGTCATGCCCTCTTGGTGTGCGGGTTCTCATAGGAATCAGTTTGTTACGCAGCCCATTGTTCTGGACGAGTTTTGTGAAATTCCGGTCGCCTCGAGCTGACCCGTGTTCTTTCTCTGTCGCTAACTAGCGCCAAAGGCACAAGGCACGCATTTCGATGCTTTTTCGTGGTGTTGCCGTAGCGTCGGGGGATTGAACTGCGCAATGCGGTGTCCAGAAGGGTCGGCCTGTTTCCTCTGCTCGAGAGTCGTACGTTTGGAAGATGATCACCTCATCAATTCCCAAGTCCGAAAAAACATACCAATGATCATCTGCTGGATTGACGGGCGCTCGAACCAGGAAGGTCTCAAAGGCGAGTCGCTCGCCCGCATAGTCTTCGACGGTTTCGCGATGCAGGCGATGGCTCGGAAAGCACCGCGCGTCGCCCAGCGCGAGCGGTTGATCAGGGTTAGGTCCTCCGACACTGCGCCAAAACTGGAGTAGCTGAAGTCTCGTTGCGCGATTGAGGTCCTCGTATGTGACACCTTGAGCGCGCATGAGCGGTTCAAGAAAGTGTCGATACGGGCGCGCAGGATTACGGACCATGGCTCGGTAATCTTCTGTGAAATCAGAGTGGGCGATAGGAATAGGGGCATGATCGGGCTCGTTCAAGGCTCGCGCCATACTTCGAGCAATGACGGGGTAAACGATGACGGCATCCGCGTGGGTGAGGGTTTGAGCGAGGCGGCTAATTTCTGGACCATGAACTTGGTTGACGTGATCAAGATCGTCCCAATCCTCGATCTGCGAGCGGTGCCGAGATAATGTGAATCCCTGCCTCTCAACGCTTAGGCTTGCGAGCGCCGCGCGAGCATCGCGCATGGGCTGCGTGACCGCGATGGGTTCGAGGGGTTGATCCCCATAATAGTGAATCTGCGTGTCAAACAAGGTTGGCATCGGGGGACCTGTCACGGGTTTCCGGTCACTATAACGGATAAGTCATAGAGGGCGAATCAGAGTTCACTTGCCACCGCGAGCGCTCGGCATTTCTCGGCGCCGCGAAAAGTCGGATGGGTTCTGCCTTTTGGTCCGTGCAAGCGCTTTTTTTGCCGATGCACTCGGTTTATGTCTTCAGTCGGAAGATCATCCGCTAGGTGCGTATGTGTGCCGCGACTCCGGTCACGATACGGATCCCTTGGGGCTCCAAACCGTCTGTATCTCGTCCGCCTCATCATCTTCCCAATTAAGTGGGACTCGCAGGCGAAATGGCCGAAATGGTCAAGCGTCGATCCTTGGTCTAAACCTGGTAAGCCTTCAGCTCGCGCGTAACTGGCAACCTAGCGGATGTGTTCAGCTTCGCTCACGCGCCGCATTAGAACCAGGGTTGCCCAGGCGAGAAGCATTGCGTCAAGCGTGAGAAGACCGAGGCCCAAAGAGAAGTCACCCCAGAAATCGTAGGTCATGCCCAAGAGCGTCGGGCCCATGACGCCACCAAATTCTGCAGCTGAGAAAAAGAGGCCACTCGCGAGTCCAGCATAGCGTTCGCCGATGCCGGGTAGCTCGACCAATGTCAGTACGAGCACTGTCATCAGCGAGGACCGAGCGATTCCCTGAATGATCAGGCCCACTGTGAGCAATCCATCGTGGTTGAACTGCAACAGAAGACTGGAGGCGATGGCGCACACGCAGAGCCCCAACAAGATGTGGAGTCTTCGCCCTGGGGTTGCCAGTCGTGGAATCGTCAGTGAGCCGAGGATGCCGATCACGGTAGGAATCGCTGCCCAATAGCCCGCCTCGATAAGGCTTAGACCGTGCCCTTTGAGAAGCTCGGGCAACCAGTTGTTCAAACCGTGGTTGAACAAAAAGACGCCAACGCTCATCAGGAGCACGATTTGGACGGTGGGTTGTGTGATGAGATGTCGAGCCCTGACGGGCGTTGCTGAAGTGCTCGCCGCTCGATCGTTACCTTCGGCTGAGCGCATGGGGCCTTGAGATGCGATGACGAACCAAAGGATGGCGACCAACGCCACCAGGATACTCAGCCCAATCATCAAGATTTGCCAATGCCCGAACAGTGGTAGCAAGACGGTGTGGGTCATGGTGAGCGAGACAACGCCGCCGATGGCAGGTCCCGTCATGTAAACCCCCATGGCAAGACCTCTATTTGAACCCTCAAACCAGCGTGTAATGAGTTTTGGTGCGCCGGTTGAGACGATGGGCCCGCCCAAGCCAAACAACATCACCGCGATGAGCAGGGAGACATAGTCGGTTGCGAAACCACGAAGAAGCGCAGAGGCTGCAATGAGCAAAATGCCAAGCGTCAGCGTGTACCGTGACGCGTAACGATCGAGCAAGATCCCGCAGGGAATGGCCGCAACAATATAGGTCAACTGCCAAGCGCCCATGATGCTGCCCATGGCCGTGTGTGAGAACCCGAGATCCTGCTCGACCTGAGAAACCAGGGGCGCAAGACTGGTGGCAACAAGTCCAAAGGCGCTGTACGCCGCCCACACGCCAAATAAGACGATCCATCGGTACAGCATTTAAGTGCGTCTCC
>Ga0255780_10003108_pt1 | contig 14617 bp, 9 predicted proteins | sample 071ome_32_FD_179978 | JGI IMG/M metagenome (GOLD analysis project Ga0255780, IMG submission 179978) | Coastal salt marsh microbial communities from the Groves Creek Marsh, Skidaway Island, Georgia - 071405AT metaG (version 2) | ecosystem: Environmental > Aquatic > Marine > Intertidal zone > Salt... | reverse complement strand
GAATAATGTAGTCATGTTATTCGACCCACCAAAGCGCGTGGGACATAGTGTTGGTCATCGGCTTGATAAAAGAACACATCTTTTCTGTCGTCTTCTACTAGTGTACCAAGCACCCCATCTGCCCCAATTCCATGTTCGGTGCACAACTTGATTTTTTTTAGCAATACTCGATAAAAGAAAACATGTTCCGTGCATACCTGCTTCCAGAACTCAGATCCTATCTGGTTACCACACTGACCAACTTGAAGGGTGATGATCTCTCTACAAAGGACTGAGGGTGTGAACAGTTTGTTTAAAAGTATCGCACCGCGGCATTTCCCGTGCAAAGCTAGTACACAGTCCCTCCTTGACCCACTGACGCGACTTAGAGGTTCGAGGCTTGCTAATAACACGTTCCCGTCTGAAACGACCCGATAGCCTCAAACGGTTGGGCGACCTCCAATTTCGCTAAATTTTGGCTCTGTAAATATCCTCCATCCCATGGAAAAGGTAATGGTCTGTGACTCGTCACTTGTCACATCGTGTTTTTATTGCAAATTAGACGAATTTATATAGACTTGTGGATCATCACAGTATTGAACAAAACGAAAAAAACGCGATATTGAGACTTTTTGAATTTTTTTATCGAGGCAGAGAGTGGGGCAGAGAACAAGGAATGACTCCATGGGCATCTTCGAAGCTCAGCGTGCGCACCAACGACTCGTCGTCGTCGCTCGAAACGTCGCTGAGTTCTTGAACAATTGGTTTCGACTCGATAGCCGTGTGGAAGCTCGTAATCGTTCGTCCCTTGCGCGTCAAGGATCGATTGCACGACGGCGCTCTTCGTCCTCCAGCACCTGTCCATCGTCCTTTCGGCGTGATAGTCGTGGAAAGTCTGCACGACGTGCTTCCAAAATGATTCCTTGCCTTCATAACCTTGTTTGAACTTTCTTTCTTTCTTCGACACGAGCTTTGCGAGCGACCGAAAGAAGCAGAGGTCGAGAAGATTCGTGTCGGGTGAGTTCGCCGGCTGTTTGACGAACCTGATGATGGGTGTCTTCTGGCCGTCTATCTGCCTGCGCCTGGCGCCGAGCTCGACCAAATCTTCCCAGAATTTCACGTGCGCTCTAGCACCGTCCATTTGGACGTACACGCAATCGTACCCTAGCAGTTTACGTTTTATGTCAGATATCAACTTGGTCTGCACCATGCGGCGAAACATTTCACCATTCACCTCGCAGTCAACTTCATACCACTCGCCGCGTGCGTGAAACTTGCTGTTCCGCTCCGCTTGCCACTTTTCGGAGCACCGATATATTCCAATAATGCCGTCGAAGTCGCCTTGAGGGCGTCCGACGGCACAGAGGCCCATGGCCTTGTCGATGAAACGCTTCGACTTGATGGCCGTCTTTGATTTTTTCTGTCCGTTGTGCAACTTCTTTTTCTTTCGCGTACGCATGTAAAACCACTTTTCGTCGATGTCGATCCACGCAACCTTCTTCCAATCGTCCCGTAGGTTGTCGTGTCGCAAGTTTTCGCTACCAATTCACGCGTAATTCACGTGCTGCTCTGCCCACTCTCGCCGCGCTTTGACATCTGCACTCGTCAAGCACGGTACGTACTTGTCACAGACTTCACGCCATCCTCTACTCTTACAAAATCTAAACACTGTCATTTTACTCACGTTTTTGCCGGTTTTCTTGTTGAAACGTTCCGTCATTTCTTCCCACGTGTACTCTCCATCTAGCTCCTCAGACAACTCTGCAAGCACCGCCGCGTCGGCATCTGTCAACAGATGTGCTGGACCGGGTCTGCGGAGCGCAGCCGCGCTTTCTGTCGAACGCTGCCTGTTTATGATGTCGTAAAGAGCTTTAGGACTGATTCTCCATGCTCTTGCGAGCTCTTTTATACTCACCTCACGGTATGCCGCGCAAAACGAGCTGCCGTGGCGAGCTGTGTCCTCTCTCCATCCGTGAGTTGGCATCTTCCGCGCTCGACCGTGGCCAGCGTAGGCCTGCACGGACTCGGCAACGCTTGGCAAATCATCACGCCGGGTGTTTTTGACGCCGTCATCAGGCGTGCGCTCGTCGGTCGCGTCCTGACGGAGCCGTGGACCTCCTTTTGCGTCCGCCGTCTGGCGTGATTCGAAATCGCTGGTGTCGACAAAGTGAAGCGGCCGTTTGCGCCGAGACTTCGCGTGCGCGTCGCTCGTGCCCGGCCGAGTCGGTCTGCTCAACACGCGCGCGACGGTGACGCGCTTCGGTGGGCGCTATGTGCGCATTCGTGTTCGATGACCGTTGCCGTAAAAACGTACGATTAACCCCAACAGAGGTAAAAACTTATGAAAATCAGCTCGGACTTTTTCAATTTTTTCACCCCTTTGCTATCATTTTGATCCAAAATTTTCAGCGGTCGATTCCGGCGTATTTCGCGAGAAAAAGAATACCGCAAATGCGATGATTAAACAGCATTTAGTGAGAGCTTTCGAACGCGGGGCTGGGCGTGATCATAGGCCGAATATCGGGCTACAACGGTACATTTGTGAAGTTTTCCATGGGATGGAGGATAGTAATATGTAGATGTTACTATGTACGATAAAGAGGAAGATCCCTTAGTGTAATGGGTCTATAATAGAAAATATCTAATTAATCTAAGTGTTTGTTAAAACATTCGTAGATGAGATCATTATTGCTTCCTTACATCTACAGAGTAGGTGAATATGAGCTACGGCAGAGGCAAAAAGTTACCGCGCGTTGAGACAAGGGCTCTTTCGCAGTCCCTAACGTCTCAGGTTACACCCTTCCACTCGTTCGTGCGGGGTCGAATCGTGGGCGTGACCACAACATTCAGCACATACTTTTGTCGAGCATACATTTGCTTCCAACAGATACACGTGCCTTAGCGTGTAGGTCTTTGTGTGCAGTATTTCACACACTTGGCGATGCGCATGTTTTGTTCAACGTATGGAAGGCGTTGCTTGAGTGCCACGAATCGTCACCGCGTTAGATTTTCGGAAGGCGTATCACCGGCCTCTCGATTCATCAGGGCTCATGGAAAACCCCCGATTTCCCGGCAGTATCTGCCATGCTTCAAGTCTTCACGAGTGAGTGCTGGAGCTGATGAAGACCTGCTCTCGACGTTAAAATCTAGAGGGCTGTTTGACAACTGCACGGACGAGAGCGGATTAAGGGATGCATTAAAAGTACCTATCAAGATATACTGTGGATTCGATCCGACTGCGGACTCTCTTCATTTAGGGAATTTACTAGGTATAATCATTTTATCGTGGTTTCAGCGGGCTGGTCACCATCCAGTCATACTGGTTGGGGGCGCCACTGGCAGTGTCGGAGATCCTTCTGGGAGGTCACAAGAACGCCCTCTCCTGGATGAAAAGACGTTGAGCGCAAATGTTTCAGCAATATGTGACTCCATTGAAAGCATACTGAAAAGAAGTGTTGGCCATGGTGACACAACTGTCTTGAACAACTATGATTGGTTCAAAGATATAAGTTTGCTTAGCTTTCTGAGGGACACTGGTAAATTCGCTCGTCTTGGGAGTATGTTATCAAAAGATAGTGTACGAAAACGCCTGGAGAGCGAAGATGGTCTTAGTTTTACCGAGTTCACTTACCAGTTACTGCAAGGTTATGATTTTCTTCACCTTTTTCGCAATGAAAACGTGCGCGTGCAAGTCGGAGGAAGTGATCAGTGGGGTAATATTACTGCGGGAACAGAGCTCATTCGTCGAGTAGCTCGTGCAGAGGGTGCTTACGGTTTGACCTTTCCACTGCTTCTCAAGTCAGATGGAACGAAATTTGGCAAGTCTGCATCAGGTGCGGTGTGGTTATCGAAAGAAAAGCTCACCCCATATCATTTTTATCAATATCTACTGAATACGAGTGACTCTGATGTCATCACGTTGCTGCGCATGTTGACGTTTCTACCCTTGGATTATATTGAGAGAATAGAGCAGGACATGAGTGTTGCATCTTACGTACCAAATACCGCTCAACAAATTTTGGCCAACGAAGTCACACAATTTGTACATGGTTCCGAAGGATTAGAGGAAGCAACCAAAGCAACTGCTAGTTTAAGACCTGGGACAGACACAGTGCTCGATGCAGATGCACTTAAGTTGGTCTCAGATACAGTACCGTCCGCAACATTATCTCACAGTGATGTTATTGACAAACCGATTGTTGACGTTATTGCTAGCTCTGGCCTGTTGGAAAGTAAAGGCGCAGCTAGAAGAATGATTCGGAATGGTGGAATACGTGTCAATAACATGAAAGTCACTGATGAATCAAAGACAATTTCACAGTCTGACATTGTAGGTGATAATATGATTCTGCTGGCCGCTGGTAAGAAGAATAAACTCCTTCTGCTGTTGCAATAGACCCATTGCACTAAGGAATTCCTATCATTTTACGTATTTAAACTGACCAATCATGACTCATCATGGCCCACTGTCGACTCAAACCTCGAACCCATCGCCCTTCTGTCCTTTTTTTGAACTCGCGCGGCGCGTCGGACACGGATAAATTTATTTCCCACGGCTTCGGAGGAGTCCCCCCGAGATCGACGAGTCATGAACGGTTAAATGTTATAATACATTGTGTCTTTTACCACTATCAGATCATTACGCCGTATCTACACCCGGGAGTACCTTATTTAATCTCTGTCCCCTGACTGGACGAACAGACGAACAGTCAGGGGACAGAGATTAAATAAGGTACTCCCGGGTGTAGATACGGCGTAATGATCTGATAGTGGTAAAAGACACAATGTATTATAACATTTAACCGTTCATGACTCGTCGATCTCGGGGGGACTCCTCCGAAGCCGTGGGATATATTTATCCCACGATCAGGAGGTTTTCGTCGACAGTGGGCCATGACGAGTCACAAACGCTGGACTTAAATATGTAAAATGATAGGAAAACCTTAATGCAATGGCTCTATTGTCGACATAACAATTCCGCACCGAAAGGTCAGGAATTTTCATTTTCCTGCAGTTTCGGACAGCAGGAGTCGTTTCGTTATTTTTGCAGCTCTGTCGGAAGCGCTCCGGGTGCGTGTTGCTCCAGGTTAGTATTTGGCGACACAACCAGACAACGTCTGTACCATTCCCAATGGATAGAGCGTTTGATCGGGGCCACGAACGACCCACAGTGACGTTGGTGGTCGGCATGGCGGGTTCTGGGAAAACATCTATCGTTACTCGCTTGAAAACGCTTCATGAACAGGGGGGTGAGAGCGTGTATACGATAAATCTCGATCCAGCTGTTAGAGACACACCTTACAACCCCAACATCGATATACGAGACACTGTTGACTACAACGGCATTCGTAAGAAATACTCTCTTGGCCCAAACGGAGCCATATTAACTGCGTGTAATTTGTTTGCAACACGATTTGATCAAGTTTTGGCACTGTGTAAACAGAGAAAGGGTGAGATAGATGAAATTATAGTTGACACACCGGGCCAGATAGAAATTTTCACCTGGTCTGCATCCGGCGCAATCGTATGTGAGTCACTGGCAGAGACGTTCCAAACTAGGGTGTTATTTGTTGTGGATACGGTTAGAGCAAAAAATGCCCAAGTTTTCCTGTCAAATATGTTACAGTGTCTCAGTATTGTGTATAAAACTAAACTGCCCGTGGTTCTAGCATTCAACAAAATAGACGTCATAAGTTGCAAATTTGCTCAAGCGTGGTTGACAGAAGTTCAGACACTTCAGCGTGAGTTGGAGCAATCGTCCACTTATGCTGCCGATCTCACATTGTCACTTGCACATACGATCTCCGAATTTTACGCGAAGATCGACTGCGTGGGTATCTCGGCTACAAGCTCAGAGGGATTTCTGACTCTTAAGGAGAAGTTGACCTTAGCTAAGTGAACTCACCTTAGCTTGGTGGATGTTTTCATTTTATGTTCCTCGCGTCAGCACCTTTGATTTGCTCACCGAAGTGTTCTCTCCTTATCAATTCGTGTAAGCGCCCGAAAAGCTGACCCTTCACCTGGTCAAAAGCGAGCTCAAGACGTGCAAGTTCAGCTGAAGCATTTTCATTATATATGAAAAGACCATAGTACAGATCAAATGAATCGTGATAGGTGTTGTCGACTAAAGACATGAGTGAATCGAAACCTTTCGTGCTTATGCTTGTCTCAGATAGCTCCATGGTGCCTAACATGCGCCCGACTGTGTGAGTTATGAACTGAGAAGAGGCTGCCTGTCTATCATGTTCCTCACACGACATCTCTACCATGCGACAGCCCTGGAGTTCGAAAAAACTCAGCAGACTAGTGCAGCGCTCTGCTCTAGAATCATCGACCCCGATCCTTACCTTGTCATAAACAAGCGGTAAGTCCTGCCATGAATCTTTGCCACTGTCTGGACCAAACATGGGATGTAGACAGAGGATATCAAAGTGACTTGGCAGTATTTGTTGGAAAAGTTGCTTGGGGAAAGATTTTACTGATAATACGTCACAGAACAACGTATTGCGCTTTAAGCGCTGAAATGGAAAGTTGTGCACAGTCGACTCCAAAGAGAGAATACTCGTGCAAAATATAACTACATCGGGGTGTTCTTCGCAGAAGTCATGCACATCACAGAAAAATTCTGCACCGAGACACATTGCCTCATCGGAGTAATCTGTCCTTGAAGTCGCTATAACTGTATGTCCACCGTGAATAAAACGCCTCGTCAGGAATTGTCCGAAGTTGCCAAACCCAACAACCCCAATTTTCAAGCTCTTATATCGCTGGAGGTTCTCACTATGCCTGGATTCGGAGTCGAAAGATTGTGCCGCATCTATGGCACGCACATGCACCTGTTTGCGATATACTTGAGACCTGGATCGCGCAGTGTAACGAGATACAGACAGGCGCATCATACCAGTCTCACGCATAGCGCGTGACGACATAAGCGGAGCGGAACTAGCTTTACTCCGACTTTTCCAGTGGCCGCCCTACGAGAGAAACCGCGTTACTGTGTCTGGTACTTCGGAGTGACGAGTGTTTTAAACACGCCGTTGCGACGAGCAGTGTACAGAATTGTAAGGACGGTGTCTACTGAAATCTGGCTACGAACGAACGACTCTTGCGTTGAACTTCTGTTCGGAGTCGATGTTCTGCCACCGTAAAGCCATAATAAAGAGGAAAATGTCCTTTTCGAGTTTCGTACCCTCGGATAATTTTAGGGTTATTACTAAGTTAGGCCGGCTAAGAGTAACGTAGTTAGGCCGACTAAGAGTAACGTAGTTAACTAAAGTTATGAGAAAGTTATCGCAAAAATGGGGTAAGAGTACCAAAATTAGCATAAAGTTATTGAAATCACGTAAATTTGACGATAACTTCGGGGCAAGTTATCGTCAAATTTAACGTGTGTCAATAACTTTTACTCGTCAATCCTCGAGTTAATTAGAGGGGGTCAAAGTTAAGGAAAAGTTATCGAAATTAACTCTTAACCCCTTGACGATAACTTTGTGATGACTCGCGTAATTTAATTTGCCCAACTTGTCCAATTCAATTCAATTACGCCAAAATGACACGACGGTTCACGATTCGCGAGCACGGCGAAGTTATGGTCAAAGTTATGAAAATACACTCTCAGTCGTTTTCGCATAACTCAGGGTCTAACTTTAGTTATCTACGGTGCTCTTGGTCCAATTGACGATGACTTCAGCATTAAGTCGGAGTTATGGGCAAAGTTAACTACGTTACTCTTAGCCGGCCTTAGTATTTTTACATAGACCGTTCGCATGGCCGAAGAAAAATGTGAAGCTGGACAAACGTTCAGAATATTCCTGAAGTTTGCTTGACACGATCTAACTGGAATTCGTTGAGAGTAAAATGTTGTGTGCGCTAACCTCAAACTTACATGCGTGAACTCACTATTTTGGTGAAAAAGTTACCGCAGCTGGTGTAAAGGGTGTATCAACACCGGAACCATTTTCTACTAACGCATCCCCTTGGATAAGAATCCCAAATTTCCATCCGATGAGCGTTTCTTCAATCGCCGTCGAACTTTCTTTGGTAGCCTATCTTTGGCACGCCGTGCTGCTTCTTGAATTCCATGGAGTGTTGGCTCAGCCAACGCTTCAAAGAGAAACTGCAACGCTTGACATTCTAACTCACTAAGTTCAGGATGCCAAAAGCGAATTATTAGAACATATCGGTCTTTCAAGACACTTTCGTTGCTTGTACTGTGAATAAAGCTAGTATCTGCGACAAGTCCTTTACCATTCTCCCAATATCGCTTGTATTCGCCCACTTGCATCCAAGATTCCGCTTCTGGAACATCAATCCCCAAGTGTGCCGTCAAAATAAAATTTGTATTATCCGTGTGTGGCTTAATACCTGTGTTTGGTGGCTGCCTGGCAAAGAAAGCTTCCACGGATGGGCACTGAGCACTTTTCAACAGTTCTACTGTTTTCGGAAACAGTTTGCAGTTTACCTCTTCCCACTCGCATCGATCTTGCAGTACAAGAGTACGCCAGTTTGGACCGTAGGCGACGGCATCATCTCTTGCTGCCGGAGCCCAAATCGAATTCCCCGATGTCTCCAGTTCAGGGTTCTGTAATGCTAGTTGAAATTCTTGCTGAATCTGTCCATAATTTTTCTCGAGCTTTTCCATCCAAGAGAATTGCCCGTTGTAAACATCATGATACGGGATAGCTGATAAATTTTCGATATACGACGAAGCACGCTGCTCGCCCTGGCCCTCAATATTCCGTATGACTTCACCACCGTTTAAAGTTTGCTCCAAGCTTTTCATGATGCGAGCAGAGCTGTCCTCACCAAACACAGTACGCATCTGCTCTCCAATCAGTTCAACGCTGGATTCTGGATCACTAATTGAAGATACGGCTTGCGGGATCAGCATGACTTTCCATCTCATTCTTCGCAGTTCTGGCGGCCGTCGTGACTCACACATGAATCTTCCTGCGTGGCGCTTTCTTGTTGTGAAGGAGGCGACAGAAACGAAGCGAGCAGTGTTTGATGGCATAGGAAATGCGCCTGCGATGCCGTGACGCTCGCACAAACTAGCTATTGATAATTTGTATCGGCCTCGTGCGTTTTTGGACGGCTCTGTGAGTAGCGCCGAAATAGTTCTGTAGAACGGTCCGGATTTTCGACAGGTTTATCGCTGTTTGATACTTTAGAAATTCAATACATTATACATTGGTCAATTGATAAAAAGTTACTCCACGGTGTGATTTAGCCACCCCCCTGTCTCGGCCTAACAAAAATTAACGTTTTTCATGTTTTTTTCGAAATCACGTGTACCGTACATAGATTAGATACGATTGTGCGAGAAAAAATACGTCGCTTATCTATTTAGAGCGATTGGAGACCGGAGTCTGTTTTACTGAGTATGGCAAATGCTCGAGATAAGTGGGAACAAATCCCGTCCCGTTGGTTCTCGCACTCTCCGCTCTCCTTTTCTTGAAACAAGAAAGAGGTGTAGTTGACAGAGAGCGGATTGGAGCCAGGCCCTCAAGACTCGTTGGATTCTAAGTTTGAACACTTGATATGTTCTCGTTCAAGGATGGTTTCGTGGAAGCTTTGACGAGAGGTATGAAGGCGGAGCTTCTCCAGGCGGAAGACTACTCTAAACTGAAGCAATGTGATGCACTGAGTGACTTGAGGTTATACCTGGTAGTTTGAAATTGATCTCTGAGCGTTATCCTTACATCTCATGTTAATCATAGGTTTCAAAATGCTACAAGGATGTTCTACAAAATGAACTGGACGTTGTAGATCCAACTGACCTCGTTAAGTTGTGCACAGAAACGTTTGTGTTGAACTTCAAACAGCTAGTTTCCATGGTGCTTGATTGTTTCGTGAATTCACGTATCCCAGGACTAAACCACGTATTCCATTAGGCGTCTGAACCTCTCACAACTATTCTTGACTACATCAAGTATGGTTTCATGATTGATAATGTAGTGCTCATTATGGCGGGTGCTGTGAGTGGGCGTTCTTTGGTGGTCCGTACAATCAAGTTTCAAGACAAATTCGAATTTCATGCAAGACCAGGAACTTAAAGAAAACTTTCATCCTCTTGGCTTATTTGATTCAATCGAGAACCTCTTGGTAGCCAACGACTTAAAGTCAGTATTGCTATTTTTTACCTGAAAACTACTCTGACCAACAATAATAGAGAGATCCACAGACTGGTCTTAGTCGATACCCCTATATCTCATTATTTTAATGCATGCTTAAGGAGTGACAATCTGGACGAGTCCCGTATTGAGTTCATTAGAAATTCTGCCCACAAGGTACGTATCACTTTTACAAGTTGTTTTCTGTACTGTCCCTGAGCTTCCCTCAAATAAATAGGTATATTTGGAGGACTTCATCGATACGTGCACCCGCCTACAAGACGGTTCAAAAAGTGTCTCCGCGCTTCTGGTACGTGAATTCAGTGAACCGTCTACTGTTCGTAGAGGCCTCACTCGTGTCTTGTCAGGAGCTGCTTTACTTCGAAGCAGACAGGAGGGTAATGAACATTGCAGTTGCATCGCTAGGCACAGAAATGTCAGCAAGCGATAAAATCAATTTATTTCCTAAACATGGTCATCTTTTTCCAAATGTTCACATATCATTGGCAAGCTGTACCACTATAGATAAGATACAGGCCGTGCTTCGATCGTCTGCCTCTTTGTGTGGATATGTTGGACGACTCAGTACTGTAGATATTGATGTCTTCGACAAGGTAAGACACATTCTTGTTGGTTTAGTTCATTTATCATGGCTAGTTGGATCAGGTACTTTACGAAGAAGAACAAAAATTATGTGAGAGTGTATTCACAAGAGATTCTGGCTATGCTATTTTTATGGCATATACCAAACTTTATGAACAAGAGCTCAGAAATATCCTCTGGGTTGCTGAGTGTCTGGTACAGCATCAGAAAGGTCGCTTTCACGAAGGCCTGGTTTATGCGGGGTGTGAATCGTAAACGACTGAGGCTGTGACAGTAGAGTTGTATATTAAATCGTTAAGAGACCAATGTTTGCGACGTCTGATGCAGAGCATGGCTCCTCACCTTGTGAAACGCCCCCCAGACCTGCTTGCAAACTCAGATCGAACTGTCCTTTCACGATTTTCTTCTTTTCGACTTCGTAGGATTCTACTCATGCCAACAACCGCGTTCGTCGAAGATGATCGTTCATTCCATGGACGAACATTTGCTTTATGTTTGGAGAGTTCGTCGTTGCGTTCTTCGAAACGATTTCCGCGGTGACCGCGCTGCTTGAAACTCAAGTCGTCCTCATCATTAATATTGTCCGTGTTTTGCCGAATACCAAGTGAACGCTCGTTTGCATCCAAAAACACATTTAGCTTTTCTGAGACGGTACTCACTGAATTCTGAAGGATAGAGAGTTCGGTGAGGTGCACCGCAAAACTACATGTTGGAGCATCACATGAACCTGCCAGTCCGTGAGCAAGTAGTTTATTCACAATCGCTTGCACTGAAATCAATGATATATCAAACATTGCGCTCAGAGTTTTAAGACAGAGTGACTCGTAGTGTGCTGCACGCTGGAAGACGTATGTACGAAGGGCTTCTCGTTTAAGTTCGATCTTCACGTTGTCAAGGATGTCGCTTCTTGTCGATCCGGGTAATAGTTGCCAACAACTCATATTCAGAACGTATTTGGATGCAGAACCCCAGTCTCCCTCGATCAGGTGTTTTGCAGCGCACATGATTGTATCTCGGACACCTTCTGCGGGACCAGTGAATGTTTGTCTCTCGAACCCTTCTATCAAGCGTAGATAAACACGATTCAGTGTTCTTGGTTGACCACTATTGTTGAATACGGAGTGAGTATCCGTCAACATGCTTGAGACGAGGTATATAGCTTCCAATAGATCGACATTCAAGTGTGTATGGAAAGGTGCCTGTCGTCTTCGTTCCCACTTCTCTTGTTCAAAGTTACGTTCACTCACATGTCTTCCTGGCGAAAAGCCCTGCGCGAGTAACTCTCGCACTTTTCCGCTTCCAAGGAGCTCCGTCAAACAATTTTTTGCTGTATCAAATGAGCCACTTTGAAAAGCATCAAGACCAATTTGCGCCATGCACCGGTTGAACAAAATTTGTGTGTCAATGTCCATGTGGTGGACACTTTCCTGAAGGTGGGCCATCAGAAGTTGTTCTCTTGCAGCGCGGAAGTCACCACAGACCGATTTGTGGAATGAATCATATAAAATCGAACGCACTTTAGATCGCTGATCACCCACTGTGTATATCAACTCAGCTAAGTGTGACACAGTGTCGTTTAAGCTGTCCGCTGGAAATGTATAGCCCTGTGGAAACCATGCGCTTACGTCGGCTAGCAATGTCTCGGTGATATCCGAGGCTATGAATGTCTCAAAATTGTATATTTTTGAGTCGCTTCGCGCACTGAGAACATGTCCTTTGGAATGTCGGTCTGTCAGTTGTTGGAGTGCAAATCGTTTCACTGCAGTGTACCAAGCGTCTGTTTTACAGTGAAGGTGACCAAGCAAGCGAAGAGAAAGAGTGACTCGTTTCTCCGAATCATCCCGGCACACGTAGTACTGCGCGATCTCTTGAATGAGGATGAGCAAGAAACATTCATCCTGTAGTCGCGAAATGTATTCTTTGGTATGCGGATCAATATTTTGAAGTGACTTTGTATACTCATCGTCAAGTCGTTCAGCAAAAGCACACAGAGATCCAGTCAGTTGTATCGGAGCGCCATTCAGCAACTCGTCCTTCTCAGGACGTGCAACCGGTTCACCACGCTCAATGAGAGAAATGTGCTTGTTCGAATTCAACAACTGTAGAAGGCCGAGAATATTTGCAACACAGCTTCTCCACAGTGTTATTGGCATGAAGGACGACATACTACCGGTCATATCGAATTGTGCGCTGATGATGTGCAATAATATTTCTACCTCTTGAGCGGGACATTTCGCGAGCGTTGCCATGTATGATAAGTGCTTCACGACCACCTGACGATCGGTGCTTTTCTTACCACGAGAAGCAATGATGTCTCGTAATTTGTCGTCGATCATTTCGAATGTTACATCCTTTTTATCGACATACAGCAAATGGTTTTTATCCATCTTATCCATTTCATTTCCAACCTCGACAGACAGGGCTTCGGCTTCCAACTCATCAGAGCCAGAGTCTTCAGAACCAGTGCCACCATCTGTGCTCACAGATACAGACTTCAAATACTTACCAACGCGTTGGTTCAAAGCAGTAAGAGCCTTCGAAGATGTCGTTGACAAGCTTCGACGCTGTTCTTTATCAGCGTAGGCTTCAATAACGACGTTGTACACTTTCCGAAGCGCACGCTTCACTGCATTCGAGAAGTACACGGGTGAAGAGTAGTGTTTTTGCAGTTGCTTCACAAGTTTCTCAAAAGACTTGACCAGCGATGCCCAATCGCTTGCAGCTGAGTGAGTCAGAACCTCCGACACCAACAATCTCAACTCTGAATTTCTACGCTCCTGTGGTCAACTAGTATTAGTACGGTTTACCGGCAAGTTATGTGAAACTTTCACCTTCGTGCTCTGAATGACCCTCCTATTGTCTTCTGAGCTATCCGAACTGTTCTCCTGTAAGTACCTAGGAGGTATTAAGCACGATTCGAAAAAAGTAATTTAGAACACTCACTTCGAAGCTCCTCGGAAACTATCCTCTGAGTCGGATGAGCTGGAGGAAGAAGTGGAGGAAGTCGACTCTGAGTCCGAGTAGTCATCGCTACTTGACTCGCTAGAATCAGAACCCCCGCCCCAAAACTTGCTGGACTGACGTAGGTAAAAATCGTAGTTCACATTGGTTCGTCAGTGGACACGTGTTTGATAGCGCGTGGTGACTCAGGATGGTTCGCTCTCAGATCAGAAGAGACCTATTTCTTCTTGGTAAAAGGACAGTGATAGTTTACCCGCGTCCTCCGTATGTGTACGTACCATAACTCGATCAATGTGACGATGAGAAATCCCGCGACTGCTGCGACGTGATTGCGCTTCTAGTGTGTGCCGCGCACGCACCAGAGTGGGGCCGGGGGCGGCGGCTACGGGGACACTCCCGTAGCGAACGACACTGTCGGCGTATAGGGATGCTGTAAATACTAACGTTAGTAAAATACCATCCTCCATATTAAAAGTAATTTCACGGTTTGTGACTCAGAAGTGTCCATTTGAATATTTTTATAGCGGATTACAAAATTTTATATGGGACTTTAAATCACCACAGTATTGTACATGTCGATAAAAACGTGCGCGAGCGAACTTTTGAACTTTTTTATCGCGAAAGAGAGCTAGGCTGAGACGCGTCAAGCGCGGTGCTAACTTGTCACAAACTTTACGCCAACATCTATTCTTACAAAATCTAAACACATTCGTTGTACATACCCTTTTGCATGTTTCTTCGTTGAAACGTATCGTTATTTCATCCCACGTGCAGTTTCCATCTAGTTCCTCAGACAACTCCGAGAGCACCACCTCATCGGCATCTGTCAAGATGTTTGGCCGACCCGATTTCGGGAGCGCAGCCGCGCTTCCTGTTGCACGCTGCCTATTAATGATGTCATGAAGAGCTCTTGGACTGGTTTTCCACTCCCTCGCTAGCTCAGCCATGCTCGCTGTACCACT
>Ga0255780_10003099_pt1 | contig 14652 bp, 8 predicted proteins | sample 071ome_32_FD_179978 | JGI IMG/M metagenome (GOLD analysis project Ga0255780, IMG submission 179978) | Coastal salt marsh microbial communities from the Groves Creek Marsh, Skidaway Island, Georgia - 071405AT metaG (version 2) | ecosystem: Environmental > Aquatic > Marine > Intertidal zone > Salt... | reverse complement strand
GGGGTCGAATCAAAGGAAGTGAAATAGGTCTCATGACAGGAAAGGCAGTCCTCAGACCCAACGAAATCGGCATCGGGTATATCCGGTGGCATTCGAAACACCGAATCAGGCGTGACGCATGAAATCCACACCAGACTCACGAAGGCAATCAGCGCCAACACCGGGCCGGTGAAACCGAAGGTCTTTCCGTTGAACAGAGATCCAATATGACTGATTTTCCAAGATTTCATGAGGCGGTTGATCCTTCTCCACTGATTGAAAAGTGTAATTAACGATTATGTCTCCCCCGGAAATCAATTACGCTCCAATTTTGCATATTTCAAACCGAGAAATATGGGTCAGCCTAATCGATTCGCCTCATCAGGTCATAGCCTATTTTGCCAAGGGGTAGCCAAAAATTGTTGCAATGGATTTCAAGGCCTTACGCAGCACTCGGATAAAGGTTTCCCGGCCCGGGAATCAATTTTTGTCTAGGCTTAAACAACAAAGGTGTGGCCCCAAAATTCGTTCACTCATACCTTAGGTAAAACTTGGTCCGTAATAAACCAATCAAAACAGGGAAACGGAAAGTATGAACACACGATTGACATCGTTTTTGGCGTCTGGATCCAAAAGATCCCTTCTATTATTCTGAAAACTGACAAATCTGAACACATCAAACTCGCATGAAAACTAGAAATACGTTAACCACCAGAGTATCGAATCTTCATTATCTTATGAGGATGGCGGTACTGGCGGTCATTCTTGCGATTTGCATACCTGCCACGGCATTTGGGGAAGGTAGTCAGATCGCAGCTCGACCATTGTCACCACAGGAAATCAAAGACCACAACCTGCCTGCTGGCATTCAAAAATCCGGCGGTTTGCACAACATTGGTATCGGCGAACCTTTCTATCTGGAAGCGCAGGTACCAGCAGGAACAACAGTGGTAGCCACAGAGTGGACCCTGGAATCCAAACCCGCCGATTCCACAGCCGAACTCTCGGAAAGCCCACTTCCATTGACGATTCCCGTTTACAACCCAGGGGATCGTGAAGTCAACTTCGTTGCCGGACGCCAACTCCTGGTCCCCGACATTGTCGGCAAATATCAAGTCAAAGCTGTTGTGAAAACCGACGGTGAAGACATTGTTCTGACCCGCGATTTGTTTGGGGCAACCTACATTGGCGCAGGAGAAGGATTTGCTTTTTCCGATCCGCTCCATTGTTCGGTCTGCCATACCGACAAATACAACGGCTGGAAAGAAACGAATCACGCTAATGCCTTCACCAAACATATCGAAGGTAAGGGAAGCAATCATTATGGTGAGCACTGTAATTCATGCCACACCTTGGGATACAACACTGCTCCTGAAGCCGACAATGGTGGATTTGACGATGTCGCCAAATTGGTGGAATGGGCCTTTCCTGAAACGATGCAAGAAGGCAATTGGGATGCCATGCATGAGGATCTTCAAGCCAAAGCCAATATCCAGTGTGAAAGCTGTCACGGCGCGGGAAGTGAGCACATTGCGGCAGGTGGTAATCCCGCTATGATCACCATGAGCACCAGCTCCGGTGATTGCGCCCAATGTCATGATGCAGCACCTTATCATGTCATCAACAAACAGTGGAACAGCTCAAACCATGCGGTTGCCACACGTTACCCAACCGGTGAAGGACGTTCCTCTTGTGTCGGTTGTCATAGCGGTGTCGGATTCATTGATAGAACCGATGGATTAGCTCGCGACGAGTTGCGCACCGAATGGGAAGCCATTGTTTGCGCGACCTGCCACGATCCTCATGCAGGGGACAATCCTCACCAGTTGAGAAAGGTGGATGCGGTAACATTTGTCAACGGCCATACGGTCACGCAAGGTGGAGCAGGCCTTCTTTGCATGAACTGCCATATGTCACGGCGCGATGTGGACACTTACGTCACGGAATACCATGGACATTACGGCCCCCACCACGGTCCACAAGGCGACATGCTGGCAGGAACAAATGCTGTCGAATACGGACAACGCATTCCCAGTTCTGCTCACTTGGCAGCCGTCAAGGACTCCTGCGTGACCTGTCATATGCAGGACACCGATCGCTCGAACCCCGCTCACACACTGGCAGGTGGACATACCTTCAAGCCAGCATGGGATGGCGGAACTCCGGATGATCATTCAGACGACGTTCCTTTGGTGGAAGCCTGTAACAATTGTCATGGTGGCATCGAATCATTCGATTTCCCACGACAGGACTTTGACGGTGATGGGGTCATCGCAGGCGTACAGTCAGAGGTCAAAGGCTTGTTGAGCCAGGTTGCCATGCTGCTACCACCTTACGGCGTGGACGAAGTTGCCGTAGCCCAAGATTACACTCCCGCCGAGTTGCGCGCCGCATATAATTACTACTTCGTGGAAGAAGATGGCAGCTTCGGTGTGCATAACTTAAGTTACACGCTGGGCATCCTTCGCGGAGCTCTTGCTGAACTCTCTGGCGCCAGCCTGGACAGTGATGGCGACGGTATCCTGGATGAATGGGAAGTCGAACATTTCGGCAGCATCGTAACCCAGAGTGGTGATGGTGATGCGGATATGGATGGTCTGTCAGATCGTTTGGAATACCAAGTGGGATCCAATCCTACCTTGGCAGATTCCGATGGTGACGGATTCGGTGACCTTGCCGAGTTGCATGCCGGCACAGACATACAGAACGCCGAAGACAACCCCGTTACCGGTCGTAGTGAAATCCACCACGCAGTGGAATACGTATTCTACACCGAAACTGGAAAATCCTATCAAGTGCAGGTTGCAGGCACTCTCAATGGCAACGGTTGGGTGAACGTAGGAGAACCCATCGAAGGTAATGGAGATGTCATTCAGCACTTCGCATCAACAAGAGAAGAAGCACAACAATACTTCCGTGTGATCGAGTTAGAGTAAGAAATAGTAAGGGATAGTTTCCTATCGTAATCACAGGGGCCGTCATTGGGACGGCCCCTTTTTTTGTGCACGGAGCACAATGACAATCAAGCATGTCTCCCCAAAACTTGCCGGCGGCACAAAAAAGGCGATACCCCGCTAAGCGGAGCATCGCCCGGTTGGCAAAAAACCATCCTTTAAACAATTGCCGGCACAACGAACGGTTTACGATAAACCCGGGTTAACATTTCGTTGGCCCGGTCGTTACCGAGGAAGGCGGTGCGGGTGGCATCCATCTTCAGATGCTTCCCAAAGGTCACAGGAGTGGCATTCAGATCCACATCATTGACCTGAATATGCTCCAGCATACGACCGATCGATTCGGCAGCCAGCGCGTCTCCTTTGATCTCCTCAAGAACTTGCCCTGGTGATGCGTTACCGCCGAGGTAATAGGAGATATTCCCTGTATGACACAAGGCGCTGGAAACATGTCCTTCCCAGATATCCGCGTTCAGGTCCTCGCGTTTGCGACTGCGAACCGCAGAAATGAAGTTGGCAAAATGATCTCCACCACCGGAGAACTTGCGAATCTCTTTCCCATTGTGCTCGTAAGCAGTGGCCGTGCTGTAGGAAGGAATCACCATGTATCCGTTTTCACAGTCAACCACCAATCCGACTTCCACTCCCCGGTAATTGGGACGCTGGTTGTTTTGAGCGTAGGAACCCAATCCGCGCACTTCAAAAATCAAAGGAGCTTTTTCGTAGTTATGAAAGACGATCTGGGTATTCGCGGTGTCGCCATCATCGATATAACCAAGACGACCACCGATACTGAACACTTCAGGCGAAAGGTTATCTTCACCCAACACCCAGCGGGCGATGTCCATTTGATGAATGCCCTGGTTACCAAGATCACCGTTTCCGGTATCACGCACCCAGTGCCAATCATAGTGCAGACGCTCGCGCATGAGCGGTTTCAAGGGAGCGGGTCCGGTCCAAATGTCAAAATCGATGTTCTTTGGAACCGGCTGCGGTCCATCCACTTTGCCAATGGATTTACGCCGTTTGTAACACAAACCGCGAGCCACCCGAATTTTGCCCAATTTACCTTGCTGCAGGTATTGAACGGCTTCCTGCATGCCCGGATTGGAACGGCACTGGGTTCCGGTCTGAACGATCTTGTTGTATTTACGGGCTGCATTGACGATTTGCTGGCCTTCCCAAACATTGTGGGAAACGGGTTTTTCGACGTATACATCCTTGCCGGCGAGAATGGCTTCCACACTGATCAGCGAATGCGTGTGGTTGGGGGTTGCGATGGAGACCACATCGATCTCCTTATCTTCCAGCAGACGGCGGTAATCAGAATACGCTTTCAGCTTCTGGCCCGGTTTGCTGTAACGCTCCACACCCTTCTCCAGCACATCCAAATCCACGTCACACAAGGCGACGAGACGGACTCCGGGAAGATTGCTAAATCCATCGATATGGCTTTTACCGCGACTGCGGAATCCCACCACGCCCACTCGGATTTCGTCATTCGCTCCGAGCACCTTGTCGATGGGATTCACCATGGCAAAGGCCGCACCCGCAGCTGCGCTGCTTTTCAAGAATCGTCGTCGATTCACAGTTTGATTCATAAAGGTTATTTCGTTGTTTTAGTAAAATGTTAAAGATGCCGCTTGAAACAAGTGAGGCCACCTATTCCTTGGAATACAAATCGTAGCGATTGGCAACCTGAGCACTTTCCGAATCTCCACGATGGAAGTAAAAACGATACTTCCAGCTCTGGGATTGTCCATTCTTGATGATCAAATTTCCGGTTCCAGCTTCTTTGCGTTCGAAATGATGGACACCGAAAGGATTGGCGGCAAACAATCCGTAATCACGCACGTGCCACCAGGTGGGGTGACGAGGATTATCAGGGTGATCGAAGATGGCCACGCCCACTTCTTTTCCTTTGACAGGACCGTAGTAGTCCACCCATTTGGCGCGTTTCCCCCAGGTACCACCGTCTTTCACGCCTTCGCTGTTTAAGATGTGACCTTGGGCCACTTCACCTTTCAAGCGCATAGTAGGAGCCAAACGCAGAGCCATGCTGCCCTCCTTGGTATCGCCCATCACCATTTCTCCATGCGAGGCGCGCACTTCGATATCAAAATCAACGATACGCTCGGATCCAGGACGATTGTGGATGGTCATGGTCCGGACATCCGATCCCACAACGGTGCCGTCTTTGGCAACCAAGTGGTTCAGGGTTTTGATAACCCCCTTGTTTCGACCGGAACGAATCTGCAGGAAAGCAATATGCTTGGTCGTTCCCGCGCGATCAGCTTCGGACCAGAAATCATGCCCGTTGATATCGCCGTGTGCATACCAGAAAGACTTGTGGTGCGGATGATCATGAGCCTCACCTTCGCCGTCACCCATCGGCCAGTTGCGCGTCATGGGCAAACTGTCAGGTCCAATAACCGGATGAAAGTAAGGGCGGGTCACACCTTCAAAATGGTAATTGGAAAAGAACTCACCGTTTACTTCAATGCGTAGCTTGCCATCTTGAGGGGATATCAAGACACCTTTAAACGCAGTTTCACCGACAACGGCATTCACACTCAAAAGCATGACTGCAGCCACAAAGCCACATGCCATCCGGACCATCGAATATGGGGAGGAATTCATGAAGCCGATGATGGGAAAGTCTCTGAATTTTGCAACAAAAACCCACGTCAAACTTTTCTGAGGACTTCACCCCTCAAGCATGATTTTCCTATCACCGGATTTGGAAATGAGACGTTGCTGAAGCCGGATACAGGCGAATAAAGGAAGCAAATATTGTCAGGTCCAAACCAAAAAAAGCAGATACAGATTCACTGAATTCATATTAAGATAAGTCCAACCATGAAAAGAAAGATGATGAAACGGATCCAGACCAAACTCTATTTACTGGTGGCTGTCGCAGTCGCCGCTCAGTGCTCGGTGAATGTTTTTGCTGGGGAAAAAGACCAAGTCGATCCACGAAGAGTCATTCCACTGTTCAAAAGGCACTGTGCCATATGTCATGGTAATGATGGAAAAGGTGAAACCACAGGTGGAGAAAAAGCCGGCGTCAAGAACTACACGGATCCAAAAGTAGCCGAAAAGCTGAAGGATATCAAAAAAGTTTCCGTAAGCGTCGCAAAGGGAATGAAAGACAAGGAGGGCAAAATGCTCATGGCTCCCTTCGAGCGAAAACTTAAACCCGCCGAAATTGTCGCTCTGATCAAATATCTGGAGAAATTTTCCAAACCCAAAAAAGATTCCTGATCAACAGAAAATCATTCATTTACCTAGCCAAATCCTTCGCGCCAAAAATGTGGCGCGGAGGATTTAATTTGTGGGTGCCACGTGGAAAATCAACCAATACCCTATTGACATGAGGGTCAAATCCACGATGACGTGGGAGATCCAGGCACCAATGAGAGAACGATGTCGAATCATCAACCACGACCAGATTCCTCCTCCTGCTCCAACCGAGATTCCAAAAACCCAACCCATTGCGCCGTCGAAAAACTGGGTGGTCACCACGATGTGATGGGACGCAAAAGCAAGAGCACCCACCACATGAGCCAGCACCCTGGATTTTAAAAATCGATGTAAATGCCCAAAAACAAACCAACGCCAGTAATATTCCTCCAGAAAGCTATGGAGCAGTGAAATAAAGAGCCCGAACAGGATGAAATGTGACACCACTCCCATCTGTTCCGCTTTAAGCCGAACCTCACCTGCCTGGTCTCGAACGGCTTCCCCGAAAGGAGAAATCAACACCGCCACAATAGCCCCGGAAATCACCAATCCCCACCCCGTGCCCTCCATCAGTATGCGTTGACGAAACACCAGAAGCCCCCTGAACCCCTTCAAGTCCTCTCGAAGGATCCACCAAACGGCGATCACCGGCCATACAATCGTATACACCTTGACACCAGCGTAAACCGGCTGCACCCAGTTGGAATCAGCAAACCAGACGAAATATAGGAGCGCTCCCAGGAACGGTATCACCAACGCAGGCAGCACGGCGATGAGCCAAGCAGAAGGATGTGTATGGTCAGGTGCTTTCACTGTTTTCGATTGTTACTCTTCATACAAAACCATATACGCTACGGCAACCGAGTTGTTACATATTTAAATGCACATCGGATTCTCCTTTGACCAAGGATACAAGCGCACACACTTAGCAAAAGTGCCCGCAGAGGGCATGGGGGTAAAAAAACACCGCCTCAACCAAACCATCAAACCATACGCTACTCTTTAGACCAAAAAGTGTTACAAGTCAAATCCGGCACACACCTCCAAAAAAGAGCTACTTTTTTCAAATTTCCTATTGACCCATAAAGGAATTGGCGTTTTACTAGACCTATAACTTTTAGGATTTCCGAGTCAGTGAGTCTCATTAGCTTACTTTCTCAAAAAGCTTTTTGATTGATGCGGGGAACCGTGGAGATCAAAATCCTGCATTGTCCTACTTATTAGTGTAAAATACTGGTTCTGGAAATTCCCCGGGCCCTTAGCCACCCTCTGGTGATAGGGCCCGGTTTTGATTTACCCATACAACTTTTTAGATTCCCCTCTTAAAAGCAATCATTTCCCCTTGCGGGATAAACCGGCATTCACCACAATTTCGCCATGATTTTGCCAATTGTTAAATATGGCCATCCCGCTTTGCGTCAGAAGGGCGAAGCCGTGGAAACGTTCGACGAGACCCTGGAAGAGTTTGTCGACAACATGCTGGACACCATGTACGACGCGGATGGAGTCGGCCTGGCAGCCCAACAAGTAGGCAAAGCAACTCAGGTGACGGTCATTGATGTTTCCCAAGTCGAAGACCGGCCATCAACGATGGCGGTCGATGGAAAAGAGGTTTCCATACCCGACTTCATGCCCCTCGTCCTGGTCAACCCGGTCGTAAAACCTCTCAACGATCGAGTAAAAGGCCCCGAAGGTTGCCTCAGCTTTCCGGAAATTTATGCAGATATCGAACGCCCCGAGTCAGTCGAAGTCAGCGCCCAGGACCATAAAGGCAACTCATTCAGCTTCACATGCGGAGGCCTGCTGTCAAAAGCGGTTCAACATGAAGTCGACCACTTGAAGGGAATCCTTTTTATCGATCGAATGGAAAGAAAGGACAAAGATAAATTGAGAAATGTCCTGGAAGCCATGCGGGAAACAACCCAGAAAGAATTGTCACAGTAAAACACGCCCCGCCCCGCCAACTTCTCAAACATACTGTTTACGCAAGTGAGAAGGCAGAATGTTCAACTCATTTCGGTATTTGGCCACGGTTCGTCGGGCTATTTTGATGTCCTTCACCAAAAGATTCTTCACAATTTGATCATCTGAAAGAGGTTTGGAAGGATCCTCGGATCGAACCATCTCCTGAATGATGTCCTTCACACTGGCATTGGAAACATTTTCCCCGGAAGCGGTTTGAATACCAGAAGTGAAGAAGAACTTCATTTCAAAAATCCCCTGGGGACACTGAAGGTATTTACCGGACACAGCACGGCTGACCGTCGTTTCATGCACCCCCACCTGCTCGGCCACCTGCATCATCGTCATGGGTTTCAAATGCGAAATGCCCTGATCGAAAAACTCCTTTTGCCTGCGAACAATTTCCTTGGCGATGTTGGTAATCGTCTGCTGACGCTGATCGATACTTTTCATCAGGAATTTTCCAGTGCGGATTTTTTCCCTGATATATTCCTTCAAATCGGCCGCGCTGGCAGATTCGGCAAGAAGATCTTTGTAGGTATTACTGATTCGAATGCGAGGAATATGATCATTGTTGGTTGAAATGACATACTCACCTTCTTCATTGCGGGTCACAAAAACCTCGGGAGCCACGTAGGTTTCACCGTCATTCCGGTAAGCATTGCCCGGCCTGGGATCGAGCCCACTGATTCGTTCAGCTGCCTGCACCACCTGCTCCAGAGAAGCTCCCAACTCACGTGCAATCTCAGGGAATTTACGTTTACCAAGTAGTTTGAAACATTTATCCAGCACCCGGTATTCCAAACTTTGCTCCCGCTCATTGCGTGCCAACTGAAGCATCAAACATTCACGCAAATCTCTGGCCGCCACTCCAGGTGGGTCAAAACTCTGAATCAAATCAAGAATGCTCTGAATAGTCTCGCGAGGTGTGTTGGTAGAGAATACAAGCTCATCCACAGATGCCTTCAAATAGCCGGTTTCATCAATGTTCCCAATGATCAAATCAGCAATCTGCTGGAGGGAATCATCCAAATCCGACAACCTTACCTGATCCCGCAAAGTTTCCTGCAGGGAAGTCGTGGTCGTCAGACTGTCGAACATGTGCTGGCGACGCTCCTCATCATCTTTGGAATGCCTGGGAGCAGGCAAAGCTGTTTCCGAAAAATAATCACGCCATTCCTGATCCAACTGCGAAAGCTTCTCTATCTGGGATTCCCATTCTTCAGAGGAGGAGGAATCATCCCCGGATGAAAAATCGTCTGATCCGGAATCGTTATCGGATGTGGAGTCGCCGGAGCTGTCCTTATCCTTCATATCCTGCTCCAGAATCTCTTCCAGCACAGGGTTTTGCTCCAGCTCCTGGTTCACGAGAGCCTTTAACTCCAGCATGGGAGCTTGCAACAAAGCAAGCGACTGCTGGAGCTGAGGCGCCAGCATCTGCTGGAGCGCCATTCTTTGTGATAAATAAAGCCCCTGTGCCATAAGCGGATCACAATATGCACCCGCTTTCCAAACTTTTCAAGCCAAACAGGCATGAAGTTTGCTGCAAAGTGTCAAATCCCGTTTCAGGAAGCCTTCTTATTGGCAGCTTCTTCGGCTTCCCGTTTCAGCCGGGAAAAATTTCCCTCCTCACAACAATGCACAAACCCTTCTGTCACAGACTTCAACTGCTCCCATCGCTTGCGAATGTCCGCAGCTTCAGCATTGTTGATGTGATTGTCCGCAGCCGCACAGGCCACAACAGACAACAAATCAGCAAATTCCTGAATAATGGTGTTGGTGGCAGGAATCAAAAAATCGGGGTGCGCATGAATATGCTTGGGATTTCGAATAAAGAAACCTCCCGCCTTTTCACATATCCACTGGAGCAATCGTTCATCCTGGGTGCTCTGGATCAACGCCTCGATGCGATCCAATGGATTCGGCGTGCCACTACCCGTTTCGCCGGTAGCCTCACCCCATTTATAGATCATGGACAGCGACAAACCCATGTCATCAGCAATCTGTTTGGGACTGCCATCCTTGAACACATCTCGCAGGAGTTCATGTGACTGCATGAATCACATCATGAGCTTGCCAACCCTCTAAAGCAAGGAAAGATAAGATAAAGAGAAAAGATACTCAAGGTGTCGACAACTGTTCAACCCGATAGAAGCGGGGCGAATGCAGCCCGCCCGTCAAAGTGCCATCATCGCTGAACTCAAAGGACTCAGTGCCAGAAGAAACCGTCTCTGGAATCTCCACCCAAGGCCCGGTTAAAGCATCGGCATAGGAAACACGATAGGCCATCCCCAAAACACCGGTCCACCTGACTTTGACCTGGCCATTTTCCAGAGTCACCGAATCAATGGTAGCAGGAGTCGCGTTTCCACTGCCCTGCCCCCCTTGATTACCACCATTCGCGTCACTGTCCAATACAGCGATGCGATAAAACTGATGACTGGAAGGCAGCACGATACAATGACTTAACGGATCACTGGATGGTGCCAGAGATTCAAGCACTTCCCACTGATCTGACTGAATGCCCGACAGGCCTTGAACCTGATAGGATTTGCCATCCACAGGCTGCCAGGTAAGACAAACCTGATTGTCACTCACCGCCAACACGGGATCAATGTAAGCAGAAACCGTGGGTTCCGGTTGCGGATTCGGATCGGTGGAGCTCGCAAGTTCGGCGATCCTGAAACTTCGGTAAACGGTTGGAAGGCTCAAACAGTATTGAGACGAATTCTGATCCGCAGTGACACGTTCAATGTCCTTCCAATCTGAAGAGCCCAATACCTCAACCCCCTGCACAATGTAAAGGCTTCCTGACGTGGAGGCCCAATCCAGACAAAGCTGACCGGAACCGTCCAGCGTCAATGAGGGATCAGTGTATCCGACGACCTCTTCGTTATCCGGAGGAATCACACCATCTCCACCGACGCGAACGCGGAAGAATCGGTAGGCAGTCGGCAAATCCACACAATAGCTCGTCGTGTTACCAGTAGCCACAACTTGTTGGACTTCCTCCCAAGCGGCGTCTTGCAGTCCGGATTTTGCCTCAATGGTGAATACATCACCCGCTTGTGAAGGCCATTCGAGGCAGATCTGATTGTCCTGAAGACTCAGCACGGCATCGATGAAGACATCTTCATTGACCACAGGCGGAGGCTCAACCATATCGCCGGCCCGAACTCGCAGGAACTGATATTCACTCGGAAGATCAACGCAATACGAAGTGGCATCACCGCTTGCGTTCACCGTTTCAACAACGGACCAATCGGCGGCATCCAGCGAAGTAGATCCTTCGATCTGATAGGAGCGACCAGCTTCAGAGACCCAGTCCAGACAAACTTGATTCTCACCCAAGCGCAAGGTGACATCAACATACGGCCCCAGCACCGGAGGCTCTCCCAATTCACCGGCAACAATTCGGAAGTATTGGTAAGGTGTATCAAGTGCGACACAGTATGTCGTGGAATCGGCGGTAGCCAGGACAGTTGTCACATCATCCCAAGTTCCGGTGGCCAAAGTTTCCTTGCCCTGGACAATGTAATTCCGGTTCACCTCTGATGACCAGGTGAGACACAGTTGATTGTCCACCAAAGCCAGAACAGGATCGATGGTGGTCGGAGCAGGAGTCACCGGTCCGTCAATCGGCTCGACACGGAAATAACGGAAAGGTGTATTCACATCGAGGCAATACTCCATGGCCGCCATGCCGGCTATGACTTGATCCATCTCCGTCCAATCGACATCGGTCAAACTGGCTCTCCCCTGAATGCTGTATCGTTGGTCAATTTCTGCATCCCAAGTTAAACAAATTTCGTTTCCTTTCAGGGCAACCACAGGGTCGATATATGGAACAGGTGGCCCCGGAGGTTCTTGTTCGATACGAATCACAACGCGGAATATCTGGTGCTCGATCGGAAAATCAAAACACTGTTCACTAATCACGTCAGTTGCCACGATAGGCCCTGCCAGACCATCCCAAACCGGGTCAGCCTCCAGGACCTTGCCTTCCACCCAATAGGTTTGCCCCACTTCCGATTCCCAGGAAACGCAGATCTGATTCCCCTGGAACAGGATTTCAGAAGGCACCTCAATGATCGTCTCAGCAGCCTCCAGATTTTGATCCGCCATGATGCGATAATCCACATCGGTGGTGCCACGATTAATCACCGCCAAATACCAGCGACCTTCCTGTAAAATGGGCGCAGAAGTCTTGTCGAGAAAGATGATTTCATCCACCGTTCCGGCATTCACACTCGCAGCATCAAAATCATTCAAGGATGGAGCGGCTTCAAATTTGAGCAGCAAAGCAATGTTACCGTTCAATCCGCCCTCTAGGTTGGAAAGCGTAAATGTGGTATCCACTGCCTTTTCATCGACATCAAAATAATAGATGGTCGGAACGGTCGGGGCACCCGGCAAATTTCCGCTGATGATATTGGTAAACCAAACCCCGTCCTCCAATGGTATCGGCGCAAAATCCACCACCTGACTGGCCCGGACCCGGTATGTCACCTCGTCCGAGATCTCGCGATTGATCACAGCAAGGAACCATTCACCGCCACTGACAGGTATGGTCGTGGTTGAATCCAAGGTAATTCTTTCGATTTCAGAACCATCATTCTCACTGGAAAGATCAAAATCCACCAAAGTAGGAATGGAGCCCTTCTTAAGAATCAGATCCATGTTGGAATCATTCCCGCCAATGATGGGATCCACCACAAATTCGACTTCCTCCGCCGCGGGATCCACGACAAACCGGTAATAGTCGATTTCCTCGGAAAACCCATCCTGCTTGATGGCCACTGTATTGGTCATCCAAAGCTGGTTCGTCAAGGTCGTGACCCAAGGCGTGTCCACTTCCAAACTGGCTCGAATGGTGAAATTAAGATCCTCGGTCTGTTGATTGAGCACCGACATGAACCATCGACCGCTCACCGAAGGCAACACATCATTGGTATGAACAAGAATCTTGCCGCTACCCGGGCGATCGCCAAGAACCATGGACGAACGATCACTATCAATCTGTGTCGGTAGTTCTTCCTGTTTGAGGAGGAACTGGGCGTCTCCATCGGCATTCAGAATTTCAAATCGAGCGGTGGCGGCATTCGTGCTGACCACGTCGAACAGGAAGTAATTCTCCACTTCGGCGTCATCTGAAACAAAATTGTCCCCAACCGTAAACTCAACGGGCTCGCCGTCGGTCAACCGGATGATGTTATAAGGCAAGGTCGTCTCCGTCACCTTGATGGTGTAATCCACATCGGTCTGGTTCGGCTCGGCATTGTAAACACCAATATAATAAGTCCCAGGCAGAATATTGGCAGGAGGCCGATTGGTCACCAAAAGTTGATCAATCTGCAGACCCGGCAATTCTGAATGTTGGTCGAATACAGCCAGGGTCGGCAACGGTAACCCATACTTCTCAACCATGTTCACGTCCCCATTCAGAGGTTCCAGTTCGAAATCGAGCTGGGCCACATTGGATCCGGCACGGTATCGATAATACTGCATCTCCAAATCTTCCGTGAATGGAATCTGATTCGTAAAGGCAATCAAGTTCGTCAAAGTGATCACCTGAATGTCGTCCGCATCGAACTGCAGACACAATTCATATTCCTGCAAAGTGTCGGAATGATTATTGGCAACAGCCAAATAATAGCGTTGCCCCGGTTGCAACACAGGATCAGGCAACGTGCCCAATTCATTGGTCGCTGAATCGAAGAAGGTCATACCTTCCAGGGAAAGCAACATTCCTTCTCCGTCACCATCTCCGTTGTAGTTAATGGGCGGAGTCACATCGGGCGGCATCTCACCGGTGGGCACACCCGCATTGTCAAACCACATCTCGAGATCACCTCCGCCGGACAGCCAGTTTGTAGCCATGGTGGCGGCACGAGGAACATCCACGATGAAGTAATGCACTTCATCAGGCTCCAAGGTACTGGCAAAACATTGTCCGTTTCGCAGGGTCTCTGCAGGAACGTTGGTATTCGCAAGACTCAGCAATAATTGCCAGTCGTAAAGAATAGGCTGGGGAGACATGGCTCCTTCACGCGTATCACGCACCTCCAAATGCCAATCACCCACCGCAGACTCTCCCTTGAGGGCTTCAAGCGGTTCTTCCGGGAAGTAGTATTTGACCGCAGGCGCATAACTCAATGAGATGTCGTCAACAAACATCGAGGGACGTCCTCCAAGGAAAGTAAACTCCAGCAATGTTTCATCATTGACCGGACGAAAACGCAACGGTGTATTACGTTGCCATGCCAGCGATCCGTCAACAATCTGCGCTCTGCGTCCGTCAAGATATACGCCTCCAACAGGCGATCCACGTCCTGCAATGGAACGGGAAGCATAAAAGAGATCATATTTCTGAGCAGCTGGCGTTGGAATAGTCAACGCAATACGTGAACTGAAAATATCCAGATAACGATTACCTTCGTAAGAACCGTTACCACCCAAAACACGCGCACGACCGAACACCACATCCCATTCGTTTCCGTCAGCATCAGCAGTG
>Ga0255780_10003091_pt1 | contig 14665 bp, 14 predicted proteins | sample 071ome_32_FD_179978 | JGI IMG/M metagenome (GOLD analysis project Ga0255780, IMG submission 179978) | Coastal salt marsh microbial communities from the Groves Creek Marsh, Skidaway Island, Georgia - 071405AT metaG (version 2) | ecosystem: Environmental > Aquatic > Marine > Intertidal zone >... | reverse complement strand
TCACACCGTTTCTTTCCACACCGAAACGAGCGCGGAAGGTCAAGCCACCTTCTGCAACTGAATGGCTTGGATCGTAGAGATTTGGTGTACCAGGGTGCTTCATGTCAGCCGTACCCCAACATGGCCATGGCATACCGTAGAAATCACCGTCAGCAGGACCGCCTTCGGCCTTCAATGAGTCATAGTCAAAGGTTCCCCAGTTTTGCTGGTGAGTCTTTAAGCGCTCAGGGCTTTGGCCGGTGTAACCGATCGTCCACATACCGCGGTTAAATTCGCGAGTGATGTCCTCAATCAAAGGCTCCTCGCCATTAATTTTGACGTGCTTGAACATTTCTTTATCGAAACCAAGCTTCTTAGCCAACAAATACATGATGACGTGGTCTGGCTTTGATTCGAATAACGGCTCGATAACTTTGTCACGCCATTGGATTGAGCGGTTTGATGCGGTCACTGAACCATAGGTTTCAAATTGTGTTGTTGCTGGTAGCAAATACACACCATCGGTTCTGTCATGCATAACGGCCGAAACCGTTGGATACGGATCCACTACGACAAGCATGTCGAGTTTTTCGAATGCTTTCTTCATCTCAATACCGCGGGTCTGCGAGTTTGGTGCGTGACCCCACATGAACATGGCGCGGATGTTATCTTTTTGCGCCACGTTTGCTTTGTCTTCCAAAACGCCATCGATCCAACGTGATACAGGAATACCTTTGGTATTCATAACCGCAACGTCTTTACCTTTAGCCTTTTCGTAAGATCCAGAATCAAAGCGACTCTTAACCCAATCCAGATCAAGATCCCATACACGCGCCCAGTGACCCCATGAACCAGGAGCAAGGCCGTAGTAGCCAGGCAACGTATTCGCTAGAACACCAAGGTCAGTTGCACCTTGTACGTTGTCGTGACCACGGAAAATGTTAGCCCCACCGCCAGAAACACCAATGTTGCCTAATGCCAACTGGAACGCACAGTAGGCACGTGTATTGTTGTTACCGATGGTGTGCTGGGTACCACCCATACACCAAATAAAGGTGCCTGGACGGTTTTGAGCCATTGCTTTCGCAGCGGCATAAACCTTGTGCTCTGGCACACCTGTTACACGCTCAACTTCATCGGGTGTCCACTTAGCAACCTCAGCCTTAACTTCATCAAGGCCGTAGACGCGCTGATTAATGTATTCCTTATCTTCCCATCCGTTCTTGAAGATGTGGTGCAACATACCCCAGATGATTGGCACGTCGGTACCAGGACGAATTTGCAAGAAATGATCCGCATGCGCTGCAGTACGAGTAAAGCGAGGATCAATAACAATGACAGGTGCGTTGTTCTTTTCTTTGGCTTCAAAAATATGTTGAAGAGAAACAGGGTGCGCTTCCGCAGGATTTGAACCAATCAACAAGACAGCTTTGGAATGGTGTATGTCATTGTAGCTATTAGTCATTGCACCATAGCCCCACGTATTGGCAACACCAGCAACCGTGGTTGAGTGACAAATACGCGCTTGGTGGTCTACGTTATTGGTACCCCACATCGCAGCCATCTTGCGGAACATGTAAGCACCTTCATTGTTGCTCTTAGCAGAGCCCAAGAAATAGACTGAATCAGGGCTAGACTCTTGACGGATCTTGAGCATTTGATCGCCAATTTCATTGATCGCCTGTTCCCAAGAAACCTTTTCCCATTTGCCGTTAACCAGCTTAGTTGGGTACTTTAAGCGTCGCTCACCATGACCGTGCTCACGCAAAGCTGCACCTTTGGCACAGTGGGTGCCTTGGTTAAACGGATGGTCTTGCGCTGGCTCTTGACCAGTCCACACACCATTCTGAACTTCCGCAATAACGCCACAACCTACTGAACAGTGCGTACAGACTGTTCTTACTTCTTTCACTGCGCCAGCACCTTTAGCCTGAGCAGCTTCTGCCTTACGCATCATGCCAGGAGCTAAGCCTGATGCCAGAGCAGTACCACCCGCCAAAATACCAGAGTGACGTAAGAAATCGCGACGAGAGATACCGTTGCCAGTCTTCGAAGTTGACGCTTTATCGAGATCTAAGGTGACCTCAACTTTGTTGGATACTTTTTTAAGTTTCATTCCTGTCTCCAGATCGCGTTATTAGCGAGAAGCGTTCTTGTAATAGGTCAAAATATGCTGAGAAAGGTGATAGCCCTTCTGCTTCTTCTCTGGCTCAGCATCTTCTGGTGATGCCATCGCAACAGAGGGAACAGCGACCGATGCCGCAGCAGTGCTAGCGCCTATGCCAGCTTTCTTCAAAAAACTGCGTCGTGATTCAGAAATTTGTTGCTTATCTTTATTCATTAAGAAGGCTCCTTTCATTGCTCTTCGCCTGGGCTAACGCATGTGTGCTAGCTAATACATAAATATGTAAGCAACAGATGAGCCAACTTTTTAATGAAATAAATCGTAATAAAGGAGTGAAATAACTAAACGAGATGTATTTTTTTGTCCCATTCGTTCATCTTGGGTCAAATTGTCATTGAGCTTAAGGACAGAAATAACGAGTGCGACAAAAAGAACCACTTTCGGTGTGGCGCATACTTTTTCTACCTTAAATGGTGAAATGTACTGCTCAAGCCGTCAGGTTTAAGTATTGGGATTCAATTGCAACAAACGCCGAACCTAAACGCGCAACCGATCTATAGAAAGTTGCAGTTTCAGCCACACTTAGATCATTCATAAAATCTTTAGCCCATGAGGATATATGCGTCTCGAAAAATAACCGCTGCTGCTCCTGCGGAGCCCCTTCGTAAATAAGCATGGCCATAACTTCCATCAGGGCTGCAATATGATCTTCAGGTTCGTGAACATCATCACTGCGCTCAAAACCTAATTTCGCCAAATCTGCTCTGAGTTGACCCAATGGGCGCTCCATAAGAAACCCGGTTTGATACCAGGATCCATATGGCACCAACTCACCTCGTCCAAGGCCAATGAATAGCTCATGAAATTCTTCCTTTAGCCGTTGTGGGTCACTGTGCTTTGCAGCAAGAACCAGCGTATTAATCGCTGCACCAAGCTCACTCTTTTGGTCTGTAGTATCCAAAGACAAGCAATACGCTAAAACATCGGCATCGGGTGCGTTACGAAGAAGACCCGCTAACAGGCTGTAAAAAGCAGCTCTTCTTGCTTGGTCTGAGGACTCTACCGTTGCGACATTAACAACATCATTTTTAACTTCACTGTTTTGCATTTTTAAGAGCGTCCCTTGTCTGGTGAGTAGGTCGTTTGCTTACCTAAACTGGCTTGCATCGCATCTGAATCTTGTACTGCATCGACCACACGACAGTCCTCACACATTTTTAGTCGATTCTTAGCCCTATCAGATTGAAACATCGCATGACCTGCAAGCTTTTCTAAAATATTGCCAATGGTCTTGTGTGTTGCGAAGGGTGTGCCACAAGAAATACAACAAAAAGGCTCTTCCTCATAAAGTACCCGTTTTTTATTTCTTTCCTCACGATCAAACAACAAACGTGGCGATATTGAGATAGCATCTTCAGGGCACGTGGAAACGCACATACCACACTGAAGACAATTGTTTTCAACAAAGAATAACTGAGGGATCTCATCGCCAGTATGCAGCGCCTTACCCGGACAAACTCCCACACAAGATAGACATAGTGTGCATGAGTCTGCGTCAACCATAGCGGTACCAAATGGCGCACCCGAACCAAGGGTGACCTCAGAGCTTTTATTTGGTGCATGTTCTACAAGGTGGTCAATGGCAAAAAACATCGATTCACGTTTGTTACCAAATGCCATGAAAGTACCCAAAGGCACTGATGGCATCTTCACCTCATCTCCAGAATCATCATCTGATATGTAATAACTGACAGCAGAGGATGGGTATCCAAGCGCATTTAGGATGTCATCTTTGACCGATAATTGTTCGTCAAGTGCGGCCTTTACCGACATAGGTAACGCATGGCCTTTGACAAGAAGTACCTTACGCGCACCATAAGCTAATGCAGATAACCACACCTCAAGACCCACTGAGGCCAGCTCTTCAACCATCAGAGATAATCGGTTGGGCGATTGCAGTGGTGCTATATTCGCATCATTCTCAGCAAAAACAACTAACTCAGGATCAGCGCCACCCTCTGTTATATAGGTAGCAAGCATCTTACGAATTCGGTTTAGCGTGTCTTCAGATTTTGGATACGCATAGCGCATGGCCCCACTCGGGCAGACGGTGGCACAAACACCTCCGCCCTGACAGAGATTAGGATTAACTTGAACTTGCTCACCAATTGAAATAATTGCATCAGCAGGACATGCATCTATACAGCGCGTACACGCCACATTGCCAGACCTAGCATGCGCACATCGATCAGCATCGTATGAAAAGTACTTTGGCTTTTCAAAAGTGCCCACCATGCCATCAAGTTCTAGCCATGCAGCATCTAGCGAATCTTGCTCAGGGTTGAAGTACCAATAACCGGGTGGCGGCAGTTCGCTTTTGAGCAGTGGCGATGTGCCTAGATCCATCACCATATCGGTTTCTATAAGCTGGTAGTTGTGCTTTCCCTTCTCACCAATTTCTATGCGGAACGCACCAAGATGGCCAGTTATCTTTAGCTCTCTACCGGCAAGCGGCGTGGTAGGCACACCAAGCTCATCACAATCGTCCGTAAGTAACACTTCCGCCTGCAATGGCTTTTCCAGTCGCGTAGCAAACCATTGCGCTTGCTCTCCGCCCACAACAAGGACTTTGCCACGCGATTCATATTTCACCAACCCTGTTGGTGTCACCTGAACATCGTTTAAAGATGCCATTGCCACGTTACGGGCACGTTGATTACGCGATTCAGCCAAAGAAAGTTCGTTATCTGTCATGGTGTATCTCTTTTTCTTCTATTGCTTTAACTTCAGTGCCATCAGAATGATCTAGGGCTAGAGGTTGCTCTTGCTCATCAAGTGATAATGATTCTTCATTTTCAACCTCATCCTCATCATCTAAGGCGAGCGATTCTTTTAGTTTTTCAGCAGCGCGACGTGCCTCAACTTCAATTTGATGCTTCATATCGCTTGTTACAATGTCACCAAGCAGTTCAAATTTGGTGAAGTCTTCTGCATATTCATCTAACTCAGAAATCACGTTGAACTGCGGCGAATGAAATAATTTTCTCAAGGCTGCTTTACGCAAGGTCTCACTCACCTTGCTCGACATAAAGCCACTGTAATCTGAGTCTTCATTCAATGACTCTAATGGCGGCATATCCTCATCAGTCAACTCAGGCTCTTGAACAACCTCTTCAACAGCGACTGCATTTAGCTTCTCTTCCTCTTGTCTTGCTTCGACTTTTCGTCGACTAAAGCGCTGAAAGAAAGACTCACCTTCTCGCTGCTCATCAATGTCTTTTTGATTAACATCAGACATAGGTTTAGCCTTGAACTTCCTGCGCCGTCCAATCACGCAGCTTTCTTTTTGTCTTTTTTTCAGGGAAATAATTGGCTATTACAAACGCTTCAGTCCAACGATAGAGTTCCGGTGGAACATCTACCGCAAAAACCTCATCTTCACCCTCGAGGAAAGCATGCGCTTCATCAAAACTCATGGTGATGTGAAAGGCCTCAGGACATCCACCATCGTCAACTGGATGAGCAAGCACATAGGCTCTTGGCGTGTCGCTCATTAAATTGAAGTAATAACTTTCACATTCATCTGCATACAAAGTGACTTCAAAGCCACCAACCATGAACCATGCTGCATCACCCTCTTCTCTGACCAATCGAGGTTCTTCAGTTTCTGGATGACGACCAACCGCAATACCTGTGGCAGTCCAGACATAATCAACCCACTGACTGGACGCAACGCGGCGCTCCATGACTACCGCAACAGGAAAACTTCCCGGTAGATTCTCCAAATTCGCAACTGAATCAGACATTTCAATCTACTTATAAAATGAAAACTTTTCATATATTGCAATTACCGCACCAATTTTCGACTCATTAAGAAATAAAAGGCCTAACGCTACATAAACACCTAAATTAACCGCTTCATCCAGTATTTGAATTGAACAGTTGGTACATAAAGTCTCAAAAAGGTTTGGCGAAAGCGACAAAACACTCCATTGCACACCTGTCCTACATCGCTAATCCCCGAAATAACACACTTAACGAAGTGGGAACGTTTTTTGCAGCAGCTCTCATTAAAGCAGATGTAAACAGGATTAAATGTGTCAGAAAGTCTAAAAGAATCATTAACCGATCGTTTTGGCAGAACAGTTGATTATTTGCGCATCTCGGTTACCGATCGTTGTGATTTACGATGCGTTTATTGCATGTCTGAAAACATGACCTTTTTACCCCGTGAACAATTACTCACTTTAGAAGAAATTATTCAAATTGGTCGTTGCTTTACAGAATTAGGCGTTAGCAAAATTCGCATTACCGGTGGTGAACCACTGCATCGTAGAAACATTCTGTCTGTGTTTGAAGCTTTCGGTCAGCTTGACGGCCTTAATGATCTCACCATCACAACCAACGGCACTCAGCTACACCGTTTTGCCAAACCACTTGCTGATGCAGGTGTTACTCGCGTCAATATCAGTTTGGACACCTTAGATGCTAATCGTTTCAAAGCACTCACCCGTAATGGAGACATTGATAAAGTCCTCAACGGCATTGATGCCGCGCAGAAAGTTGGCTTTAAACGCATAAAAATTAATGCAGTAGTTTTAAAAAATCGAAACCATGATGAGGTTTGTGCGCTCGTCGAACATGCAATCAAACGAGGCATCGACATCAGCTTTATCGAAGAAATGCCTCTCGGTGTTATCGGTGATCACGACCGAGAGGAATGCTATTACTCCAGCGATGACATTCGACGCGACCTCGAGAAGACATTCGATTTAATACCCACCACTGAGACAACTGGCGGACCGTCGCGTTACTACAGAATTGCCAACGAACAATCACGAGTCGGTTTTATTTCTCCTCATAGCCACAATTTCTGTGACACCTGTAATCGTGTTCGATTAACCGCTGAAGGGCGACTTCTTCTTTGCTTAGGCCAAGAACACAGCGTTGATTTACGCGCCGTTGTTCGCGCTCATCCAAGTGATGATGACACTTTAAAACAGGCCATTCGCGAAGCGATGGAAATCAAACCTTTGGGGCATGATTTTGATCTTTCCGCAAAACCCGTCATCTTTAGACACATGAATCACACTGGGGGTTGATGGCCATGTCAGTAATAAACTCACCTAAAAAAAATACCTATCGCCCCGAAATGACAAATGAGGGGTTAAAGCCTTCTCATGAAGTTATTGCGATTGATGAATATGGTCAACAGCAAGCTGGCATGATCGCCGGAGAACAAGCTTTAACGGTTTACATCGATGACAAAGAGATTGTCACTCTGATGACATTGGGTACCCATCCCGAAATTTTGACACTGGGTTATCTCGCCAACCAACGCTTAGTGCCCTGTCTTGAATCGGTCGATTCTGTCAGCGTTGATTGGGAAAAAGCAGAGGTCAAAGTGAATACCTTTGAGCGAATTAGTGATCTCGATGAAAAACTAAAGCACCGAACTGTGACTACAGGCTGCGGTCAAGGCACTGTGTTTGGACGCATAGGTGAAGAGCTTGAAAAAATTCGTCTTCCTAAAGTGTCCATCAAGCAATCTCAAATCTACCGCTTGCTATCTCAAATTAATGATCACAATGAGGTTTATCAAAAGGCAGGTGCTGTTCATGGCTGCGCTTTATGTCGTACTGATGAAGACAGTTCCGAGGTAAATATATTTGTAGAAGATGTCGGTCGGCACAATGCGGCTGACGCAATCTGCGGTTTTATGTGGCTCAATGCCATTAATGGAAATGACAAGTGGTTCTATACAACAGGACGACTCACTTCTGAAATGGTCATCAAGGTTGCGCAGATGCAGATTCCTGTCCTGCTTTCTCGATCTGGTGTAACCCAAAAAGGGCTAGAACTTGCTCAAAAAATAGGTGTCATTTTGATTGCCAGAGCCAAGGGTGATCATTTTTTAATTTACAACGGGGCTGATCAAATTGAATTTGATTCGGTACCGGTCAAGAAGCCTCACTCATTGAAGCGAAATACAAATAACAAAAAGCAAGCTGCTCCATCCGTGAATATGCTTGCTGCACAATCAAGTTAAGTTTGAATCATGTCTGCTGTTATCGCCTCACATTCTGATACTTACATGAGCGTTAAGCAGGTCGCTAGCTATCTGCAGCTCAATGAGAAAAAAATCTATGCTTTAGTTAGTGAAGGACTGATTCCCGCTACCAAGATTACTGGCAAATGGATGTTTCCTCGCGAACTCGTAGATCGATGGATGATGGATTCCTCACATGGTGGACTCTTTACGGATCGAATGGTTATCGCTGGCAGCGACGACCCTCTACTCCAACGTGTCCTGACAATCTTTGCTCGCGATATCAACACGCATGCTCAAGTAAGTTATACACCCACCGGAACAAGACTTGGCCTTGAGTTACTTCAAGCAAATCGAATTGACGTTAGCGCTATTCACTGGGGACCATTGAAAGAAAGTCATTTACGTCACCCAGCCCTTTTGCGTCAGCATTCTCACCATAGAGACTGGGTTTTGATCCGTGCGTTCTCAAGAGAACAAGGACTTATTGTTCGCCCAGAGATTGCTGAAAAGCATGATGATATTGAATCATTACTCTCTGCTGATTATCGTTGGGTTGAACGCCAAGCTGGTGCAGGTGCACAGCGACTCTTTTTAGAGATAAGAAAAAATTTCGGCATTAACACGCCCTTTACTGCTACGACTAGCGCTTTATCTGAAAGAGAAGCCGCAACCGCTATCAATCTAGGTCTTGCCGATGTCGCCCCAGGAGCAAGATCCGCAGCAACAGAATCCGGTCTTGGATTTATCTCATATGGCCACGAGGCTTTTGATCTGGCTCTACCGAGAAACATGTGGTTCAGACGCCTGTTCCAAGACCTCTTAAACCGACTTCAATCAGGCGAAACACGCCAAACTGCCGATTTACTTGGTGGCTATGATTTCTCTCAATGCGGTGAGCTTGTCTGGGGTGAGGAATAATCAAGTTACTAGGCTTGCTCTGACTCCCATAGGTGACACTTTCGTTCTAATGTCTTACGAGACACACCCAGTCGTCGGGCAGCGGCAGATTTATTACCACCCTCAAGTGAAAGCACACGAAGAATGTGTCTCTTTTCGACTGACTCAAGTGTTAGATCATCCTCATCACCAGATGGTGTTTCATTCATATGCGCCACTGCCCCACATGAAGTCACACCCTGACTCGGATGTTGGTTTAATAGCAAACATCGCTCTATAACGTTTTTGAGTTCGCGAATATTGCCTGGCCAGTCGTACTGACTTAGCCGATCAATTTCAGCTTGAGTAATCTTAGGATCAGGAATCCCCAAATCAGCTGCAACGGCTTTGGCAAAATGTTCAACAAGCAATGGCAAATCACTTATGCGCTCGCGTAACGCAGGCATTCGAATACTTAATACGTTTAATCGGTAATACAGATCCTCGCGAAAATTACCTTTTTCAATTTCTGACTGTAAATCTCTATTTGTTGCCGCGACGATACGCACATTTACAGAGCGTTCTTTATTGCCGCCAACCGGACGAACCTTTCTATCTTCCATGACGCGAAGTAATCGAGTTTGCATCGCCATTGGCAACTCGCCAATTTCATCTAAGAATAAAGTCCCGCCATCCGCATAAGAGAACAAGCCTTCACGATCTTTCGTAGCACCCGTAAAGGCACCTTTGACATGACCAAACAACTCACTTTCGAGAAGTTCTGGTTGAAGTGCACCACAGTTTATTGGCACAAATGATCCCGCACGGCCACTTTGATTATGGATGGCTCTTGCAGCCAGTTCTTTACCTGTTCCAGATTCTCCATGAATAAGGACCGTAGAAGGCATTGGTGCAACACGTTTGATAATTTCACATGTCTCTTGAAGAATTTCGCAACCGCCCACAATGCCATGCTCATGGTCTAATTCTTTTGCTTGTCGACGAAGAACATAACCTTCACGTTTCTGCCTTTGACGCTCAAGACTTCTATCTATAGAAGCGAGTAAATCGTTAGTATCAAAAGGCTTAATAAAAAAATCAGATGCGCCCGCTTTTAACGCCTCTACGGCATAGAGCTGATTAGATACAGAAGAAAGACAGATCACAGCAGTAAGCGGGTCATCTTCTGTGAGTCGATTAATCCAATGTCCGTTGCTATCAGGTATAAAATGGATACCTGTAATAACAAGATCGAAGTGATAACGCGAGAGTAGCTCTTCTGCAGATTGATAGTCTTCAGCACTTTCAACTAGCCCAAAGACATCGCTTAAATTTTCCGTTAGTGATGATAGAAGTTCTTTATCTTCATCAACAATGAGAACGGAGTTCATTTTATGAGTGCTTACTTCTTTAACAGCGTGAGAGTGAGCATTTGATTTGAGTTCTTCAAGAACCCTTTCTGATGTGGCTGACATTTTTAATTCTTTTATTTTCGTAATGCATAATTACAGATATGCGATAAACGTAAATATTACAGCGCTATTTACGAATCCCCCTTCAACTAAGACTCCAAGAATATGGTACAGACTGTCTCAATCAGAACTACTATTCTGGTTCAATTTGTCGCAAGTGCAAGTAAATGTTTTTTATTCCCTGCGCTTCTCGTCCTTAACAAACCGTATTTTCAGGTAATTCCTATAAATAAATAAAATGGCACCTTATTTGCTGTGTTTTTAATGTCCTTAACTCAATCATGTCTTATGAGCATTGCCCCAGAAAACATTACCGCATTAATTTTAGCTGGCGGCAAAAGCAGTCGCATGGGCCAAGACAAGGGGCTTTTACCCTTTGGAAATAGCATCATGGCCGGCCATGTTATCGAACAGATCCGCCCTCAAGTTGGTCACATACTCATCAGCGCTAATCGCAATCAAGACCAATACGCCAAACTTGGGCACAAAATAATTGGTGATCCAATAGAGGGCTTCCAAGGACCTCTCGCTGGATTTTTAGCCGGCCTAGAAGCAATTGAAACTGATTATCTAATAACCCTGCCTTGTGACGGACCCTTTGTGCTAAGTGATTACGTCGAAAGAATGGCCAAATGTTTATTCAATGCATCCGCTGATATTGCTGTTGCCCATGATGGCAAACGTTTACAGCCAGTTCATGTTTTATTGCATCGAAAAGTCACTGAAGAATTAAAAGATACTCTTGAGCAAGGTGAGCGAAAAATTGACAGGTGGTTCCCGCACCACGCATGGGTAACTGTAGATTTTAGCGATGCTCCACAGCAATTCGATAACATCAACACGCCAGAAGACTACAAATCTGCCAGCGGAGCTGAAGTCGCGTGAGCAATCCTTCGCAAATTCAGTTCCCTAAGCCCATGATCGGTTTTGCGGCATACAGCGGCACTGGTAAAACTACTCTTCTACTTAAACTTTTACCCCTCCTGAAACAAACCGGTCTACGTATCGGCATGGTTAAGCATGCGCACCATGACATTGAAATGGACTATCCGGGAAAAGATAGCTACGAACTACGCAAAGCAGGCGCTGATGAAATGCTGATCACCGGGGCTAATCGATGCGCTTGGATTCATGAATGTAGCGACCCCAGTCATGAACCTACTCTTGAAGAAACCTTGACTCTTCTCAATCCAGAAAGATTAGACTTGGTTCTAGTTGAAGGATTTAAAGCTGCCGCTTTTCCCAAAATTGAGCTTCATAGACCATCCTTAGGAAAACCTTTAATTCACCCCAGTGATCCAAATATCGTTGCGTTTGCTTGTGATGACGAGGCCAACATTCCCAATCAAGCGCTCCCCAAGCTAGCCCTCAATGACCCTGAAGCGATCGCCGCCTTTATCCTTAATTATTTTGGGTTAAAAACCTCGAATATTTTCGCATTGCACGAAACCAAATCAGCTTAGATCGTTCACAATAGTGCTTTCCGAGTAACGATTGTTAGTGCTTCTTATGAAAAAATTATTTTTTGTTTTAGGTCTTACCGTTTTTTCTTTTCAAGCTATGGCTGAAATGGCTGAGCGCTCCACATTCAAGATGATTGATAACAATACGGTTATGTATTCAAGCCGTATCGATCAGATTTTTTCTCATGACGATAACAATGTCGAAATTGATCGCTACTTAATGCTCGAAAATTTCCTGTATAAAAAAGGACTCTGCGGGAAAGGCTTTTCTATAGAAGAGCGCAAAGTCGTGATCACTACCCCACCACATGATGGTGAACTCCAGTATCTAGTGAAGTGTAATTAAAAAGGCCACCACCAAGATGAGCCAAGGTTATCTTCGCAGCGTTTTAACTGTTCGCTATAGCGCTTAGCATTGGCCTCAACTTTCCTGGCCACCCCTATCAACCATTTTTTCTTGTTGTAGGTTTTACGCTTCCAGCCACCATGGCCTTCGTGATACGCCAAATATTGGTTATACGCATCCCATTTAGAGATACCCAAGGTTTTTTGTGAGACCGTGCTATACCAACCCATAAAGTCGACTGCATCAGCGTAATCATCACGGTCAGCGCCCCAGTTGCCGGTTTTGCTCTTATACCAATCCCAGGTGTCATCTTTAACCTGCGCATAGCCATAGGCACTTGATACGCGCCACCACATCGGAATTCCTAAGAAGGTATCGCGCGGCGGCGCAGCATCATGCTTAAAGCTCGACTCTTGACGCATGATGGCCAGCTGTACATGCAATGGCAGACCGTATTTCTTTTGCGCATCTTTAGAGGCGTCATACCAATCTGGCTTTTCTTCAAAAATACGGCAAGCATTTTCTTGGTTCGATGGCGGTGTCGTACTGCAACTTGCCAATAAAAGCGCAAACAGCGAGGTAATCAGTAACTTCATCATCTGATTTTAACAATCAACCTAGGGAAATAACGAGCCAAAACCCACAAACAAAAAAGCCGTGCTCATTGAGCACGGCTTTTACGCTAAATAGCGGCGGCTTATGCCAACGACAAGTTAGTCGCTGCCTGCTTGCCACGCTCTTCAGTGATATCGAAGTTAACGACTTGATTGTCGACCAACTTATCGATGCCAGAACGCTGCAATGCAGAGATGTGAACAAACACATCCTTAGAGCCATCATTAGGAGCGATAAAACCAAAACCTTTGGTCATATCGAAGAATTTTACTTTACCAGTAATCATAAATTTATCCGTATAAAACGTATTTTCGGCACACGAAATTGCGCACCGTTCTAAACGTAATCAAGAAATCAACAAGCTGAAGGAGTGCGAAACGCACGGAAACAGGCGGGACTCAAAAATTAACCCGATTATTAAAACATAGAGAACCAGCAACTAACAAATAATTAATTAGGCCTAGGGGTTAAAAAAGCCAGAAATGACAACGCCTTACCGAAGTAAGGCGTTATACATGCTTGGTAGCGGGGGCAGGATTTGAACCTACGACCTTCGGGTTATGAGCCCGACGAGCTGCCAGACTGCTCCACCCCGCATCTGTCTGAGCTGCGCATTATACATATTAACTTTTGCTAATCAAGCGGCCCGTTAGCCAAATGCCGCACGGCAGACGGTGTACAACGCGGTTGGGAACATACCCAAAACTAGCATCGAGACGCCGTTAATCGACATGGCAACGTGCGAGTCCGCTGAGATCTCCAAAGGCTGGTCATCAATCGGTTTATCGAAGTACATCGTTTTGATCGCACGTAGATAGTAGAAAGCACCAATAACCGAGAAGAATACCGCAACCAAGGCCAGCCATACCAGATCGACTCGAATGATCGACTCCAGCACGAACCACTTAGCAAAGAAGCCAACAGTTGGGGGAACACCTGCCATTGAGAATAAGATCAACGCCATCATTGCCGCTAACCAACCACTGCGCTCATTCAAACCTTTAAGGTCATCGAGATTTTCAGCATCAAAGCCACGTCGACTGATCATTGCCAATACACCAAAGCCCCCCGCTGCGGTAAGCGCGTAAACAACGGTATAGAACAATGCAGCGCCATAACCATCATCGGTACCAGCGATGAAACCCAAAAAGATAAAACCAACATGCGAGATGGTTGAATACGCCAACATCCGCTTGATGTTGTGCTGAGCAATGGCTACCAGGTTACCAATACCCAGAGAGATAACCGCCAGAATCATCAGCATTTCTTGCCACTGGGTGAACAAAGGCGCCAAGCCATCAACGAGCAAGCGCAGTGTCAGCGCAAATGCCGCAATCTTTGGCGCACTACCTAACAGCATTGTGACGGCCGTAGGAGCGCCGTGATACACATCAGGCACCCACATATGGAATGGCACAGCACCAAACTTAAAGCCAACACCCATAATGATGAAGACTAAGCCGAACACCAGAATGTCTTCTTGGATATTGCCCTTCACGATCGCGGCACTGACCTCGGCAAACGAGAGTGAGCCTGTCGCACCATAGAACAGCGAAATACCATACAGCAGCAAGCCAGATGCCAGAGCACCCAGCACAAAATACTTCATCGCCGCTTCCGCGCCGCCCATCGAATCGCGGTTGAACGCCACCAATGCGTACATCGATAGCGCTAGCAGCTCTAAACCAAGGTAGATGGTGATGAAGTTATAGGCTGATGACATGATCATCATGCCGA
>Ga0255780_10003090_pt1 | contig 14666 bp, 14 predicted proteins | sample 071ome_32_FD_179978 | JGI IMG/M metagenome (GOLD analysis project Ga0255780, IMG submission 179978) | Coastal salt marsh microbial communities from the Groves Creek Marsh, Skidaway Island, Georgia - 071405AT metaG (version 2) | ecosystem: Environmental > Aquatic > Marine > Intertidal zone >... | reverse complement strand
CGGTCGATGCAGCGGCCCGTTGGCCATGATCACGAAACGGGCGCGCATTCGGTCGCCTCGGTTGGTGGTGATGACCCACCGCGTGTCGTCCTCATCCCAGCGGATCTCGGTCACTTCGGTCTGGAAGCACGCATTGCGGTACAGATCGAAATGCCGCCCGATGGCCTGACTGTGAGCCAGGATCTCGGGCGCCTTCGAATACTTCTCGGTCGGGATGTAGCCGATCTCTTCGAGGAGCGGCAGGTAGATGTACGACTCGACATCGCACGCGGCTCCGGGATACCGGTTCCAGTACCAGGTGCCACCGAAGTCACCGCCCTTCTCGATCACGCGAATGTCGTCGACCCCGGCCTCACGCAGACGAGCACCGGCCAAGAGGCCGCCGAAACCACCGCCCACGATCACCACGTCGATCTCGTCGAACAGCGGGCCGCGCTCCTCCCGAGCCACGTAGGGATCCTCGAGATAGTGCGCGAACTGTCCGGTGATCTCGACGTACTGCTCGTTGCCGTCGGCGCGCACGCGCTTGTCGCGCTCCGATCGGTACTTGTCGCGCAAGCCGTCGGGATCGAAGTCGATCGTCGTCATGACGTCAATAATGTCAGCGAATCGAGTTCGAGGCATTGCTGGCCGTATTGGGTGGCCATGCGGACGAACAGATCGTCGCCTCGCTCGGTTCGGGCCGCCATCGACGTGGCCAACACCGTGATGGCCAGGCCCCAGAACGATCCGAATCGGTAGTCGCGCCAGCACGTCTCGGCGTCGTAGTTGATCCCGGTCGCCGTCAACTGACGGCGATATTCCTCCACCAGGTCACGCTCGATTCCGGCCCGACGCTCGGGATCGCAGCTGCTGGCGATCACGTAGGCGACGTCGACCATGCCGAGACCCTCGTTGACCGTCTGCCAATCGACCACCACGATGGGCGGCGCACCTGCGTCACGGGCAAAGAGGAAGTTGTCGGGTCGGAAGTCGTAATGAGCCAGGGTGAGCGGCGTGCCGGTGCCTTGAGCCCAACGCTTCACGTTCTGGCCGAAACTTTCGCAGATTCCGACGATGGACGCATCGAGACGGGAACCGAGTCGGTCGAGGAAAGCCGGCAGCAACATGGAGTAGATCATCTGGAGCGCATCGGACCGCTCGTCGATCGTGGTTTGCACTGGTGCTGACTGCGACAGGGTGGCGTCACCCCATCGCGGCGCATGTAGCTTCACCGCCTGCTCGATCGCCAGTGCTGTCTCGTCGGAGTTCAAGCCGACGAAGTGGTCGCCTTGTTCCGATCCTGACAGATCCTCCATGATCAGGCAGAAGCCTTGCTCTTCCACGTTCAGCGCGGCGTGGTAACACTGCGGTGCGCGCACCTCGACCGTGTGCGCAAAGTTCCGGTAGAAGTTCCATTCGGTCACGTACGCACTGCCACCGAATCCGGTGGCCCGAGCCGTCTCGTCTCGGGATGGGAACTTACCCATGATCGTGGCCGGACGACCTTCTGGCCGATCCCACTCGAGGGCGAATCGCGCATTGCAGCCCGTCTGACCGGTACCGACGTAACCGGCGAACTCACACGACTTCAAGAACGCTCCTCCAGACAGTCCGGCGACGTCGAGGACGTCGCGCATCCACTCGGTCTCGAGGGTCTCTGGATCACTCCGGATACCGAGATGATCGTGAAAACCTGGCGTGCTGTCGGTCACGTTTGGGACGATAGTCCCCGGCCCGAATCGTCAAGTCATTCTCAATACGGGACAAACGAAACAATTTGCAAACTCGTACGGTTGTACCTTCGTAACGACGAAGCGGAGGTCACGGGTGAGAATCAGCACTGCATCGACGAGGAGCACGAGGGGCCAGCGCCGCCCGTCGTTCGTCGTCGTCTCGCTGATCCTCGCCGTCGTGTCGACATTCGCCACGACACCCATGGCAACGGCCCAGTCGAACACCTCGGTGATCGACGCTGCACCGGACGACAGCGTCGATCGACTGATCGTGCGCCGGCTCATCGGAGAGACGAGCGCGGCAGCACGGGAGTTTCTCGCCGACGCCCTCGATATCGAAATCGATCTGCCAGTGTCGATCGGCGACGGTTTCGAGATTCTCGGTTTTGGTCACGAGATCTCGTTCCGTGATGCCGTCACCATCAGCGGCGAACTGGTCGCCCGCGGACTCGTAAGAAGCGCTGAACCCGACGTGATGCGCACATCCACCGCCGTTCCGAACGATCCACGATTCTCCGAACAGTGGTACCTCCAAACACCTGGTTCGAGCGCCCAAGGCATCGATCTACCGAGTGCATGGGACATCACTCGTGGTTCCTCGAGTGTCGTCGTCGCCGTGATCGACACCGGCCGACTCGACCATCCCGAATTGTCGGGACGTTTGGTCGACGGATACGACTTCGTGTCGCAGACGAAGAACAGCAAAGACGGGGACGGCTGGGACTCCGACGAGACCGACCTGGGTGACTGGTCCGAATCCGACGACCCGCTGTACACCTGCACAGTGGGTGACCCGTTCAAGTCGAGTTCGTGGCACGGCACGCACGTCTCAGGGATCATCGCCGCCAACGCAGACAACTCGGTCGGTATCGCCGGCGTCGCCCCCAACGTGCGAGTTCAACACGTACGAGTTCTGGGCACCTGTGGTGGGCGCACGTCCGACGAGGCGGTGGCTATCCGCTGGGCGGCTGGACTCCCGGTCGACGGTGTTCCGCTCAACCCCACACCAGCCAAGGTGATCAACCTCAGTCTCGGTTCACAGACGGCTTGCGCCGCGGTCGAACAGGCCGCGATCGACGAAGCAGTCGCCGCTGGTGTCACGGTTGTGGTCGCAGCCGGGAATGCCGGACTCGATCTCGACACCAACGATTTCGCACCGTCGAAATGCGCCAATGTGATCAGTGTGGCCGCACTGCGGTTCGACGGAAGTCGGGCGTCGTACACGAACTACGGATCGAGCATCGACGTCGCTGCGCCCGGTGGACCGGGCGGAATCCTGTCTTTGCAGAACGGCGGCACGCGGACGGCCGATTCGTCGTGGACCTACGGCTACAAGCAAGGAACCAGCATGTCGACCCCGATCGTGTCGGGAATCGCCGCTCTGGTGCTGTCGGTGAACCCGAATCTCACACCAGCTCAGGTGGAGTCGATCATCGAGTCGTCGGCTCGCCCCTTTCCCACCGGTGTGAGCACCCCGTGTTCGAGCAACCCATCCGACACTTTCCATTGCGGCACGGGTATCGCCGACGCTGGGGCCGCACTCCGACTGGCCGCTCAGCAACTCCCCCAGGACTCGACCCCGTCGACTCGACTCGGCTCGACCGGTGATCGCTTCACCACCAATCTCGCCGTCGAGGCACTCGCCGATCGCACCGACGTGATCCTCGTCAGCGGCTCGGTGTACCCCGACGGTCTGGCCGCCTCAGCTCTCGCCAAACAGGAAAACGCCGACATAGTGCTCGTTCCACCGACTGGGCTCGGCTCCGAACAGATCGCCGCCATCGTGAGGGAGAATCCGCAGACCGTATGGATCCTCGGTGGCCCGCAGGCCATCCCCACATCGGTCGAGACCCAACTCACCACCTCGACTTCTCTCGGCGGGGCCGGCCTCGATTCCTCGCGTATCGAACGAGTCTTCGGTGCCACGCGCTACGACACCGCCGTCGAAGTGTCCAAGCGCATCGACACGATCGCCTATCTGGCCGCCCAACCAACCGCCATCATCGTGCGAGGAGACAGCTTCGCCGATGCCGTGATCGCTGGTCCGGCCGCTTTCGGAATCACTGGTGGAATCGGATCGCATCCGGTGTTCCTGGTGAACCGCGACACGATTCCTGCGGGAGTGGTCGAGCAACTGCGCGCTCGTCAGATCACCAACGTTCTCGTCGTGGGTGGCACCTCGGTGGTGTCGGAAGCCGTGCGGCTCGGTATCCAATCGCTCGGGATCAACACCACTCGCGTAGCCGGACCCGATCGTTATGCGACGGCCGCCGCGCTCGGACAACTTCTCATCACACCGATTCAACTCGGCGGATTCGGTTGGAATGCCGGTGACGTGGCCCTGGTCGACATCTCCGATCCGTCGCTCGGTTTCGACGCCATCTCGGCCGTGGGCACTCTCGGCCCGACTCGCCGCATTCTTCTCGGCGTGACGTCACTTCGGCTACCAGCCTCCACGGCCGCCTACCTCGCCACGCTCACCGGACTCACCTCACGTCTCACCGTGATCGGCAGTTCCACCGCAGTTCCCGCCTCGGTGATCACCGAGGCGACCCGCGCCCTCGCCTCGTGACGATCGCCGGCTTCGTCAGGAGGCCGGGCGATGCAAGAGCACCGAGGCCAGAGTGATCCGAAGTGTTCCGTCCGACACGTCACCGGTTCCGTCGGCCACGAGCGAATAGTCGTCGTACTCGTCGAGTGGTGCCGCTACCGGTGGCCATAAAAGGGTGACTCGATTGTCGACAGCCATCCGGTCCTTCACCGACTGACTGGCCGTCGCAACGCTGACCACTGCTGCGTCGACTGCGTACCGATGGGCAACCGCGTGAACGCCTTCGTCCCGCACCGTCAACACGTAGACGAAGTCACGTCCGAGTAGACGCTCGTCGACCCGAGACGGATCGACACGAACACTCACCGGTGCACACCCCACGTATCGAGATGCACCAATTGGTCGGAGTCGAGTCGATGCGCTGGCTTGAAGTCGTCCCCGGTGTAGTACGCCACCGGCAAAAGAGCCGTTTGCGTCCAATCGTCGGGAATGCCGAGCAACGACGCCACTTCTTTCTCATGGAACAGGTGAATCGTGGTCCACGCAGTTCCGAGTCCGCGAGCACGCAACGCCAACATGAAACTCCAAGCTGCCGGGAGGATCGATCCGTACGTGCTCGCTTGCGCCACCACCATCGGCACCGACTCCACACGCCCCTGGACGCAGGGGATCACGTGTACCGGCACACGATCGAGGACCTCACCGAGATACGTCGCCGATTCCATCACTTTTGGCATCACGTGTTCACGTGGATCACCCGGAGGAAGCGGCGGCGGGTAGCCCGATCCCGACATGACCTCGGCACCGCGTCGATACGCATCGGCGATGGCAGCCCGCTTGCCGGGATCGGTCACTACGACGAAGGACCAATTCTGGGCATTCGTGCCCGTCGGCGCCTGGAAGGCGATGTCGATGCACTCACGCACCACCTCGAGTTCGACCGGGCGGTCGAGGTCGAGTCGCTTACGCACCGATCGAGTGGTGGTCAGCAATTTGTCGGCCGATGCTCGATCGATTCCCGGTACCTGTCGTCCCGCCACGGGACCTCCCCTCGTTCGTCTGGCCTGCAGTCTTCCACGACACGATCCGTCCCGAGCCAATTCCTGACTTGTCTGATCGGGTTTTGCGGGATATGGTCGCAGACGTCGATCACATCATTCGAAAGGACTCGCCATGGCACTTCGTCTTGGAGACATCGCCCCTGACTTCACCGCTGACACCACCCAAGGAAAGATCTCTTTCCATGAGTGGCTCGGCGATTCCTGGGGGGTTCTCTTCAGCCACCCCAAGGACTTCACTCCGGTGTGCACGACCGAACTCGGCTACGTAGCCCGTATCAAACCCGAATTCGACAAGCGCAACGTGAAGGTGATCGGCCTCTCGGTCGACCCGGTCGACAGTCACGTGGCGTGGGAGGGTGATATCGCCGAGACCCAAGGCACGCCGGTGAACTTCCCGATGATCGGCGACCCGGATCGCGCAGTCAGCGATCTGTACGACATGATCCACCCGAACGCCAACGACACACTCACGGTGCGCAGCGTGTTCGTGATCGGCCCCGACAAGAAGATCAAGTTGACGATCACCTACCCGGCCTCGACCGGACGTAATTTCGACGAGGTGTTGCGCGTCATCGACTCGCTTCAACTGACCGCCAAACACAAGGTCGCCACACCGGCCAATTGGACGAATGGTGGCGATGTCATCATTGGCGCCGCAGTCACCGATGATGAAGCGAAAGAGCTGTTCCCCCAGGGCTGGAAGACGGTCAAGCCATATTTGAGAGTGCTCCCGCAACCGAAGTGACAGATGGTGTGCACCTCCCGCCGTGGCAACGACGGGAGGTGCGGGCAGACTGAGAACATGTCTCAGGTCGCCTCCCCCACCGTTGCTGCGGCAGCTGTCGACGCTTACAAGATCTACGGCTCGAAAGACAGTGAAGTTCGAGCCCTCGACGGTGTCACGATCACGTTCGACGCCGGCCGGTTCACTGCCATCATGGGTCCCTCGGGTTCGGGCAAGAGCACACTCATGCACTGCCTCGCCGGACTCGACGATCTCACCTCGGGTTCGGTGAGCATCGGCGACGACGACCTGGCGTCACTGAGCGACCGTCAACTCACGGCATTGCGTCGCGAGAAGGTCGGCTTCATCTTCCAGTCCTACAACCTCATCCCCACGCTCACCGCGCTCGAAAACATCACTCTTCCCCTCGATCTCGGAAAGTCGAATCGCGATCAGGCCTGGATCGACACCGTCATTGACGCCGTGAACCTTCGTGACCGCCTCGATCACCGGCCGAGCGAACTGTCGGGCGGTCAGCAGCAGCGAGTCGCCGTGGCTCGCGCTCTGGCCAGCAAGCCCCACATCATCTTCGCCGACGAGCCCACCGGCAACCTCGACAGCCGAACTGGCGCCGAGATCCTCACCTTCATGAAGAGGGCGGTGGCCGAACTCGGCCAGACGATCGTCATGGTCACCCACGATCCGGTCGCAGCCGCCTACGCCGATCGAGTCGTGTTCCTCGGCGACGGCAAAGTGGTCGACGAGATGACCGAACCGACGGCCGATCGGGTTCTCGATCGCATGAAGCAATTCGGATCCTGACCGTTCCCATGGCTCGACCCGTCGTACGCCTCACACTTCGTGGTGTTCTCGCCCGGAAGTTCCGCATCCTCCTCACGACTCTTGCCGTCGTGAGCGGTGTGGCCTTCGTATCGGGCGCGTTCATCCTCACCGACAGTGTGAAGAAGTCGATCAACGACCTCTTCGACGTGTTGAGCGAAGGCATCGATCTCGAAGTACGCAGTGTGGTGGCATTCGGTGACCCAGCGCGTGCCGATCGCGACCCGATCCCGAATGAACTCGTCGACACGATCGTGGTCGTCGACGGAGTGCGTCAGGCCGAAGGCAATCTGCTGCGCACCGCCACGGTCATCAAGTCGGACGGCGAACCACTCGCCACGTCGGGACCGTCGTTCGGTATCGCCTGGATCGGACCCGACGGCCTCGACGGACGGACTCTGATCGAAGGTCGCGCCGCTGTCACCGATGGTGAAGTCGCCCTCGACAAGTCGTCGGCCCGCCGAGCCGGATACGAGATCGGCGACGTCGTCACTATCGTCGGCCCACGGGGCAAGGGCGAGTTCACCTTGGTCGGCCTCACGGGTACCGGCGACACCGACGGAGGCGGCGGTGCTTCCATTGCCGCCTTCGACCCGGTGACCGCCGACTCGTTCCTCGGTGCCAATGGACTGGTCGACTCGATCTACATCGCCCTCGACGACAGCGTGTCGCTTTCGCTCGTCCAAGACGAGCTCAAGGCCATCTTGCCGAGCAACGTCGAAGTCATCACCGGCGAGCAGTCGGCGCGCGAAACCGCCGGCGCGATCAACGACATCATCGGCATCTTCGGCAACGTGCTGCTCGGTTTCGCCGCCGTCTCGCTGTTCGTGAGCGCGTTCCTCATTTTCAACACTTTCGCCATCATCGTGAGCCAACGACTCCGAGAGCTCGCTCTCCTGCGGGCGGTCGGCGCGAGCGTCCGTCAGATCCGGTCGATGATCATCGGTGAATCGCTCATCGTGTCGGTCCTGGCCACCGTTCTCGGCATCTTCGGCGGCATGGGTGTGGCGGTCGGAATAGTGGCCCTCTTCAACGCGACCGGCGCCGCCTTTCCCTCGGCCTCGCTCATCGTGTCGCTCCGCACGATCATCGTGTCGGTACTCGTTGGTGTGGGCGTCACCGTGACCGCCGCGCTCATTCCCGCTCTGCGCGCCGGCCGCATTCCGCCCGTCGCCGCCATGCGCCCCGAACTCGGCTTCTCGGCTCTGCAAAAGAGTCGACGTCTCGTCGTCGGCACCGTGGTGTTCCTGCTCGGCCTGTCCGCATTCACGTGGGGAGTCCTCGGCCAGCCGGGAGGTGTCGCCGGAACGTTGTCCACGTCAGGCCTCGGCGCCGTTCTGCTCTTCCTCGGCGTGGCCAGCCTGTCCACCACCGTGGCCGCGCCGGCCAGTCGCCTCATCAGCCGACTGCTCCCGCTCCCCGTCTGGCCGATGACTCGTTCGATCGCCGGACGACTCGGCAGTCGTAACGCGCAACGAACGCCGCGCCGCACGGCGTCCACGGCCTCGGCGCTCATGATCGGCCTCGCCCTCGTGAGCACGGTGGCCGTCATCGCCTCGTCGATTCGCGAAACCTTCCGCGAGCAGATCAGCCGTTCAGTCAGCGCCGACTTCTTCGTCACCAACGGTCCGTCCAACTTTCAAGGGCTCCCGGTCGCTTTCGCCGAACGTCTGGCCGATCTCCCCGAACTGTCGGCGGTCAGTCCGTTCCGGGGTGCCGATGCTCTCGTGAACGGCGATCCGAAAGAGATCGGGGCAGTTCGTGGCAGTGCTTTCGGCGAACTGATCGACCTCGACGTGCTGTCGGGTTCAGTCGACTCCCTCGACGAGGGCAAGATCCTTCTCCATCGCGATCCGGCCAGTGACTACGGCGTCGACGTCGGCGACGAACTCACCATCACGTGGCAGAACGGCACCGAGTCGGTGGTCGAAGTCGGTGGCGTGTACGGCGACTCGACAGCCGCCGGCAACTGGCTCGTCGGCATCGATCTGCTCGACTCGGTATCGACCGCCGAACCGGTCGACTTCTTCATCGGTGCCAAGATCGCCGACGGTGTGGAAATCCCAGTCGCCCGTGCCGCTGTGGAGGCGGTGGCCGAGGACTTCCCGAGTGCCGAGGTCCAGGATCAAGCGGAGTTCCAGAAGAGTCAGGAAGACCAGATCGATCAGTTGCTCACGATCATCTACGGGCTGCTCGCCATCTCGATCGCCATCGCCGTCCTCGGCATCGCCAACACCATGGCGCTCAGCGTCTTCGAACGCACGCGCGAGTTCGGACTGCTGCGTGCGGTCGGAATGAGCAAGCGGACGCTGAAGCGATCGATCCGCTGGGAAGCGATCATTGTCGCCGTCTTCGGTGCGTCACTCGGAGTGGTGGTCGGGATTCCACTTGGCTTGGCCGTCGCCTCGGTCCTCCCCGACTCCATCGTGTCGACGGTGGTGGTTCCCTTCGGTACCATCGTCAACATCTTGATCGCCGCCATCGTGGTGGGCATCGTGGCCGCCGTCGGCCCAGCCCGACGGGCCGCCAAACTCGACGTGCTGGAATCGATTTCAGCCCAGTAGAGCTGCGCTCCGCTCAGCCGAAGTCGCGGAGGTCGTCGAAGATCTGAACCCGCCGTCGGGCCGAACGTGCTTCGTCGAGGTAGCGCAGATCGGTCGATCGTTCGTCGTGCAACGGCCGGGTCGAGCGGTTCTCGAGCGTCCGCTGACATCCCGGACACCAATAGACCAGTCGGCCATCGTCACCTTCGTCGCACCCGATCGTGCCATGGCACCGACGGCAGATCTGTCCGAGCCGTCCGTACACCTCGAGCCGATCGGGAGCATCGGACGAGAAGCGACGGGCGAGCTCGAGTAAATCGCGCCAGTCTTCGTCGTCGAGTTCAGCATTGACGGTGAAGGGATCGAGCGACATGGCCCACAGCGCTTCCGATCGCACCACGTTGCCAAGTCCGGTGACGACGTGATGGTCACCAAGAACATCGACGACACGAGAGTGTCCGGGAACTTCGGACGCGATGCGGTCGATCACCTCGTCGAGATCGGGGCGAACAACGCGCAAATCGGGACCGGCGCCACCGCGTAACGGATGGCGGCCAAGATCCGGAGTGCGATACGTCTCGACGCTCGCGGCGCCGAAGCAGACTGCCACTCGCCCACCGGCTTCGACGATGACGCGAGCCATCGACATGGGTTTCGTCCACTGTTCTTCGTTGCGATAGAGGTGCCATTCACCGCTCCATCGCAGCGACGAATCGAGAACGATTCCGTCGTCGAACTCGACGACGAGGCGTCGACGTTGGAATTCAACCGACTCGATCACGCTGGTCTCGGCCGGGTGCGGACCGATGGACAAGGGCGCATCGAAGCGCACAAGGGGTCGTCCGCACATGGCAGTCCGCATGGCTGATCCCACGCGTTCGATGCCCCTCGTAGCGAACACGTCACTAAGAATAAAGAAGTCGACGCGATTCGTGGTGGACACTCGATCGCTACCCTGATCATGTGAACGAAAGTCGCGACGAAGACCACGTCCTCGAACCAGTGGAGCCCCTCACTGTGACAAGTGACGACGCGCAGATGATGGCGACTGCCCGTCGGCGTTACGGCGCGGTCGGCGCGATGGTGGCCGGCGGCATGCTCGGTCTCGATCGCCTACTCGGCCGCAAACCGAAGGAGGAGTCGCCGGTGGTCTGGGAGGCATCCGGGGAGCCCGAGGACATCGACCGCGGAATGACGATCGATATCGACGAGGACACTTCGGTGGTGAGCCAACCCCATCGCGCCCGTCACCGCACGATTCGTCGGCGCCGTATCAACGAATCGGGAACCGACTTCTAAGGCAGTTCGCCCACATGACCAAGGGCCAGTCGCAGCAGACGGTCCTGCCCACCGGTCATCTCGGAGGCGATACGGGGGCTGGCCGCCTCCGCGGGGGTGAACCAGGCCAGGTCGAGTGCCTCTTGGGTGGGTGTGCACTCCCCGTCGACGGGAACCACGTAAGCCAGGCTCACCGCGTGATGCCGGGGATCGGTGAAACCACTGACGTCGGGGTCGGGAAAGTACTCGGCGATCGTGAAAGGAGCCGGGTGCGGGGGCACCCGCGGGAAAGCGAGCGGACCGAGGTCCTTCTCGAGATGGCGGATCAACGCGTCTCGCACCCTCTCACCGTAGAGAACGCGACCGCTCACGAGCATGCGGCTGATCGATCCGTCGGCCGCCACACGAAGGAGGAGTCCCACCTGGGTCACACGACCCTGCGGATCGACTCGAACCGGTACCGCGTCGACGTACACCATGGGCACGTTCGCCCGGGCCTGGGCGAGCAACTCGGGGCTGAGCCACGAGGTCCGGGTGTCGACGTGATCGGTCACAGTCGGACAGTCTCCCAAATTTCAGCGGCCGATGCGGCCAAAAGCGCTTCGGGCCTCGACGACTCGAGCCCGCGTCGGGCAGGTGCCGGCGTGGTCGTTCACCAGCCCCATCGATTGCATGAACGCGTACATGGTGGTGGGACCGACGAACGACCAGCCCCTCCGCTTCAGATCCTTCGACAGAGCCACCGACTCGGGGCTTGTGGTCAGGAGTCTGATTTCGTCCCACGGGAGCGCAGGGTTCCTCGGCTGCGGCTCGAACCGCCAGACGTAGTCGGTGAGAGACCCGAACTCGTCGACCAGGTCGGCCACACGGCTGGCGTTGCGAATGGTCGACTCGATCTTCCCCCGATGCCGCACGATGCGAGCGTCTCCGAGAAGTCGCTCGACGTCGCACTCACCCATCGCTGCCACGCGAGCGGGTTCGAAATCGAAGAAGACCTCGCGAAAGGCGTTGCGCTTGTTGAGGATCGTCGACCACGACAGCCCGCTCTGGAACCCCTCGAGACAGATCTTCTCGAAGAGGGTCCGATCGTCGCCGACCGGGAAGCCCCATTCGGTGTCGTGATAGCGGATCATCGTCTCGGATCCGCCAGCCCACGGGCAACGGCCGTCGTCGGAAGTCGTCATGCGGGCAGAGGTACTTCTCCCGCAACAGTCGTGCGGGTGAGCTCACGCCGAAAGCCGGCGTAGTCGTTGAGCGCGAGGTGCTGGGTCGAGCGGTTGTCCCATACCACCACGTCGCCTGACAACCATCGATGGCGATAGGTGAAGACGGCGTCGGTCGTGTGCGCGTGCAGAAAATTCAACAGTTCCACCGCCTCGGATCGGTCCAACCCGTCGAGATCGCGGACGTAGGCCCGATTGAAGAAGAGCACCGTCTCACCGGTCTCCCCGTGTCGTCGTACCAGAGGATGGCGTCGCTCGTCGTTCGCCGAGTCGTCACACTCGATCGTCATGCCGCGCATTCCGGAGTGAACCGGCTGCATCCGACGCGAGTAGGCGTCGCGCGCCGTATGAACGGCTTGCAGTGCACGAAGGCCCTCCTGAGTGGCGTGGTCGAGAGCACGCCACGCCGCCGACATGGACGCGAACATCGTGTCACCGCCGTACGGGGGAACGTCGACAGCGGCGAGGATCGTGAACGAAGGCGGATGCTCGAGGAACGAAAAGTCGGAGTGCCACGCCCCACCGAAGTTGAAGGCCGCACCCTCGTCGGCCTCCTTCACGACGCGGATGACATCGGGGTGATCGTCCATCGTGCGCACGAAAGGTGTTTCGGCCGACTCGCCGAGACGCCGTGAGAACTCGGACTGCTCCGCTGGTGAGAGGTGTTGACCGCGAAACACCACCACCTCGTATCGGCACATGGCCTCTCGCACATCGGCCAGTTCGCTCTCGGTCAGCCGAGCAAGCCGCACCCCGAGGACCTCGGCGCCGAACACTCCGGTGACGGGGCGAATCTCCACCCACGAGACGCTAGCCACTTCGACCCCGTCACTCGACGGGGGTACTCTGGACCTCGTGACCGACCTGACGATCCCTCGTTTCGGAGAACTTCTCGGCCCCTACATCGCACGTGTGGCGCCCGAGACCATGCCACGTTTTCTCGCTCTCCTCGAGCGCGGTGCCGCCGATCGCTATCGAGGTTGGGCCGAACAGCTTCCCGAGCATCGAGCCGGACTGATGCAGTGCGCAGCCAGTGAAGACGAAATTGCCGATCGGATCGACGGTGCCTTCGCCCTCGACGATTCGCTTCGCGAACAACTCATTGCTCCACTGCCCGAAGCACTCCAGACGTACTACGACGTGTTCGCACCGCTCCCCATCTGGGATCAAATCCGCATCCAGGCCAATGCCGAGCGTCAAGGCGCCGCCGCATGGCGAGGAATCGCGTCCCGGCATCCTGATCCGGCAGTGATCGACGTCCTCGAGACGTGTTCACGACTCGAGGAGTCGTCGGCCGATTTTCTCGACGATCTGATCGCCTCCCACGCGACCTGATTCACCTGTAACGTCGGCGCTCGTGTCCACGAGCCGCCTCATCCGAACCCTTCAGGCGGCGACCTTCGTCCTGGCTGCGTCGTACGGCGTCATGTTCACGATGCTCGACGACTATCGCGACGAATACGGCATCTCCGAAACCTCACTCGGATTCGTGGTGGGAGTGGGATTCTTCGCATCTTTCGCTGCGCAGCTGACTCTGGCTCCCCTCGCCGATCGGGGCCATGCCCGACGACTTCTCGTGATCGGCTTCTCGTCGCTCGTCACCGGCTGCCTCCTCATGGGATTCGGTACCACGGCGCTCGTCATCACCCTGGGACGACTCCTCATGGGCATCGGAGCCGGCATGTCGCTACCCGCTCTGCGTCGGATCATCATCGTGAGCGATCCCGGCAACATGGGTCTCAACATGGGTCGACTCGTGAGCGTCGACGTCGCCGGCTTCGCGAGTGGACCGGTGCTCGCCGTCGCCACCGTCGATCCCATCGGAATCTCGGCCCCCTTCGTCGTGCTGGCGTTCACCACCCTCGTGATCGCCGCTCTCTTGTTCCTGAGTGACATTCCCGAAACCGCATCAGAGGATCGAGCAACGGAGCGTTTCGCCTTCGACCTTCTTCGCAACCGCGGCGTCGCCGGAGGAGTTCTCATCGGACTGTCGCTCTTTCTCATGATCGGTACCTTCGATTCGCTCTGGGCGATCATGATGGAGGACCTCGACGCGCCATCGTGGATGGCCAACATCGGAATCACGTTGTTCGCCCTGCCCATGATCTTCCTCGGCCCCTATGGCGGGAAGTTGGCCCAACGAGTGGGGCCGTATCACGTCGGCGCGATCGGCATGCTCGTCGGCGCAGTGTGCATGTCGTTCTATGGCCTCCTACCCAGCCCGTATCTCATGATGCTCGTCTTCTTGCTGCACGCCACGAACGACGGGGTCACGGTCACCAGTTCGAGTGTCGCCGTGGCCCAAGCGGCACCCACCGAACGTCAGGCCGGCGCCCAAGGACTCCTTGGTGGAATGCAGACCCTCTTCGGTGGACTCGCCGCCTCTGCGGCCGGCTGGAGTTACGACATTTTCGGTCGAGGCCCGACCTTCGTCGCGACCTCACTTGCGATCGTCGTGTTGGTGGGCTCGGGCTACGGATTGGCCGGCTCGTACCGAACCCGGCGAGCAGACGACGATCCTGCCCCGGTCCTCTCCGCGTGACATCATCGTCGCGTGGGTTTTCGCGACGGTGACGGCTGGGTCTTCTGCCAGAGATGTCAGGCCCGTCACTGGGGTCTCTACGGCGCCGCTGGATTGTTGATGGTGCGGCGCGACCTCGGCATTCCACACGTCCTTCTTCAGCTGCGAGCAGCGTGGACCCACGGCGGAGGAACCTGGGCCATCCCCGGA
>Ga0255780_10003089_pt1 | contig 14669 bp, 6 predicted proteins | sample 071ome_32_FD_179978 | JGI IMG/M metagenome (GOLD analysis project Ga0255780, IMG submission 179978) | Coastal salt marsh microbial communities from the Groves Creek Marsh, Skidaway Island, Georgia - 071405AT metaG (version 2) | ecosystem: Environmental > Aquatic > Marine > Intertidal zone > Salt... | reverse complement strand
CGACGCCGGAGATGCTGTGCGCGAAGGCGACTTTAGAAGAATTCGAGGAGTTGGTGGAGTATAACGTGCCGTCGTTTTCACAAAAACGAGCGCTTTTGAAACGTTTGAAAGCGTTTAAAGGGATCATCGATCAGTGCGATCAAAAGTTGAGCAACATGGAGAGTTTGACGGAGGAAGAGCAGGAGATGTACGACACGGTGTCCGAGATTGAGAATAAAATCAATTTAGTCGAGAAACAGTTGGACGAGATGATACGGGAGGGAAGGTTAACTGCTGGAGAGCAATCGGTCATGGTGGAGGAGTTGACTGGGAAGTTGAGCGAGTTGGACGTCGCAAAAGCGAAAGCCGAGGAAGAGAGGAAAGAAAAACGAAAAGAACAGATTACGAAATTGGAAGAGAAAGTGGTGGAAAAGATTGACAGCATTAAATCGAAAAGACCCATCGTGTATACGATTGAGCACGCCGAAGAACTCGCGGACTTGAAAGCTCAGGTGAAAAAATTAAGAGCGTTGGAGAATAAGAGTGGATTGAGGACGGCGTCGGAGGTTGGAAGACTTGCAAAGTTGCCGGGACTGATCGATAGAATCGAGCAAATCGAAACCGAAGATAAAGGGTGGTTTGAAGACGAGTGCGCGACGTTGTTGTTTGGAGAAAAGATAGAACCAGCGGTAAAAGAGAAAAAGAAAGCCGCGACGGGGGGAGCGCCGAGAGGAAGCGGTGGCAATGGTGGTGGTGGATGGATTTCTAAAGCCGCCAACTCGAGCGGTAGAAAAAAAACATCTTCGGGTAGCGGAGCGGTGAAGAAAGCCTCGAATCCTTTTGATTTACTTGGTGACGAATAGCGTTTGTTAATGTTGTAGAAGTCCTACTAGAAATTACATATCTATTTATTTATTTACACTGCGCATCTGCGCATCTATTTGCGACCTGATTTGAGTCTTTCTTTGACGTGTTGCGGTAAAAACGCCTTCGCCTCGACGTTCCAAATCTTCTCGGCGTACTCCTTGATTGTTCGATCGGTGGAAAACTTTGCCATGCGCAGAGCGCTCAAAACGCTCTTCCTCGTCCACAAACGTTCGTTGAGATACAACTCGTCGGCGCGCGCTTGGGCGTCTAAATAGGATGCAAAATCATGGCCGCAGAGATACGAATCCGTCGTCGGCGTCAACGTGCTTGAACACAAACGATTAAAACCGAGTTTCCTGGCGTCGCCGAAAATACCCGAGTGTATGATTGCGCACACGTTCGCCAATCGTTCATCGGGCGCTGGATTCCGCGTATTTGCGGTTTTCTTTAAGCTCTTGACCTCATCTACGGTCGCGCCGAATTGGAAAATGTTATCGCTGCCAATGGCTCTCGCAATTTCGACGTTCGCACCGTCGCGCGTGCCTACGATTAAACCGCCGTTCATGGCAAATTTCATATTTCCAGTGCCTGAAGCTTCGGTACCCGCTAAGGAAATGTGTTGGCTGATATCGCTCGCTGGAATCAACAACTCCGCGATGGAAACGTTAAAGTTAGGAACAAAGCAGACGGTTAAAATTCCGGCGCATTCGGGCGTTTCGTTCACTACTTTCGCGACGGCGCACGCGAGTTGAATGATCAACCGCGCGGTATCGTAACCCGGCGCCGCTTTCCCTGCGATGATGAAAACTCGAGGGACAATTTTCGCACGCTCCTGAGGCGTCGCACGCAAAACGACGTCAAATCGATGGATAATACCAAGAACGTTCAGAAGTTGACGTTTATACTCGTGGATGCGTTTAATTTGCATGTCAAACAATGCATTCGGTGTAATTTTGTAGTTTAATCTGCAGGTTTGTTCCAAGAACGAAGCCACGCGTCTTTTGTTCTGTTTCTTGATCGCTCGGAATCTTTCGCAAAAATCATCGTCGTCGCAAAAGGACTGCAGCGCTTCGAGGCGCTTCATGTCGTTCACCCAACCCGGTCCAGCGAGATCGGTATACATTTTCGCGAGCTTCGGGTTCGCTTGTAAAATCCATCGTCGAGGCGTGACGCCGTTTGTGACGTTCCGAAACTTGGTATCCCCTAGCTCGCAAAAATCGGCAAACAAATTCGTCTTGACCAATTTTGTGTGCATCTCGGCGACTCCATTGACGGTGTGAGAGCCAATGACGGCTAAGTTTGCCATTCGAAACATTTTCGGTTCCGACTCTTCTACGATGGACATCCTCCGTACTTTTTGCTCGTCTCCCGGCCATTTCTTGCGAACAATTTCCAAAAACCGATGGTTGATTTCGAAAATAATCTCCGCGTGCCGAGGTAAAAGCTCGCTCAACATCGGCACCGGCCATTTTTCCATGGCTTCGGTCATGATTGTGTGATTTGTATAACTGAAGACGTTCTTTGTGATGCTCCACGCGTCCTCCCAGCACAGCAACTCTTCGTCTAAAAGTAAGCGCATAAATTCTGGAACGCCAATCGCCGGATGCGTGTCGTTCAGCTGAATGGCGACACGCTTGGGCAAATCTTTTAAAGTTCGAATTCCTGGAATGGCGTTGGTGTTGTTGTTTCCGCTACTCGTCGACGACGGACTTTTTATCGCCGCGCTAGAATTTTCGGCAGCATAAAAAGCTTTCATGACGCTGTTGTTATACCGAGCGGCGGATTTTTTGAACTGGTGCAAAATATCCTGCAACGTCGCCGAACAAAAGAAAAACTGCTGCTTCAAGCGAAGCTCTTTACCCACGTGCGTGTCGTCGTTCGGGTATAAAACACTGGAAATACTTTCGCCGCGTTCTTTTTGTTCGATTGCAGCTATGTAATCGCCGGCATTAAACGACTTCAAATCGAATTCGTGCGAAGGTTTTGAGCTCCAGAGGCGCATGTTGTTCGCGTTGTAGGTCCCGTATCCAGGCACCGGCGTATCGTAGGCGACCGCGACTACAATCTCGCCACCTTCCCAGGAGAATCGCGTTTCGGTTTCATCGACTTCATCTTTTGGCACTGGTGAAGACGACAGAGAAGCGTGAGCATCGTTATTCATGAGAGATTCGCCGTTCGGCGTGCCGTGGGGAGGATACACGTTCCCCAAATTTTCCTTTTCGGGATTTTCGCGAATGGTTTTCATGCGTTGACTCGCAGTTCGCTCGAGACCCGAAGCGGCTCCTGACGTCGACCAATCATTGTTTTTCGCATTCACAGAAACTCTTCGCTTTCTTGTGTACTGCACACTTCGACCGTAAAATCGAACTTTGTACGTCACGTCCAACCGCTCGACTTCCCACGGATTGCCGCTCGTGAGCCAATAATCTGGTAATTCGACTTGCTTCCCGTCAATCAACGCTTGTTCGAACATACCGTACTTATATCTGATGCCATAGCCCCAACCAGGATAATTCTGCGTCGCTAAGGAGTCGAGAAAGCAACTCGCCAATCTACCTAAACCACCGTTACCTAACGCCGGTTCTTTTTCCCGTTGCGCGATATCTTCCAACTCGTGCCCGAGCGTTCTCAAAGCGTCCGCGTATGGCATTCGTAAACCTAGATTAGATGCAGCGTTACCCAACGAACGTCCCACTAAAAATTCAAGACTCATGTAATAAACCATTTTCAGATCTTTGCATTCTTCGCTCGAGGCGTAAAATTGTTGCGTGTCTGACCATCTCTCCACCAGGCGATCCCGCAGAGAGAGAGCGCACGCTTCGTACAGGGAAACTGCGTCCATTTTATAGCGCCGACGCGCTAACGTGTAGTCATAGTGTTCGAGAATACTCTTGCGCACACTCGTTGAGTCCGACGACAAATAGGACCGCTTAGTCGTGGGTGCAGTCGATGCTAGTTTCCGAGAAGGATCAATCGTTAGCGCGGCAAATTTTGCTTTAGTTTTCTCACTCTTGGTGGTCGTCGGAGTGTTCTTATTGCTCGCCAAAAATGACCCATTCGTGTTATTCGCACCGTCACTAATGTTATTTGACGCGGCCTCGCTGTTGAAAAGCTTTTGCGGCGTTGATGCTGGCACGCTTGGAATTGAAGAGTTATTACCGTTATACGCACGATTCATCGTTGCGACCTCTTTTTGCTTGTTCGCCGAGGAAGCGCGAGGCGTTCCCGGCGCAGATCGCACTCCATCCGGTCCAGACTCTGAGACCCACGAAGGATGCTGATGCTGCTCGTGCAAAAGTCTCGTAACTGGAGGCGATACGACTGGTATTCCGGATCCGTCCATTATGGTAGTCGTCATTGTTGATGTTGTCGTCGTCGTGTGCATAGGTCTGATTTCTGGATCTCCGTACGAGCAACTATCATCTAACTCATCGTCTTCATCTTCTTCCTCCTCGTATTCGTCGAAACCCCCATCGTCGTCTTCAAAATCAGATTCAGTGTAACTTTGTCGAGAAAAAAATTTCGTGTCTTCCTTTGCGTTTTTCAAATCTTCGTAATTTTCCGTGGATCGTTGTTGTTGTTGTTGTTGTTGCTGCTGCTGTTGCTGCAAAATCAGCATTTGAGATTGCCTCTGTCGCTCTAATTCTCTCGCGCTTCCCCCGAAACCTAACCCAATGCTATTGAAACTGTGGCCGATAATGGAACCGCTAGCGGCAGGAAAATACGGGTGACTGTTGAAATGCTTCGAAAAGTACGCGTCGCTGCCGCGTTCAGGATGTTCTTCTTCCTCCTCTTCCTCCATCTCTCGCCTCTTCGTGATCAAACTCCTATAAATCTCTGGCGCCGCATGAGATCCGCCCCTCGCGGAATCCGATCCGGAACTGTTATAATTCAAATCCGCGAAGCTAGACTGATGCTTCCCGGCTAAATTCAAAGCGTCCTCTTCCTCCATACCTTTACTCCTACTATCACCGCCGCCGCGCAAAAGAGTAGTCACGGGATCCATCGACGTCTCCGGAGAACTCATCACACCGTTGTCGTTGTTATTGCCGGTGTTGGCGTTACTATTCGCTCTCACCATCATCCGACTCGCGCTTCGCAGATTTTCCGTTTCGACCCATCTTTCGTCGTCGTCGTCGTCGTCGTCGTCGTCGTCGTCGTCGTCGTCTACTTCTTCTCCTCTCTCTTTCCTCCGCCTCCTCTCCATGTTCTGCGCCGCGTCGTACCTCGCCAACTCTTTCATGCTCTTGGAACTCCCAACCCTCAGAGAGTTTCGGTAATCCTTCTCCTGCGCGTTCGCCGCGTCTTCAAGAAATCGAGAGAAGACCAAGTTTTTCTTATCCTCCTCCTCGTCCTCGTTTTCGCCGTTCTCAAAATCCCTTTTTATTTCTTCTTTTTCTTCTTCTCGTGGTTCCGTCGTCGTCGTCTTCATCGTCACCGCGCCGGTGCCGATGATGCCGCTTTTCGAATTCGCTTCTTTTTCGCCGCGAAAATGATTACGATCACGCGCCGGTGTCGCTGCTGCCGCCGTTGCTGCCGCCGCGTCCAACTGCGCCCAGAATCCGGGTTTTTTTAGCTGCTGCTCTGGCTGTTGCTGCTTCTCCCGCCGATCGTCGCCGTTCATTCTCTCCTCCTCTTCTGTGCGCGCTCTCTTTGTCGGTCGAGAAAGATTTTTTTCTTTGGAAGAAGAAAAAGAGAAAATGTTTAGGGTTTCATTTTAAAAATGATTTAGGGTTTAGGAAGAACTTTGAACCCCTAATAAGATGAAGTCAGAGAACGCCCGAAAGGCAACAAAAATTTGTCCCCACGACGGGTTGTTTTTCTACTACGTATACTGACACAAAGAGAGAGAGAGAGTAAGGTGAAAAGAAGAAGAGGAAGACGGACTCTCTCTCTCTCGAGGTGGGGACCGCTTTTTTTGCCGCCAAGCGAAAGCAACGCGAATCGGAAAGAAGAAGAAGAGCAAACAAATGCCGCGCATCATCACCGCATCGACTTCATCATCGACGACGAACAAACATCATCCACAGAGACGAAGTTTAACGACGATGGGCAATCGTCCGACGCCTAAAATATACCACCTGTACGCGCACGTTTTGCAGCAACAGCAACGGCAACAAAATCAATCCTCGTCGTCCTCCTCCTTTTCGAGTAGCGCGACTATTAATGTGTACAACGATTTGCTCTTGTTGGAACCGAATTTCTGGTACTTGGAGAAGTGCGCGAGGGGATTTTCGTCGTCGTCGTCGTCGAGAAGAGGAGACGATCCCGAAGAGTCAGAAGAGATAGATGAAGACTGCGATGAAGAGAACGAGGAGTATTCGTCCGACGAGGACGATGAAGACGCGTCTAAAGCGGCGTTTAAGAAGCTCTTTGGAATGATGCGGGAAAGCGCTTCGTCGGCGAACGACGACGGCGGAGCGACGACGGCGGCGACGACGCGAAAAGCTCATTCGTCGTTATCGTCGTCGTCTTCGTTTAAAATTCTTAAGTGCTCTCCGTGCGCGATGGCGAAGTTTTCGCGAACGATTCTGTTTTCCAAATTGGACGAGGCTGAGACGGTGCCGCACACGAACGTCATGCAATCGACTCGGGTAGAGAACGCGTTGAAGACGTTGCGAGGGGTGGTGCAGGCGTTGGCGAAACAGTCGAGGAAAGCGAGTGGAGTGGATATCGTGCATTGGATGACGATAGTTGGTACCACAAACTCGGCGAATGATAACGATAATACGAGTAGTCTTAGCAATAGCAAGAACGACATGATTACATCCGCGATGACGACGACATCGGTATCGACGTCGGCTCGCGAATTCGCGATGCTACCATCGGTGGACGCGAGCAACCGTTTCTTCAACGCGCTCATTCAAAAATGTTGCGACGTTTTGAAATCAGACGTCTCTCATCCAAAGTGCAAACTCGAGGCGCTGAAACTTTTGGCTTCTCTGGCGAAATGTAAGGAAGATGTCGGATCGAGTTGTTTGTTCGCGTACTTGGTTTCGGATCAAAAAAATGGCGACGCGATTTTTGATGCAATCGTCAATAACGTATTGAAAAACGACATATTAGCGAGGAATACGTTGTGGCAAAACGCGTGTTACGTGCTAGCGCTATTGATGAGTTGGAACGAAGGACAAAATCGAGTGGCTGCGAGGACGGCGAGGGCGACGGATTTGGAAGCAGGGGCGATGCTTCGCGCCGTTTCGTTTTTGATGACAAGAAGTGGACGTTTCGATGATGACCGTAGTAATGATAGAGATAGTAGTAGTAGTAGAGGCAGAAACGGCAGTAGAAATAAAAAAACAGCAGCATCGAACGCGACGCAGGCAACGGCAACAACGACGGCGGCCAATTTCTTGACCTCCGGGTGGATGCACGTTACGAAAGCTTTAGGTTTTGTCGAGGAGAAATTGAATGGCGTGAGCGGTGCACTTGGCACTCAAACGAAAATGTTTCCGAATAGCGACATCGACGTGTGTGGAGCGCTCTGCATTGCGCGAGACGCTCAATTCATGAACGCGCAGTCATTGCTAATCACTGAGAATGAGCAAGTGCAAAGCGAGGGTGAAAACGGGAAACCAAGTTCGTCGTTGCCCACAATCGCGCACATTTTGGACGACGATGCTGCTCTCATTGGCGTCGCACTCATGCACGGTGTCATGTCGAATTGCGTCGCGTTGCGTTTACCTCGCGCGTGGATTAAGCAAACATCCTTGAATACATCAGAGACGTTACACGGCGTCGCGCTAGGGGATCACTGGCGCGACGCGCTGGGTTCGATTTTGGTATTTGCCGCCGCACTCGCTAGGGAAAGAGAAATAGAGAAGAAGCGAACTTCTTCGTCGATTGCAAACAACATTCGCAGAATCGTTGGTGGTGCAGATACTAAGCGCTCTGCGTCTTCATCGGAAGCTGCGGGCGAGGCAAGAAGAAAAGCGCTCGCCACGTCGGTTTTATCTTGCTTTCAGCGTTTGGTGGACGACAGCGCCAGTCTCGAGTTCTTGTGCTCGTTGTCGTGTTTGGATTGCGCTCGACCAGTTCCCGGATCGGCCGCATCCTCCTACATGTCACCGTTGTCGTTGATAACTTCATCGTCGTTGTCAATTTCAAATGGAACCGGTAATGCGGACACACATTTTATATCGAACCTTGCCAGTTCAAAAGGACTTTTGAACGCTCGGGTGAAACTCAACCGACCATTCATAGCGGCTATGCTAGAGACGTGTTCTGAGATTACCAAGTTTGGCGAGTATTTTGGTGCAGACGTGACGTCTCGCGCTGTGTATATCAGCCACCAGATCGTTTCGGTAAAAGCTGCGAACCGGTCGTTCGTTTGCGCCAACGTTCCCTCGACAGAGGAAGGTGGAAGAAGAAGAGGAGAGGACGAGCACGAGAGCGAAAACGACGACGATATCGACAACGGCACATTCAAAGCTACCGGTGAAGGGAGCGCTTCCTTACGCGCAAACTGGTCGAGAACGTTCGAAGCCATAGCAGTCGCCTTAGAATTGTGCTCGAAAGCGCACGCTGCCGAGGCGTCGACTCCGCCGGCGGTGGTGGCGAAAAAAACGAACGGCGCCACCTCGCCCAAACGAGAGAAACAGAGAAACGCAGGGCGAGCAAACGAGGATAAAGCTTCAAACTCGTCGTCTTTGGATGAGTTCAAAGCCACGCACTCGGCGGTCGCCGCGCAACTCGTCAATCTCGTCAACCTGTTCCTGGCAAAACCAGAATCATCCTGCGATTCCATCGCGGATGTTGCCGAGCTCGTCGAAACGCTCGTCGCGCTTTGCCCGAAACTCACCCCTCTCCTCAACGTGGTCGGCCAACCAACGTACGGCGAGTTGCGCATGCAATCCATCGCGTTCGTGTACAACGCTTTGAAATCGGTAAACAAAACCGCCACAAATTCATCGTCGACAAAACCAAACGAGTCAACGGGCAACAGCAAAAACGTCACCGTTCGTTCCGTCGCCGAGCGAGAAATCAACGACGGTTCCATGACCCGCAACGTTCCAGTCAAAGATAACTTAACCGCCGCGTTCGCCTTGCGCTCGGGAGTAGTCGCCGGCGTGGGCACTTTCCCAGCCGCTGCAAAACGGCCAGACGAGAGAGAGATGGTAACGACGACCACGACGCGTAAGAAGGATTATTTTAGCGGCACCACGACGAGCGGCGGCGAAAACGCCGCCGTAACGCGAGCGTTACTTCGAACCGTTTCCTTATGATTTGTGTGAGTCATTTTTTATGAAAAAGTTGTCGTTCGCGTTCGTTGAATATCTTCACTTTTATCTCTCTCTGCGTCCGATGATGATGAACTCTCCCTCCGTCCTCGGTGCCGCCGCGCTCGATCTTCTCGCCCCTCCCCGTGGCGGCGGCGGCGGCGGCGCATCTTCTTCCGACGACGCGTCGATGGTGACGCAGAGTAATGTCGTAAAAGACGACGCGTTTAATTTCGCGTTTCCCATTCTCGTCTTCCCCAACGCCAACGATGGGAACGCGTCGTCGTCGTGCGCAAAAAGAAAACGCAACGCCGTCGAGAAACTCTTCCGGTGCGCGTTAGACGGCGTGCAACGCGCGCTATCGAGGAAAAAGAGCAAAAGTGGCAGCAGCGACGGTCTCGTTGGTGGTGGTGCGAACTATTTGGGCGCCGCGCACGCGTCGCACGGCGGCGAAGTCGTGCACGCGTGGCTGACAGCCTCGAGAACGGTCCTCTTGCTCGCCGTGTTGTTGTCCTCGGAGAGCGAAGCGGACGAGGACGAAGAGTTTGTCGCGAGAACATTTCGAGCGATGGAGCGCGAGTTGACGAGAGCGCGAATGAATCCGTTTGGCGGAAATGGTGGTGGTCTTAGCGACGAGAGAGAAGACGAAGGTGGGAGGTTGGAGAGGTGTAGGCGAGCGATAGCGAACGCGTGTTAAAAGTTTAGTTAGTATAGCGCACTCTGGTCGACGAAATCAGTTTTTAGCAACACTCTACTAGCGCGAGTGGTATTTTAATTAGCATTTTATTTCAAATCATCATTCGTCTTGGTCGTAATCACTGCTCTTCTTTCTTGAGAGTGGGAAACGCGATCACGTCTCGAATGCTCGGTGAATTCGTGAGTAACATCACCAGTCTATCCACGCCGATACCCAAACCACCGCAAGGCGGCATTCCGTACTCCAAGGCGTTGATGAAATCTTCGTCAATCGGAAAGTCGTAAATATCGTCCGTGGTCTCCTTTAACACGTCGCGGGCGTCTTTATCGCCGCGCTCGACCTTCTTCTCGGCGCGAACGAGTGCGGCGCGCTGAGTTTCCGCGTGCGCTCTCGATTGCTTCTCGAATCGTTCTCTTTGGTCAATCGGGTCGGTGAGCTCTGAAAACGCGTTGGCCAACTCTCGGCCGACGACGAAGAGTTCGAAACGTTCCGTGACGCCTTTTTTCTCTCGGTGCGGTTTCGCCAGAGGGGAGATTTCGATCGGATGATCGAGAACGAACGTTGGTTGACGTAAAGTACCTTCGACGGTCGCTTCAAACATTTCGTTCAACAAAGTTCCTAAGTTTGGCGAATCTCTCACAGCCGGGATTGAAGCGCCCGCTTGTTTCGAGTGCGCTTTCAAAGCAGGTTCGCACGCCGCTTTCGCTTTTTCTAAATCACCATCGAAACCATTTAACACGTCTACGTTGCACGCTTCGATGACTAAATCATTCATGCTCGCGCGTCTCCACGGTCTCTTCGTTAAATCGATCGTTTCGTCTCCGTATTGGATGGGTTCTAACTTCTTGGACGGGCTCACCGCCGCCGCACACCTACAGATGACTTCCTCAGTCAACTCCAACATGTCGCTCACGTCGCCATACGCTTGGTACAGCTCGATGGACGTGAATTCAGGGTTATGCCTCGTCGACAATCCTTCGTTTCGGAAAATCCGTCCGATTTCGTACACTCTTTCGAATCCGCCGACGACTAACCGCTTCAAGTGTAACTCCGTCGCGATTCGTAACGTTAAATCCATATTTAAGGCGTTGTGGTGCGTGTTGAAGGGCTTGGCGTCCGCCCCCCCGGAAACGGTGTGCATGATCGGTGTTTCCATCTCCATAAATTCCAACTCGTCTTCCAAATACCTTCGCATCGTTTTGATAATCTGTGCTCTCTGATAAAAAGTATCTCTCGACTCCGACGACGCGATCAAATCCACATATCTTTGTCGATATTTTATCTCGACATCTTGCAAACCGTGCCACTTATCCGGTAAATTTCTCAAAGACTTTGTCAAAACCTTTATATCTTCCACGACAATCGACAACTCGCCTTTATCCGTCCGTTTTAAAGGCCCTTCGCACCCGACGATATCGCCGACGTCGATCAAGTTTTTAATCGTCTCAAACTGCTCCCGATCAATCCTCGATTCGTCGCAATATAACTGAATCGTCCCGCTCGCATCCGTCAAGGTCATGAACGCGAGCTTCCCAAAAACTCTTCTCGCCGTCACTCTGCCGCAAACTTTCTCTCTCGTTCCGTTTTCTAACTCGCAGCCTTTCGCCAAAACTGACTCCGGATACGCGGCTTGCAATTTCGCCGCCGTGTTTGTTCGATCAAACCTATACGCGAACGGCTCTTGATTCGCCGCGCTCAACTGCGCCACCTTCTCAATGCGCACTTGTCTAACTTCTTCCGGAGACGAACCAGAGGACTGCTCACCGCCACCTTTCTTTTTCCCTCCTCCTTTCTTTTGCGTCGGCGGCGCGGCTTTCTTCTTCTTCCCTTCGCCGTCGCCGTCGCCGCCGCCGCCGCCGCCACCCGTCGCGCTCTCCAGCTCCGCTTTCAACCGCTTCAAAACCACCACCGCCGTTTTCACCTCCTCGTCCTGGTTCGTCTTCCCGTCCGCTTTCAATCCTTTCACCAACGCCGCCTGCGCGGCGATTTTATTATTTAGGGTATCAACTTCATCCACTGGTGCGCCCCCGACGACGAACGTCGACGCGTTTTGTCTCCTCCTCCCTCCTCGAAGAAGCGGGGAAACCGAAGGATGAGAAAAAGCGAAAGAAGAAGAACCGGCGGCGCTAAAACAGCGCCCTCTCTTCACTTTTCTCCCGTCTGATCTCTTCTGCGACGAGGACGACGACGACGACGACGGTGTTTTTGCGTTTTGGAGAAGATGATAATTCTGCGGCAAAATCGCGCTCATGTGGAACGCCGTTGCTGCTTTGACGCAGATGGACGACGAGAACGACGCGAGGTGTCTTCTTCTTCTGTGCAGTAACGACGAGGACGAGGAGACGGATTTGCTGCTCGCGGTGAGAAACGAAAAAGACGCTTTCCTCGCGACGAGCATGAAGTGAATTTAATGTGAAGAAGTGCGTCTAAAACCTCAAAAGAACTAAAAATGAACAACTCAAATTTTAACTAAAACGCTAAAAGCTACGCGCGCGCACAGGAGGAAAACACGCAGCACATCTCCGAAGACCAATCGTCGTCGTTTCAGTCCACTCGCAAAACTTTACCGCGGCGTTTCCTGTACCGAATACCGCTCCAAACGACTTCGTCTGAGACGAAGAAGATGTACGCGCACTGCAACGGCGCGATTGCGTAGACGACGCACACGGCGAGCCAGACTTTGAACCAGTCGGTGCGGTTGAAACCGGAACGGGCGATGCGGCCGGCGTTCGGTTCGATCGATTTTGATGCTGAGTTTCGCCTCGTTTTTATTTGTGGTGTGGTGGTTTGCGCGGCGCTGGTTGCGGTTCTCTCGCAGAGAGAGACGCAGGACGCGTACATTTTTTTGGCGCGCGTTACGGCGAGGAAGTGCGCGAAGAACACGGCGAAAGCGAGCGAAGGGACGTTTGTCTTCGTCGTCGCGATCGAGGAGTTTGTTTGCAACCATTCTCGCGAGTTAAATAACCAGAATATAATGTCCAACGCGCTCGCGAACGTTCCAACCGTCAAACATAGACTGGAGAGAAACATCGCCAGAAGCATCCCGTGGTTGATAAATTTCATGTGTCGGTCGGAATACGTGTCGTTGACGAAAATTTGTCGATGGAAATAGTTCACGAAATCTCTTACGGTCTGTTTCGGATTGAGCGGCATTGGGAACAACGCGTCTCCGGGGCACAATATCGATCGTTTCTCACGATCGGCAGCTGCGGCGACGATGAGATCGTCCGAGTATCCGCCGGTTTCATACGCTTCTTTCACTTTACACGCGTTTGCCAGGAACTCGTCCAAGCGGAAAAGCATGCACCCACCCCAAACGTTTTTGGTGTACTTACCGTGCGAAAAAGGTATCAACAAGACGAGGTGGTACACCATGGTCATGTAATTCGCAAAACACGAGGCAGATTTGCTGCTACCCGACGCGTTGCCGACAAAATCCAACGGGTACCCGGTAGCCAGCAAAGCGTTCCCGCCCGTTTCCTTTTCGTCCTTCTCCATCGCGCGCACTAAACTCCCAATCGTGCTCGGATACAGCATCACGTCGTCGTCTAAAAACAATACGTATTTAATTTTATTCCTTTTATCGTCATCTACTCGAGAAGGACGACGACTACGACTGCGACTACTACTACTACGACGACGACCGTCGTAATCATGGTCGTCGTCGTCGTCATTATCTGCGAGAGCTCCGAGCTCTTCCACCCCTCGCAACTGCTGCCGTATCTTCTGCGAACAGGTCTCCGCGCTCCCGGAAACGACCACTCTCGCGCTTCTTCTTCTTCTTCTTCTTCTCGAGTTTCTATCACCCGTCGTGCTATCATCTAAAAATCGGCATTCCTGCGATACGTTTTCTTCTTCTTCTTCTTGCCACTCCGCTATCAACCGCTCCGCCGCCTCTTTCGCTTCGTCCGTATCTTTATCCACCACGAACACAAAGACAACCGTCCCATCGTACGACGTTTTCAGCTGCGTCCGCCAGTTTTCTCTCTTCGCGGTCGAGAAACCTTTCACGGGAAGCACGACGCCAACGGTCGGTCGTTCTTTTTCTTCTTCTTCCCACCGTTCGTCGTCGTTTATGTCGTCGTAATCGTCGTCGTCTCGCTCTCTTCGTTTCTTCGTTCCAAAGTCGCGTCGGTGTCGTCGTAACGACCCAAACCGTCTTTGTCGTCGAAGAGGAAAACACTCGCGACGACGCGCGGCCCACGTCCATCCGACGGCGACGATCGATAACACGACGACGGCGGCGAGTTTGAAGAGCGTCCCGACGGCGGCGACCACGTCTTCGCGCATCTGTGTGCGCGCTCGCGTTCTCGCGTTGTTTTACGACACGAGCGCGCGCGTCTTTCTCCAATCTGGTCTTTCATAAACCCTAAACCCTAAGAATATAAAACCCTAAAAATGACAAGAGTCAGAATTCTTCCCCCGCGCTCGCTCTTCGTAATAACGAATACAAACGCGAGAACGCGCGCGAAGCGCCCGAATTCCCGCTCTCCGCGTCGCCGCCCCTCGATTCTTCCTCCCGCCCCTTCTGGTTCGCTTAGCGCGAGACAGACAGACAGACAGACAGACACAGAGAGAGAGAGAGAGCGAGAGAGTGTGTTGTGCGCTGAAAACAAGGACTATTATAAACATAAACAACGAGCGCGAAGGGGCTTTTTGTTTGTCGCGGGACACGAAACGCGAAACGCGAAAGAGCCGAGAGTGGAGATTGGAAGAAGAAGAGCGCGCCGAGGAAGGAGGATATTATTTTGTCCAAAAGATACGCACACGCGCAGAGAGAGAGAGAGAGAGAGAGAGAGAGATTTGATTCGAGATTCGATTTTGATTTCCCGAGGGAGAAAGAGAGAGAGAGAGAGAGGCGCGCGCGCGGTACGAATAGGAAATGGCGCTCGTTACCCTCAACGTCT
>Ga0255780_10003084_pt1 | contig 14680 bp, 7 predicted proteins | sample 071ome_32_FD_179978 | JGI IMG/M metagenome (GOLD analysis project Ga0255780, IMG submission 179978) | Coastal salt marsh microbial communities from the Groves Creek Marsh, Skidaway Island, Georgia - 071405AT metaG (version 2) | ecosystem: Environmental > Aquatic > Marine > Intertidal zone > Salt... | reverse complement strand
CTGTTGGGTTGTTGGCTGCGTGACAAAGTCAAAAACGCATCGCTCGTCCATCCATCACCAGTCTTCCAGTCTTCCAGTCTTCCAGTCTTCCAGTCGTCGAGTGATGTCGAGTGGAAACTCTGGCCGCCAATGTGCGGGCGGCCGGCAACCCTCCAACCCCCCAGGGGCCTCTTCGGGCGTGGACAGTGGGGACAGTGGCCGCATCCGTTCGCTCGTCCGCTCGGCGACGTCTGACATCGTCGCTGCCAGCGCGGACCCACGGCGGGACATCGGCGCGGAGCGGTCCAAGTCGACGTTCTCTTCCGAGAACCTGGCGGCGTTCATGAACGGCGGTTCCGAGGCGCTGGCCAAGAGGCGGCGGCTGATTGCCATGATGCAGCGTCGGCCGTGGGGGGACAAGTCGCAGATGGCGTTTCGTAGCCGTGAAGAGGAGCATATTGCGGGTCTGGAGGGGGCGATCGGGATCTTTGAGCTGATGAAGAACGAGTCGCTGTCGATCAAGGACGCGGCAGAGATGAGGACGCTGCTGTTCCAGCCGGGGGGGTTCGAGCTGCATATCGGGATGTTTATACCGTCGATTCTCTCGCAGGGTACGGAAGAACAGCAGGCCGCGTGGCTGCCGCTGTGCATGGATCTCAAGCTGATCGGGACGTATGCGCAGACAGAGCTGGGGCATGGGACGTTCCTTCGTGGGCTGGAGACGGTCGCGGTGTACGACCCGGTCACGGAACAGTTTGTGGTTCATTCGCCGACGTTGACGGCGACCAAGTGGTGGCCTGGCGGGCTGGGGAAGACGTGTACGCACGCGATTCTGATGGCCAGGCTGGTGACCAAGGGGAAGGACTACGGGCCGCACGCGTTCGTGGTGCAGCTGCGCGATATGGCGACGCATTTGCCGCTGGACGGGGTCGAGGTTGGGGATATTGGGCCGAAGATGGGGTATAACGGGGTGGACAACGGGTTCCTGAGGTTCGACCATGTGCCGGTGCCACGGGACGCGATGCTGATGCGGTACAGTCGGGTGCTGCCGGACGGGACGTACGTGCCGCCGCCGAGGGAGAACTCGAAGGCGAGTTACGCGACGATGGTGTATGTGCGGGCGACGATTGTGCGGGATGCGGGGGACTTTTTGGGGCGGGCGGCGACGATCGCGACGCGGTACACGAGCGTCCGGCGGCAGAGTTCGCCGGATGCGGTGACGGGGCGGGAGCTGCAGATTTTGGATTACGAGAACGTGTATGAGACGCTTGTGCCGATCGTGGTCAAGTCGTATGCGTTGAAGTTCATGGGGAAGAATATGATGGCGATGTACGACGGGTTTGTCAAGGCGAGGGACCGGGGGGATTTCTCGGCGCTGCCGGAGCTGCATGCGTTGAGCAGTGGGTTAAAGGCGGTTTGCACGGATGTGGCGAGCGTGGGGATCGAGGCGTGTCGGCGGACGTGTGGGGGGCAGGGGTACAGCGTGCTGTCGGGGCTGCCGACGATTTACACGTCGTACGTGCAGAATGTGACGTGGGAGGGGGATAACAACGTGATGTATCTGCAGATGGCGCGGGCGCTGGTCAAGCAGCGGTTGGCGCAGGGCACAAAGGCCAACGGGAGCGGGAACGGGATCAGTTCGGCGGCGGCGGCCGACTGGCGGCGGCCAGAGGCGGTCGACGAGGCGCTCGAGGCCGTCGAGGGGTACCTGGCGGAGGGCGCGATCGCAAAGTTGCGTGCGCTTTCGGGTGCCTCGCCCGGCGCCGGTTCTGACCCATCCTCGGTTCCAGTGGAGGGCGACGCCTGGAACCAGTCGACCATGGACCTGGTGCAGCTGGCGACGTGCAGGTGCCGACGCGTGGTGTTCGATGCGTTCGTGCAGGAAGTTGCCAAGGCGGCAGCGAGTCCAGAGGTCGAGGCGGCCAGTCGCGCTGCGCTCGAGGAGGTGTGCACGCTGTTCGGGCTGCTGTGCCTGCGGGAGTCTGGCGCCGACCTTCTCGAGAGTCGCCACGTCTCGCCCGACCAGTACCGCGACATCAAGATGGCGTTCAAGCAGTCTTGCAAGCAGCTGAGAAGCAACGCGGTGGCCCTGGTCGACGCTTTCGGGTACGAGGACTACCTGTTGAACTCGGCGATCGGCCGGGCCGACGGCAACATATACGAGGATCTGCTGCGCCGGGCCAAGTCGTCGCCTTTCAACAGGACAGAGACGGGGCCCGGATGGGATTCCGGCGTGCTGAAAGACCTGCTGGTGGGCGGCGGGGTCGCCAGGCAGGCTTCCAAGCTGTGAAGGGCCTTCACCCCCGGGAAGGGAACTCAAAAGTTGTGCGACATCGGCTTTTTTAAGTTTGCCATCGCGCGATGCATCGTGTACTTCGAGAATCCGGCGGTCAGAGCTTGCTACGGCTATTGAGAGCTCAAATTGCTCCCGGCATTGGGGGAGAGGTCAGGTACGGTACGCAGTTGAGGACGTGGTACGGAACCACCCGACTCACGACGCTGTCCACTCCACCACCACGTCGCAGGTCGCTCGCGGCCCGGTCGCCTTGGCTCTGGGATGACACGCTGACCGATGGACGGCGGACGACAGCTGCGGACCGGGCCCACTACTCGAAGAAGAGCAAAGGCGGGAGCCGAGACGGCGCGTCGAAAGCGGCAGGTTCGGGGGCGGACGACGGCGAAGCATTCGACTTGGGACAGTTTCGGGGCATGATGCGGAAATCGGTCGACCACTTTCAGCACGAGCTGGCCAACATCCGGATGGGCCGGTGCGCAGTTGACCTTTGGCGTTTGGCGCTCGGCGTTCGACCGGAGTCGCTCGCGCTCGTGCTCACGTACTCTCTCGCACGCGCACGCCCATGCTCACGTCCTTCTTCCATCTACGCATGCGTTCCAGGGCAACCCCCGGTATGCTGGATCACCTGCACGTGAACGCCTACGGCGAGAAGTTGCCCATGAAAGCCGTCGGGACGGTGAGTGTCAAGTCATCGCAGATGCTGGCGGTGACGTGTTTCGACGCGAGCTTGGCGGGTGCGGTGGCTTCGTGTATCGAAGAGTCGCCGCTGAAGCTGCGGGCGCAGATTGAGAAGGACGGACAGCTGTTGGTGCCGATCCCTGCGCCAACACACGAGACGGTCGATGCGATGTTGAAGCTGTGCAAGGGGGAGGCTGAGGCGGCCAAGGTGAGCATTCGGAACGCGAGAAAGCTGGCAAATTCGGCCACGCGGTCACTGCAGAGCAAGGACGAGACGTTCGCGGCGACGCAGAGCATTCAGAAGTTGACCGATGAGTTCATCGAGGAGGTCGATGGGATTCTCAAGCAGAAGGCCAAGGACATTGGCGATATTTAAAAACAAAGAGTACAGAGTATCGAGTATCGAGTCTTTGGCTATTTCGGGTTCCACACGATCTTTGCTTTCGGCTTCTTCTTGTCGGACTGCTTGTCGTCCGCGTCGGCGGCCGGCTTTTCTTCGGCCGCAGTGGTTCCGGCAACGGTTCCGTCGTCGTTCTTTTGCGTCGCGTTGTTGTCATCGTCGTCCATCGTGCCAAGGAAGTCGTTTGCTGCATCAGCGGCGTCGTCGACGACCGGTTCGTCGACGACCGGCTCAGCGACGTCGAGGACCTCGCCCTCGACCTTGTCCGCCTCGACAGGCGCCGACTCTTCCGGGGCTTGGACGGCGGGCGCCGCTGGTTCCTCGACAACTCCGGGTGATGTCTGATCCTCGGCGGAGATGGCAGTTGCGCCCGGGGTCAGGTCGATCGGGTGGCTCTCCACCGCCTTTTCGATCGCATCCGCGACGAGCTTCTCGACGGCCGGGCTGGTCGGCGCCTTGGCCGACTTGATCGGCGTGAATTCGGCAGCGGCGGCCCGAAGTTTCTTGGTTGGCTCCTCCTCCTCGGGATCTTGCGCAGGCTGGTCATCGTGCTTGCGCTTGTGGGTCGGCTCGGCCGGCGGGGCAGCCGCCGCGGCTCCGCCTGCGGTGCCCGGCGTGGGCTCGGGCTCGGGCTTCTCCTGCGCGGCGGGAGCAACGGCCGTCGCGGGAGCGGCAGAAGTCGCGGCGGGGGCCGCGGCGGGGGCGCCGAATCCTCCGAACCCAGACGCAGTGCCGAAGCCAGACGCATTCCCAAAGCCAGACGCGCCGCCAAATCCTGTCGTGGTACCAAAGCCAGAGCCGCTGCCGAAACCGGATCCAAACCCGGATCCAAATCCGGAGGAAGAGCCGAATACTGACGCAGCGGGCGCTGCAGGCTTGGAAGCGGCAGGGGCTGCAGTAGCTGGACTGGCGGCCGCGACGGGGGCGGCGATGGGGACGGGAGGCACAGCTGGGGCAGTCGTTGCGGTCGCCGCAGTCGCTACAGCTGGTATAGTCGCTGCAGCCGAAGCAGTCGCCGTAGGGGCCAGAGGAGCAGAGGCGGTCGCAATGGAGGGCGCGGCAGCAGCAGGGGCTGCGACGGCCGTCGAAAGACCGCCGCCGGCCTTGAGCGTGGCCAACTCGCCCTCGAGCGCCTTGACCTTTGCTGAAAGCTCGCGGACCTTGTCCATCGCTTGCTTCCTCGCTTGTTGGCTCTTTTCGGCCGCGGCAAGCGACGACTTGACCTTGTCCTTCCACGAAGCGGTCGCCTTGCCGGCAGCCTCCGTCAGCTCCTTGATCTTGCCTTCCAGCGCCGTCTTCTCAGCCGCGAGCTCGTTGAGCTTCTTGTCCTTCTCCTTCTCGGCGGCCTCCTGCTTCTTGGACTGCGTGCTCTGCGCCGCGGTCGCCTTGCTGCTGGTGTCGTTCAGCTCCTTGATCTTCGCCTCGAGGGCAGCAACCTGTTTCTTCAGGTTGGCCCCCGTGGCCTGGGCCTGGCGCGCGGCGTTCTGTGCCAGCTTGAGACGGGACTCGGCGTCATCCTTCTGCTTGGCTGTCTTCGCGAGTTCGTCTTTCGAGCTGGCCAGGTCGACCTTGAGCTGCTCGTGCTCGGACGCGTCGACGTCGCTGGCAGACTTTTCCGACAGCGCCGCCGAGCGCTGCTCCCATCGCTTGGCATTTTCCTGGGCCACGCGCAGCTCCTCTTTGACGGCCGCAATCTCCAATTCCTTCGATTTGATCTGCATCGACAGCCGGTCCAGGTTGGCCTGGGAGTCCCTGGCCTGCGACTGCAGGGCGTTGATCTGCTTCTGCTTCTCCGCGTTGTCCGAGCGCAGTGCCATGTTGCTCTCCCTGGTGATGCTGATTTGCTCCAGGTATCCAACTTTGTTCTCCTGCTCTTCGGTCTTCTTGGCCGACTGGCGTTCGAGCTCGGCCGACAGCCGCGCGTTGGCCTCCTCCTTGGCCCGCTGGAGAACCGCGTTCGCCTGACGGAGCCTGGCGACCTCGCGCTCGCAGAGCTCGAGGCTCAGCTCGGCGGCCTCGCGCTCTCCCCGGAGGATCTTGATGCTCTCCGCCAGGGAGGCGGCATCGGGGGCATCGGAAGACCTCGCGAGCTTCTCCATCTCCGCCTGCAGCGTGTCGCGATGCTTCTGGATCGACTCCTTCTGGTTTTGCAGATCGGTGATCTGCTGCAGCTGGCGGTCGATCCTGGCGGTGAGCTCCGCCTCTTCCTGCTTCCTGGAGGCCCGCTCCTTGTCCAGGTCGGCAATCGCAGCGTCCAAGCGGGTCTGCTTGGAAACGTCGGAAGCTTCTGCGGCGGCGACGCGCCTGACGGCATCGCCGTGGGCGATGACTTCGGCGTCGTACGCCTTGCGCACCTCGTCGATCTCCTTGCGGAGCCGGTCCCCGTCGCCGGACAGCTCGGCGACCTTCTGCCTCTCGCGCCCCAGCTCGACGACGGTCAGGTGGGTCGCCTGCTTCGAGTTGGCCTTCTCAAGCTCAACCTGGTGCTTGTATCCCTCGCACTCCTGGCGGAGCTTGGTCTCCGCCTGCTTGAGCTCCTTGATCGCGATGTCCTTCTCGGCAATCTCCATCCGCAGCCGCTTCACCTCGGCCTCGATGGACGTGTGCCTGTTCTGGGCGTCGACCTTGAACTTCTGCAATTCGTCTTGGCTCGACTTGAGGGCCTCCTCGGCCGTGTGAGCGAGCGTCTCGAACTGCTTGGCGTGTCCCGTCACTGTCGCGAGCGCGCCCTGCGCGTCCACCAGTTCCTCCCTGAGGATCTTGATCTCCGTTTGGAGCTCCTTGATCTTCAAGTCGACGGTGCCCGGGCTCTGGGCGCCGAACCCTCCGACGTGCGCCGCCGTCGCAGGCTGCCCTTGGCCGTCGACGCCGCCCGCCGCGGCAGCAGACACCCTGGCGTTCTTCTCGATCTCGAGCCTGGCGATCTTCTCCTCGGACTTCCGGACAGCCTCCTGAAGCAAGTCGCGCTTGGCCTCGGCGACCGAGGCCCGTCGCTGCATCTCCGAGAGGTCCGCTTGCGTCGTCTCGAGCTTGCCCTCGAACTGGGACCGGCTCTGCTTGAGCTCCTCCTTGAGCTGCACGATCTCGCGATGCGCGTACTCTGCGCGACCCCTCTGCACTGCCTGTTCGCGCTGTGCCTCGGAGAGGTCGGCGGCTGCCCTGTTGGCGGCCGCCTGCGCCTTGGAGACGTCCAGAGCAGAGCTCGCCTGCAGCTCGTTGAGCTGCTTGCGGGCGACGTCCAACTCTGCCGCGAGCTTGAACTTGTCCTGCGAGAGGGTGGATGCCTCGGTCGTGAGGCGCTTCTCCGCGTCGAGCAGGATCCGCTTCTCTGACTCGAGGCTCGACACCTTGTTGTTGAGGGCGCGCATGCGCTCCTCGGCACTCTCGAGGTTCTGCTGCGCGACGGCGAGCCGGCGCTCCGTCTCGTTGGCCCGCGCCTGGGACTCGGCGTTGCTGTGCAACAGGTTGTCGATCTGCTTCTGGTGCGAGTCGACCGTGGTGGACAGCCGATTGGACCGCTCCTTCTCGTAGTCGCACTGGCCCTGCACCTGGAGCACCTCCTTCTTGAGCGACAGCACATCGTTCTGAGCCGACGACAGGTCCTTCTCGAGGGTCGCGTACTCGGCGTTGGACCGCTTCTTGTAGTCCTCGAACTTGCCCTCGAGGTCGTCGTACATCTCCCTGTACTGGAGGTTCTCCGCCGAGGTGTGCGCGGGACCAGGGGTGTTCGTGAGGGCTGTGGCAACTGTCGCGAGCGTCGCCGGGGTTCCAGCGGGGCGCAAGCCGGAGGCCGGCGTCCCTGCCCCCGTCCCGGCCTGCCCAGTGGCAAACAGCTCGCGGCCGGCCTGGAGATCTCCACCGGCACTCGACAGCATCTGCCGCAGCTCGTCGCGCTGCCTGGCGACCTTCTGAAAGATCTCCTCCGTGTGCAGATTCTTCCGCTTGAGGTCCTCGATGGCCGTCTCGAGCTTGAGCACGCGCTCGCCGTACTCCTCCTCCGCGGCCGCCCTCGCCTCCTCCTTGGTCGCCTCGGCGACCGTCTCGAGCTCGCGAATCACCTTGAGTTGCTTGGCATTCAGTTGCTGCAGCTCCTCCACAGTGCTAAACTCGACCAAAAACTGGGTGGTCACGTCCCCGGCGTTGCCCCCGGCAAAGGCGCCGGCGCCGCCGGCGCCTCCAGCGCTGGTCGTTCCGTTTGCCGCATCATGCAGCAGCCTCGCAACCTGCTGCCCCAAGTCTTTGACCTGTTGCTCCAGGATCCGTCCGTCCTTCTCGAGCTTCCTGGACTTGCCCTCTTCGCTCTTCAGGGCGACGCTCAGCCTGCGCTTTTCGGCCGCAACCTGCTCGATCTCCTCCATCACACGCGCATAACTCGCGCACATCCTGTTATATTCCACCTCCTGTTGTCCCAGGGTCTCCATTCCCTTGTCCAAATCCATCATCGTCTGCTCGAAGTAAATCTCCTTCTTCCTGAACCGGTCTCGCTCCCTGCGCAGCGTCTCCTCCGCCTCGACGTACATCGCATACATCTCGGCGGCACTCCTCTTCATCGCAGAGTTCTCGATATCCATGCCGTCGTTTCCGAAACCCCCGCCGTCCTCCTCCCCACGCTCCGGCGTGCTCGTCAACATCTCCGCCTGGTAGGCGTCAACCACCTTCTTGCGCATGGTCGCCTCCTCCTCCGCCCGGGCCTTGGCGCTGGCCACCTCCGCCTCGAGCTCCTTTACCACCTCCCCATGCTTGAGATGCATCTCGGCAATCTCCGCCTTGAACGACTCGACGATGCCCTGCAGCTCGCCGCTCCGCTTTGCGTGCTCCTCGGAAGACTCCCTGTACAGCTGCGCCATCCGCTGCGTCTGTTGCAGCTCCTTTTCCAGCGACCCGACCTTCTCCTCAACGTCCTCGGCAGACGCCCGAAGGGCCGACTTCGCCTGCTTCAACGCCTGACCCTCCGCCTCCAAGCGCTCCTCCACTCGCTTCTTCTCCGCCTCGACTCGCGCCAGCTTGGCCTCCGTCGAGTGCAACTCGTCCTTCAACGCGACATACTCTTGAGTCGCCTTCTTCCGCTCTTCGTTGCCCGCCAGCACCTTCCGCTCCAGCTCTTCCTGCAGCCACGCGTTGGACGTCTCCAGGATCGCCTTCTCTTGCTCGAGCTTGCAGTGGTTCAGCGACTCCCTCGACTTTTCCCCCAGCGCGTGCTGCAGTTTCGCATCCAACGTCCCGTTATCTTTCGTCAGCGACAGCACCTTCGCGGACAGCGACTGGATCCGCGACTGCAGCTCATACGTCTCCTTCTTGCTCTGCTCGTATGTCGACTGCACGCGCATCTTCCCACGCTCCAGCGCCTCGATCTCCACCTTCAGACCCTCCTTGTCACTCTCTAGCTGCTGGAGGCGGGCTTCCGAGAGCTTCAACGTCGCCTCCCGCTCCCGAACCCGCCCCTCCAGGCCCGTGTTGGCCTTCTCGAGCCCATCCAGCTTTGCGTTGCTCTCCGCGAGCTTCTCTACGAGTTTACCGACCTGCTTGTTCGCGGATTCTACCGCGTGCTCCGACGCAATCGTCTGCGCTTCGAGCTGCGTGGGTTGGCGAGGCGAGCGGAACGCAGTGAGTGGGAGGCCACCGAATCGTAAAATTCGAAATCGAGGACGCACCTGCGCTTTCGTCTGAGCCAGCTCCCGCTGCAGGGACTGGATCTGATCTGTCGAAGCCATTCTTCGTCTTCGCCCGTCCAGACGTCCAAGTACGTATTTGGTTTGGTTGGTCGGGGAGTGGGGGGCCGGAGGTCGAGTGGGGGGGAAGGCGGGTTTGGTGTCGCCCGCCCTTCGAGACGACAGTCGACTGTCGGACATGAAGAAAGGCTCTTCGGAACCGGTAGACGCGCTGCACTCCCAAGAAGCTCCGTGCGGGAGGACCGGGCGTCCACCGTGCCCGTCTACCGTCCCAGGCGTCCCCGGGCCAGCGCAGCACCGCAGCAGCGTCTGGCCCTTGCGAGCGCGAGGTTCGTCACGGCCGTGCGAGTGGTGAACAGGTAGGTGGGTAGTCCACGTCCTGACGTGCGCTCGACTCGCGCTCGCGCTCGCGCTCAACTCTCACACTCGCGCTTCGCTCGCGTCACATTCAAACCTCTGCTGCTCGCGATGAGTGACCGGGACAACGACGCGCCACAGGTCGTCAACAAGAACAAACGGGTATGTCATATATCACCTTCGATTGGCCTCGGAAGGGCGAGTAACGCGACGGACGCACCTCGATTCTTCTCGAATGCAACCCTCACACTGCATGCGCCCCACTCACCGACTGCAGCACCGGAAGGAAAAGCCGTGGGACGATGGGTCGGTTGATCGGTGGAAGATCGACCCGTTCACGAAGGATGACAACCCGCACGGTCTCTTGGAGGAATCCTCGTTCGCGACGCTCTTCCCAAAGTACCGGGAGAAGTATCTCCGGGAAGTATGGCCGTCGGTCACGAAAGCCCTGAAAGAGCAGGGTCTGGGATGTGAACTGAACCTCGTGGAAGGCTCCATGACGGTCAAGACGACGCGCAAGACGTACGACCCGTACATCATCATGAAGGCCCGCGACGTGATCAAGCTGCTCGCGAGGAGCGTTCCGGCGCCGCAAGCGTTGAAGGTCTTGGACGACGAGATGCAGTGCGATATCGTCAAGATCGGGGGCATGGTGAGGAACAAGGAGAAGTTCACGAAGCGACGCCAGCGGTTGATCGGTCCCAACGGGGCGACGTTGAAGGCGTTGGAGCTGCTCACCGAGTGCTATATCCTCGTGCAGGGGACGACGGTGAGTGTGATGGGGCCGTACAAGGGGCTGAAAACGGCGCGTCGGATCATCGAGGACTGCATCCAGAACAAGAACCATCCGATTTATCATATCAAGGAGCTGATGATCAAGCGGGAACTCGCAAAGGACCCGGCCCTAGCGGAAGAGAACTGGCAGCGGTTCCTGCCGCAGTTCAAGAAGAGGAATGTGCAGCGCAAGAAGCCGAAGAAGGTGAGGCAGGTGAAAGAGTACACGCCGTTCCCGCCGGCCCAGGTGATGAGCAAGGTGGACCTGGCCATCGAGAGCGGAGAGTATTTCTTGTCCGCCGAGCAGAAGGCGATGCGGAAGGATACGGCGAAGGAGGAGAAGCAGATGGCGAGGCGGGAGGAGCGGCAGCGGGAACGGGAGCAGGCGTTCGTGGCGCCGGCAGAGGGCGGTGGGAGCGGCAAGCGCAAGTCGCGGGGCGAGGACCGGGGCGGCGGGGACGGAGGCGAGGGCGAGGGCGACGGGGCGGTCGGGAGGCTGAAGGAGAAGCTCGGGAAGAAGTCGAAAGAGGGCAGGAAACGCGACGTGAAGGACTTCTTGGCGTAGTACGTGGTATTATACTACGGCTTTAAAGGAAAGCCATTCGATCGAGGAGGATCCGCGGATCCTCGTTCAAAATCGATATTCACGACACGATGCGAGCTGCCGTTTTGGCGCCTCGCGCGCGAGTCGTTGACCGACCCGCACAACGATGGGGCCACAGGAGCCCCAGCATTGTCCAGAAGGCGCCGTTTGCCCCGACTTCACCCCTCAAATTACGGGCGGTCTCGGCTTCAAACTCCTCCTCCGACGCCCCGGAACGCCCTGTTCGGGGTCTCCGGAGACCCTTAGACGACAAGTACATCATGTCTCTCGTCCTCCAGGAGAAGAAAAGCCTCGCAGTCGCCACGATCTGCCTCCTGTTGTGCGTGGGAAGCAATTTGGCCTCGCCTGTGCTCTCGGGAATGCTCTTCGAGACGCTCGTCCGCCAGGCGCCCTTCTCGTCCTACCGGAGCCTGTTGGTCGGGATGATGGGATTGTACGTGCTCGAGCCGTTGCTATCTCGCGTCTACGTCATCCATCTGTGCTCGATCGGCGAGAAGGTGCAGGCCACGCTGCGTCGGGAAGCGTTCAGGGTGCTCTTGATGCAGCGCATCATTTTCTTCGATCAGCACCGGCCGTCGGAGCTGACGAATATGTTAAGTAAGGATTTGGAGGCGCTGCGGTCGTTCGTGTTCAACAATTCGAGCAGGGATCGGGGGTTCCGGGCGCTGCTCGAGGCGACCGGGTCGGTGTGCGTGCTGTTCGTTCTGTCGTGGCGGCTGGGGCCGATCTTGGCGGGCGTGATCATTGCCACGGCGTGTATTGCGTGGCTTTACCGGCGGCAGTCGAAGAAGATCGAGCGGGCGTCGGCCGAGGCGCAGCAGCGGATGGCGATCGCGGTCGACGAGATGGTGAGCCAGATCAGGACTGTCCGTGTGTTTGCGGGCGAGTCTTTGGAGCGTGAGCGGTTTGGTGGGTATGTCGCGGATTCGTACGAGGCCGGCATGGGATTTGCGAGGGCGAAGGCGCTGTTGGAGTCGCTCAACAGGGGTGCAATCCACCTATCCCTGCTGGCACTGTACGCGCTCGGCGGATACCTGGTCAACTCGGGGCTCATGCCCATCGGCACGCTGTTGTCAGCGATCGGCTTTACGTTCTCGCTCGTGTTCGCGACGCAAGGACTGCTGCAGACGTGGACGGACATGCGGCAGACACGGTCCTCGGTGCGGCGCGTGCAGGATCTGTTCGACGAGATCTCGGTCGACCCGTCGATGGCACAAGCCCTGCCGCCGGGAGACTGGTGGAATGTGGCAAACGGCGGCAAGACGAGCTCGTACGATCTGTTGGATGGAGAGGAAGAGCTCGATGCGGTCGACGCGGCTGAGCATAAAGACTTGGTGCTGGAGAACGTCTGCTTCTCGTACCCCGCGCGACCTGACGTGCAAGTGCTCAACAACTTGTCGCTGACCATCCCGCGTGGCAAGGTGACGGCGCTGGTGGGGCGGAGCGGCGCCGGAAAGTCGACGGTCGCGGCGCTCTTGGAGCGGCTGTACGCCCCGTCGTCCGGGCGGGTGCTGTTGGGCGACGTGAAGGTGAATCAGTACACGCGGAAACAATGGGTGCGGGCGGTGACCGCCGTCACGCAAGAGCCCGTCCTGTTCAACGGGACGATCTTCGATAACATTGCCTACGGCGTCCAGGGCGCCTCGAGGGAGGACGTCGAGGAGGCGGCGCGGGCGGCGTACGCCCACGACTTCGTCATGCGGCTTCCAGAGGGCTACGAGACCAGCGTCGGCGAGCAGGGCAGCCTGCTTTCGGGCGGCCAGAGGCAGCGCATCGCGCTTGCCCGGGCGCTCCTCAAGGACTCGCCGGTGCTCATCCTCGACGAGGCCACATCGGCGCTCGACAGCGAGAGCGAGAGTCTAGTACAGAAGGCTATTGACAAGCTGCTGGAGGGCAGGACGGTACTGGTGATTGCGCACAGACTGTCGACAGTCCAGGCGGCCGACCAGATTGTCGTCGTCGACAACGGAGAGATCATCGAGAAGGGATCCCATGCCGAGCTCGTGGCCGGCGCGGGGCTCTACTCGAAGCTGGTCAGCAGTCAAAGTCTCAACCTGAGCCAAACCTGATGTAAAGCGTGTGCGAGCGTCGGGTGGCGGTCACCGGGTTGTTCAAGCAACCATGCGGGCTCCATTGTAGTTCAAACGAAACCGAAATCGTCACCAACGCGTCCATGCAGAGCATATAATACGTACACGATATAGACACACACTATGACGGAAATAGAGGCGAAAGACGTGCTCAAAATCCTGCTCCAGTTCCTCAAGGAGTCTGAGCTGTCGTCCACATTTGCCGCCCTGCAGGACGAGTCTGGGGTGACGCTCAACACAGTCGACGATGCAGAAGAGTTCCTACGGCACATCAAGGAGGGCAAGTGGGACAAGGTCCTGCTCGAAGTCTCGAACCTCAAGCTCCCGGCCGCCAAGCTCCAGGCGCTGCACGAGCTCATCGTCCTGGAGCTCATCGAACTGCGGGAGGTCGAGACCGCCAGGTCGCTGCTGCGACAGTCCGAAGCTCTCAATTTGCTACGGTCAGAGAACGAGAACAAGTATCTCGAGCTGGAGAAGGCGTGCAACAGGACGATCGTCGACGCCAGGACGCTCTACGGGGGAGTCTCGCGGCAGAAACGGCGTAGCATGGTCGCCAAGATGCTCAAAACCGAGGTGCGATCTGTCCCGCCGTCTCGACTGATGGTATTGATCGGACAGGCCATCAAATGGCAGCAGCAAGAGGGCCTGATCCCGTCCACGGGGACGGGGCCCCTCGACGTGTTCAGCGGCATCGTCCCGACGACCGCCGACGAGGAGGACGCCTTCCCGTCCAACAAGGACGTTGCCATCAACTTTGGAGACAAGAGTTACCCAGAGTGCGTGTCGTTTTTACCCGACGGCTCTGGGTTTGTCACCGGTAGCTTTGACGGCTTCATCGAAGTGTGGGACGTGATGAGCGGCGCCCTGAAGATGGACCTCGAGTATCAGAAGAACGACAAGTTTATGATGCACGACACGGCAGTGCTCAGCATCGCGGTGTCTGCAGACGGCGTGCTGCTCGCCACTGGAGACAAGGCCGGCATCATCAAGGTCTGGAAGCTGAGCTCGGGCCAGTGCCTGAAGACGTTCGACGCCGCCCACTCGGACGGTGTCACCTCGCTGACGTTCGGCACCGAGCGCAACAAGCTTCTGTCGTCGTCCTTCGATGGCACCATCCGCATCCACGGCATCAAGAGCGGGAAGACCCTCAAGGAGTTCCGGGGGCACGAGAGCTTCGTGCACGCGGCCCAGTTCTCGCCGGAAGGCGACACCGTGGTGTCTGCGAGCGTCGACTGCACCATTGCGGTATGGGACGCGGTTTCAGGCGACTGCACCAAGCGCTTCCGGCTACCCAACGACAAGCCTGCCATCGGCGTTCGGTACTGCTCGTCGTCGCCCGGGTCGGCCTCGATACTCGCCACCTCGTCGAGCTCGACCGCGTACTTGATGGACCTCTCGGAGGACGAGTCGGTCATCCGCACGTTTGAAATCAAAAAGACGGTGGACGACCCGGGCCCGCTCGTCGGCTGCGAACGCTCCAACCATGGCGAGTACGTCCTCACCCTCACCGAGGCCGGCACGCTGAGCTGCTTCGAGTTCAAGACGGGAAAACTCCTGCATACCCTGAAGACGGGCCTCTCCCGTGCCACGGGGCTCGCGCTGCACCCAAAGAAGAATATCCTGGCGTGCTTCTCACAAGAGGGCGTCGTCCAACTCTTCCGAGATTAAGTATTCGTTACCTACCCTTTGAGTTTAATACTGAGCTCGTACACCGCTTTCCGGTTGACGCCAAGCGAGCCGGCCACGCTCTTGGCGGCCGCCGACGGGGACGCCCCCTGCGCCATTTCCTGGCGAGCGAGCAAAGCGCGTAGCGCGAGTGAGAATGAGAGTGAG
>Ga0255780_10003073_pt1 | contig 14719 bp, 23 predicted proteins | sample 071ome_32_FD_179978 | JGI IMG/M metagenome (GOLD analysis project Ga0255780, IMG submission 179978) | Coastal salt marsh microbial communities from the Groves Creek Marsh, Skidaway Island, Georgia - 071405AT metaG (version 2) | ecosystem: Environmental > Aquatic > Marine > Intertidal zone >... | reverse complement strand
GTTGTAGCAATGGCTATTATCCCTGCTATTATTGCATCAGTTCTTGTGCTATTAGCACTAGGTGATGAACATGCTTACAGAGTAGGTTTTGCATCAGGTACTGCATATGCAATTGGTACTATGCTTGATGTATATGTGTTCCAGCATATTAGAGAAAAATGGAGTGAAGCATGGTGGGCGGCCCCAGCAATTTCAACTATTGCGGCCAACATCATTGATACATACTCATTCTTCTATGTAGCGTTTGCAGGAGCAACTGATGCAGAAGGTAAATTAACTTGGATCGGTGAAAACTGGCACATTGTTGCACAGAACAATACACTAACCAAGATCGTTGTAGGACTAATAGTATTCCTACCAGCTTACGGTATTCTATTAAGTTTCCTTAAAGGTAAATTTAGTAGAGCTTAAGATATATAGGGGACTAATCATCCCCTATATAAACCTAAAGGTGTTATGAATGAATATTGATAAATTTGATTTATTTCCAGTTCCTATATTTAGAGCGCATTATGATAAAGCAGAGGAATTTAAAAATACTGTTATTCCACTGTTTAAAGAAATTGAAAAAAACGATACAATGCCAACTAAGTATTGTTCTACAGGATATACATCGTTTGGAAAATACAATGTACTAACAGAAATGCGAGAATGTAGTGACTTGCTTACATTTATTGCAGGAGCAGTTGATAGTATCCATAAAGATCTTGGCTTAGGGTTAGACTTAGGTATGCGTGATAGTTGGTTTAGTATCAATCGAAGACATGCAACACACGGCGATCACATACATTTACCTAGTACTTGGAGCGGAGTATATTATGTGCAAGCGGAAGAAGACGATGCAGATTTAATTTTTGTTAATAAACATATGGAATCAAATTGGCCTTACACATTTGCACTATCCCCAAATGATTATAACAGCAAAGAAAAATCAGTAAAACCTTTTACAGGAGATTTATGGGTATTTCCTAGTTATGCTATACACCGAGTAGAAGAACAACTGTCAGACAATGAAAGAGTTACTATTGCATTTAACTGTAGTACAACAATGTAATGCTATCAGACACATATAAAAAACAATTAAAAGAACTACACTCTGATACAAGCCGTGCTCAAGGATTTGGCGGCAAAGTTAAAAATTTAGGCAGATTTCATGACTTTGTGAATCAATGGTCACCTACATCCATTTTAGACTATGGTTGCGGCAAAGGTCACGTATTGGCATATCTAAAAGAAACATATCCTAACATTTTAATAGAAGGATATGATCCTGCTATCCCTCGACACGAATCTGTTAATAGAACACAATATGATTGTGTATTTTGTAATGATGTGTTAGAACACATTGAACCTGAATTTTTATTACAAGTACTTAATCATATTGATAGTATATCTAAAAATTATGTATGGTTAAGAATTGATACTAAACCGGCTAGGAAAAAATTATCTGACGGCAGGAATGCACATTTAATTATAGAAGATGATAGATGGTGGTTAGATATGATATCTAGAACTATACAAGGTAACGTTGTTTATTATAACTTAAACGATAAAGGAAAATATGACATCGCAATCGAAAAAACTAATACCGGGTGAGGCATTAATATACGAACGTGCAGATGGAGTAGTATATGCACGTTATAGAGATCCACCGCACAATTCTATTCCACGTTGGATTATTGGAGGTGATCCGGGAGGTGTTGCAAGAGCACAAGGTAATTTACTAGATTATGGCGAATGGCAAAGTCTGTGTGCTATGTCATTAGACAACCCTACATTAAAAAAACTTTTAGATAAACTAGTAACAACTTATTATATAATGAAAGAAGAAAAATGCGAATAATTGCAGGACCATGTCAGTATGAAAGTTTAGAACAAAGTATTGAAATTGCAGAACAATGTGCAAGAGTATGCAGTAGGTACGGCATCGAATATTATTTTAAAGCAAGTTTTGATAAAGCTAATCGCACAAATATAAACAGCAAGAGAGGAATAGGTCTTCCGCAATTTATAAGAGAAGCCGATAAATTAAAAGAAGAAATACCTGGATTAAAAATATTAACTGACATACACGATAAGCAACAAGTTTATACTATTACTAGTGTTGATGCAAGCATTGATGTATTACAAATACCTGCATTCCTTTGCAGACAAACAGATTTAATTCGTGCCGCTGCTGATAGTGGCAGGATAGTAAATATCAAAAAGGGACAGTTTTTAGCACCATGGGACGTAGCAGGAATACTAAGTAAAACAGAAGGTGCCAAAGAAGTATGGATAACAGAGAGAGGTACAAGTTTTGGTTATAATACCCTTGTCGTTGATTTTACTGGCCTTGAGTATATGCTCACTAATTATAACGTTCCCATTGTATTGGATGCTACCCACGCAGTACAGAAGCCGGGTGGAAACGGCACTTCAAGTGGAGGGAATCGCGATTATGTTCCTGGCCTTACTCGTGCCGCTGCTGCTTTGGGTATCCGTAACTTCTTTTTAGAAGTACATGCTGATCCGGACAACGCACCTAGCGATGGGCCTAATATGATTAAACTAGAAAACTTTGAGGAGATAGTACGTGACATCGACCGCTATACTTATTCCCGCTAGATACGAAAGCACACGATTTCCAGGAAAACCGTTAGCACTACTAGACGGTATTCCGATGGTACGTATGGTATATGAAAAATGTAGAAAGGCTGCTCAGACAATTGATGCAGATGTGTTTGTTCTAACAGATGACGAACGTATTGCAAGTAAATTTGTACAACACGAGGTATGGTTAGATGATGGCGATTATCTAAACGGTACAGAAAGATGTGCAGCATTTGCACAATCGGGTAAAGGAATACTATACAGTAAATTTATAAATGTACAAGGTGATATGCCCGATGTAACTACTGATATGATTAAGTACGCATATTATAATCTCAATCAATACGATGTAACTACAGTACATACAGATATGGATCCTATACTGAGAGGAGATCCTAACTCAGTTAAAATGATTGAAGGTGCGGGCAAGGCATTATGGTTTGGTAGAGGCTTTACTAAGTACGGCAAACATCATCTAGGCGTGTATGGATATACGTATGAACAACTGCTTAGGTATTCTAATTTACCAGTAACAGCCGAAGAAGATATTGAGCAACTTGAACAGTTACGATGGCTCAAAAACGGTTGCACAATAGGCACACAGAGTATATACTTTAGAGGTATAGAAATTAATTCTCCTGAGGATATTGATAAATGGCATCAAAACAAACGCTCCCAATAAAAGATATACTAGCAGCAATTGACATGGGTGCTAAAAATGTCTGGGACGAATTAACAGACGAAGATCGCAAACAAGTTAGTTTCTGGTTACTGAATAGATATGTAAGCAGTGTTAAAGGAAACAGAGAAAAACAAGAACTTGCTGTGTTTAAAACTAATGAATATTACAATAAAAATTATATGGATGTAAGTAAGCATCCAAAACTACAGTGGCAACTTTTATGTATGAGTGGTAACACAGGCAAAATAGAATATCATCAGTGGATTGGCCACAAAAAGAAAACAGGTGATAATAGTAAAGGTGTAAAACTTTTAGAACAAATTTATCCTAATATGAAACAAGATGAGGTAGAACTACTTGCTAGAACATCTACAAAAAAAGAACTCAAACAATTGGCTGAAGAACATAACATCGATGTCAAGCTCTGATAAGCCATATGTATGTGAATATTGCGGAAGCGGTTATGTAAGAGAAAAAACTCTTGCGGCGCATATGTGTGAAAAGAAACGCAGGGCATTACAAAAAGATGAGAAACGAGTGCGCTATGGCTTTTATGCATTTCAAAGATTTTATAAATTATCTGCAGGATCTAAAAGAGATAAAACATATGACGAGTTCTGCGGATCTCCTTACTATAATGCTTTTGTTAAGTTTGGAAGTTTTATTTCTAATGTTAAACCTTTGTATCCTGAAAAGTATATTGACTATGTAGTTACTAGCGGTGTTAAATTAGATCACTGGGCACGTGATGAAATGTATGAAAAGTATGTGTTAGAATTTATACTTAAAGAAGATGTGACTACTGCATTAGAACGTAGTGTAAAAACAATGATGGATTGGGCAGAAGAAAATGAACCTGCTGCTTGGAATCATTATTTTAATTACATCAGTTTAAATAGAGCAGTATGGCATATAAAGGACGGAAAGATATCTCCGTGGCTAGTACTAAATTGTAAGACTGGTAAAGATATGCTAAGTAAATTTAATGATGAACAACTAGAGATGGTATATCATGTTATCAACCCACAACACTGGGCAATGCGTTTTAAAAGGCAATCTAGTGATGTGCAACTTGTAAAAGATGTTGTTAAAGAATCTAATTTATAATGGCTGTTCTAATAACTAACCAAGACGATAAATTGGTGTTTCTACATATTGCTAAATGCGGCGGCACTTCTGTGAGAGAGTGGTTAAGTGCTAATACAAAACATATCAAACTTGGTGATAAGCATGATACAATTTTAGAATTAGAACAAAAAGGTTTTACTGTAGGAAAACACTTTACTATTGTTCGAAATCCGTATGCTAGATTACATAGTTGGTTTTATTATCATGTTCAAGAAATGAATAGATACAGGCATAAACTTAGACCACATTTAGATAATTGGGTCGAATGGGAGAAAAAAGGTTTTCAAGAATACATAATGTCAGATGTTTGGAAACTTGGAGACATTGGAAAACTTCAAACAGAATATTTTAGATCTGATGTACTTAAAGTTGTAAGATTAGAAAACATCACAACTGAATGGCAATGTATAATGGATTTGTTAAATATCAGCGTTCCATTACATAAAACAAATGTAAGCGATCACAGTGATAATTTTATAAATGAATATACCACTATAATGAAACACAAAGTTGCGGAATATTATAAAAAAGATTTTGAAAGGCTAGGATATACAATATGAAGATCTTAATATGTGGCTTACCTGGAAGCGGCAAGACCACCTTAGCTACACCGTTTGCAAAATTAATCGGTGCAGTTCATCTTAATGCAGATGCAGTAAGAAAAGAATACGACGATTGGGACTTTAGTCCAGAAGGACGTATTAGACAGGCTCAACGTATGCGTCATTTAGCAGATGGTGTAGTAAAAGCAGGCAAGATTGCAGTAGCAGACTTTGTTGCTCCTACTCCGCAAGCACGTGACGAGTTTGGCGCAGACTATGTAGTGTGGATGGACACTATCAAAGAAGGACGCTTTGAAGATACAAACGCAATGTATGTTCCTTTAGAAAAAGGACAATACGACTATCATGTAGCTGAATGGTTTAGTGATACACACGAACAACTTGTTAAAGTTGTATCTAAATATATGGCAGATTATGGTAACAAAGACTAGACACTTAGCCAAGGCGATAACTTGGCGCATTATTGCAAGTATAGTAACTGCAATAATTGCATATGCATTTGGATTACCTCCGAAAGCAGTTGGAGCTGTTTTCGTGGCTGATCTAATTATAAAGTTTGTTCTGTATTACGGTCACGAGAGAGTATGGTACAAATATATTAAATTTGGTTTAACTAAAGGAACAAAAGAATGAGTTTTGATTGGCAAAAGCCTACAGCACAAATGCTAGGCAGATGGCAGCCGTGGCACGATGGTCACACTGCCTTATTTAAAAAAGCACTTATGGAAACAGGACAAGTGTGTATAATGATCCGCGATGTAGGCGGCATTGTTGGACAAGATGCAGGTGCAGGCCGTACAGTAGCACAGGATGATAATCCTTTTGATTTTGAAGAAGTTTATACTAATATTGAAATGGGATTGGCAGAAGAAGGCTTTACATATGGCATAGAATATGTTATAATGAAAGTTCCTAATATTGTAGATATTAGTTATGGTCGAGGTGTAGGTTACACATTTACTCAACACGATCTCGGCGAGGAAATTCATAACATAAGTGCTACACAAATTAGAGCCAAGTTGAGAGAAGAAGGAAAACTTTGAGTTGTAGAAAGTTAAAAAACGGACTACAGGTTCCTGAACTTAAACGTTCAGTAGAGCTAATTGTAAAAACAAAATGTCCGACCAAATGGAAACTTGTAGATCTTGAAACAGGTGAAGAATACGTAGGAACTTCACCTCACGAAAATGATATGTACTGGAAAAAAGTAAAAGATGCCTGATATTGATATAGACTTTGCCGATAGAGACATAGTGTTGTCGAAAATACAGCATCGTGTTGCTAAACTTGACAGTGAAAAGAAACATAACACTGGTGTCTATGTTACTGAGATTCCACATAACCCAATAGATAATCTGAGCACAATAGATTACAAGACCGCAGAAGAACGTGGTTACTTTAAATTAGACTTTCTAAATGTAAGCATTTATAAAGATATAAAAGATGATAAACACTTAACACAACTCATGGAGAAGGAACCACAATGGGAGCTATTGGAGCACGACGACTTCACGAACTTAGTATTTCACGTCGCAGGGCATGGCGACATATTGCGAACTATGCAGCCAAGGTCAGTGGAGCAACTAGCAGCAGTACTAGCAATGATACGCCCAGCGAAGAGACACTTAGTTGGACAACCGTGGGATACGGTGATGAAAGACGTGTGGATGAAACCGACCAACGATGATTATTACTTTAAGAAAGCACACGCTGTTGCCTACGCAGTAAGCGTAGTAGTACATATGAATTTATTATGCGAGCAATTACAAGATTTATGATTTTGCTTTTCTTACCAACTGAACACTTTTACGTTTAACACGCTTTATTGATAAATTATTTAAATTTACAGTTGGTCCTACACTGACTTTAACGTCCTTACTGTTCATAGTAATTAAACAGTATTTGAATTTTTCCATTTCTTTACGTAAGAATATATTAATAGGAATCATACGATTTGATTCCCACCACCAAGTTTCACCTAGGTCTAAAAACTCTTGTTTCTCTTCTACTGAGTTTATATCTGTATAAACGTACATAGAAGTAACGTATTGGTCTTGATTTACAATGACCCCTACGTATTCGGCCCCTCCGTAGGTGACCACACTAATAAATGGAAAGTTTGTTTCTATATCTTTTAATAACATGTGGTTCCGATAAATACATTATGCAATTAATACCTAGATATTTAGTCAATAATAGAATTACCATTATAGCTAATGAAGCAGGATTCATTACGGAGTATAGACCAGTGTATCAAAGACAAATAAAAGTTTATAAAGGTATAGACAATACCTTGCAATTTAGATTACTTAACGCAGATCAAAAACCAATAGATGTAAGTTCTTACACGCCAAAGTTTGTTGCATTTGACGAAAGCAATCAAATGGTCATAGAACACAATGCTACTCAAATATACAATGATGACAGTGCAGCAACTAGAGGTTTATTTGAAGTTACAATATCTGAAAACGATTTGCTTAATATAAAAAGTCAATACTTAAAATACAATGTGTATCTGGTAGATAGTAATAACGGCAAAACACTGACATACGCTGATTCTCACTTTGGCGGATGCGGAACTATCTATGTAGATCCTTGCCAAATGCCTGGACCGCTTGACAGTTACTCAGTCACTACATTTACACAATACAGCCAAGGTGAAGATTTATGGTATAGTGAATCTATAACTGCTGAACCTGCAATAAATGGCAATGAAGCATTGCACACTGCTGCAATATATACTGATACGTTTGCTGGAGACGTAGTAGTGCAAGCAACACTAGATAATCAAATAACTGGCACAACTAAGTGGGCGAATGTTGCTACAGCTACTTTATCAGGTAGTGAAACAGAACCAACACCTATTAACTTTACTGGAGTCTTTAGTCATTTAAGATTTAAGACAGAAGTAGATCCAGCAACAATTTCTAAAATACTTGTTCGAAACTGATTGACTTTCTTATACATCGATAGTATAATAATACTATGAGTGTAGTAAGCGATACAGTTCTGACATACTTGCCAGCAAAGCGAAAGCAAACGCCAAGCGGCTGGCTATCCTTTAATGCTCCGTGTTGCCATCATAACGGCCACGCAGCTGACACTCGCGGACGTGGTGGCTTAATAAGCAACCCGGATGGAGGCGTAAGTTATCATTGTTTTAACTGCGGCTTCAAGGCATCCTGGCAACCTGGACGTAACTTCTCACACAAGATGCGCAAGCTCTTGCAATGGACAGGGGCACCTGACGATATAATCAACAAGGTCGCACTTGAAGTGATGAGAGAGAACGAAGGCGTAGAAGCACAAACACGCATAGCGGAATTGCCCTCGTTCAACACTGTACCGTTGCCAGACGATGCTGTTAGACTTGCAGACCATCAATGGGCCGAAGTAGGTACTATACCAGAGCGTATGGTTAATGTGTTCCAGTATATGCTAGAGCGCAACCTACGTATAGATGACATTGACTATCATTGGTCACCTGGCCTAGGTTATCGTGATAGGCTTATTATTCCTTTCTATTATGAAGGTAGAATAGTAGGCTGGACTGCTCGTGCTATCACACCAGACAAGAAGCCTAAGTATCTTACTGAGGTGCAACCTGGTTATGTGTTTAACTTAGATGAGCAACGACATACTAAGGTGTTTGCTATTGTATGCGAAGGACAACTAGATGCTATACACGTAGAAGGTTGCGCACTAGGCGGATCAGAAATAAGTGACCAACAAGCAATGCTGTTAAATAGATTACAAAAACAAATTATTGTTGTACCTGATAGAGATAAGGCAGGAAGCAAACTTGTTGAACGTGCTATCGAATTAGGATACAGCGTAAGTATGCCTGATTGGGCAGATGACATAAATGACATAGGTGACGCTGTACAACGCTATGGTAGATTATACACACTACATAGTATTGCTACAAATGCAGACGAGTCACCTTTGAAGATTAGATTAAGGGCAAAGAAATGGTTTGGTTAAAAAAGATTTGGTCATGGATTACGTGGCCTTATAGATGGATTAGAGACGAACTGAAATATAGAAAAAAGATGAAAGAACTTAGAGAAAAGGATCCGTACATTTACAAATGAAATGGTTTCTGGTTTATATAGTGGTAAGCAGTCAAGGTAATTCATTATCTATTGACATAGGATCATATGATAATATGATAGATTGCTTTTTTGCAAGAGAGCAATTAACATTAGATCTGGGCAGGGTAGATGGACACTTTCCACACGGAAGTCAAGCAGTTTGTATTCCTACTGATATAAAGGTTGATAAATGATAACTTGGGGAATAAGCGCAAACAGTCATGACGCTGCCTTAGCGGTGTTTGTTGATAATAAATTAGTATTTGCAAGCCACTCTGAACGTTTTAGTGGTATTAAAAATGATGCACATCTTAACTACACTTTAATTGCTTATGCAAGAACATGGGGAGAACCTGATGAAGTTATTTGGTATGAAAAACCCTTTAGAAAAACTCTTAGACAACTTAGAGCAGGGCAAGGATGGCGATATAGTGAGAATAATATCAAACGTTATCTTGAAGGCTATGGCATTAGTGCTCCTATTAGGTATAGCAGTCACCATCATAGCCATGCTGCCGCTGGTTATTATACTAGCCCTTTTGATAATGCCACTGTCGTATGTATTGATTCAATTGGAGAATTTGAGACCCTAAGCGTTTGGAATGCACAGGGTGACAATATGAAGCGGGTATATAGCCAAGGGTATCCACATAGTGTAGGATTGTGGTACAGTGCTATGACGCAACGTGTGGGCCTCAAACCTAACGAGGACGAGTACATTCTTATGGGCATGGCAGCATATGGCGACCCTAGTTACTTTTATGAAGATATACGCAAAGACCTAATTGATCTTGATATACGTAATGGTTACAAAATAAAATTAAAACAAAATTTACACAGAGGATGTAAGTGGTGGAAGCCTGAAATTACTAAGCAACAAGATATGTTCCATATTGCTGCCGGCACCCAAGCGGTTTATGAACAAGCCCTATCTCAAGTTTTACATAAGGCCAGTAAAGATTTACCTAGTCGTAACCTTGTGTTAATGGGTGGGTGTGCATTAAATTGTAGTGCTAATAGTTTAGCGTATCAATTTTTTGACAACGTATGGATTATGCCTAACCCGGGTGATGCAGGGTCAGCAGTGGGTGCAGTACTGGCTCACAAAAAGTTACGTATAGAGTTAGATAATGTATATCTAGGATATAATATAGAAGGCGAGTACCCTGTTAAGAAGTTGCTGAGAGAGCTAAAGAAGAACGGCATAGTTGGAGTAGCTAACGGTCCTGCTGAATACGGCCCTAGGGCATTAGGTAACCGTAGCTTACTAGCTGACCCACGTACAATAGAAAACAAAAAGAAAGTGAATGAAATTAAACAACGTCAGCAGTTTAGACCATTTGCTCCTGCTATCCTAGAAGAATACGTAGATGAATATTTCGAAGGGCCTACAGGACCTTACATGCAATTCACTGCAAGATGTAAAGACCCTGATATGATACCAGCAGTTATTCATCAGGATGGAACAAGTAGGGTACAAGTTGTAAAGAATGACGGTAGTGGCTTTAGACGATTACTAGAAGAGTGGCACAAACAAACAGGATGTCCTGTGTTGCTGAATACTAGTTTAAACATCAAAGGCAAGCCTATGGTAAATGATGAAAGTGATGCAAAAGAGTTTGCAAAGAAATATGGTATCAAAGTTTATTGACATTAGTAGCAAAAGAAGATATAATACAGTATGACTAGACAAAATGCAGATTACGGATTTGATATACAAAAAGTATATCTAGAAATGATGCTTACTGATGCAGAAACATTTGTAAGATGTCAAAGTGTGTTTAACGATCAAGCGTTTGATAGAAAACTACAAGAGCCAGCAAAGTTTATAAATGATTATGTAGTAGAGCACAATGCTATGCCTACGTTTGATATGGTAAATGCTGCAACAGGATCTAGTTTAAAACATCCAGGTGATTTAGCAGAGAATCATTATGATTGGTTGTTACAAGATTTTGAAACGTTTAGCAGACACAAAGCACTAGAAGCAGCCATACTTAAAAGTGCTGACTTACTAGAGAAAGGTGAGTATGGCCCTGTTGAAGACCTTGTTAAGAAAGCTGTTCAAATTGGTTTGCAAAAAGATCTTGGTACTGATTACTTTGCGGATCCTAGGTCGCGTCTGGAGGCGATCAAAGACAAGAACGGACAAGTAAGTACTGGATGGGCAAGTCTTGATAAGAAACTGTTTGGTGGATTTAACAGAGGCGAACTAAACATCTTTGCAGGTGGCTCTGGTTCAGGTAAGAGTTTGTTCTTAGCAAACATGGGTGTCAATTGGGCACTTGCAGGAATGAACGTACTGTATCTAACATTTGAACTTTCAGAGAACTTGGTTAGTATGCGTATTGACAGTATGGTAACTGACATTCCAAGCCGCGACATTTTTAAGAGCATTGAAGACGTTGAAATGAAAGTCAAGATGATTGGCAAGAAGAGTGGCGCTGTACAAGTAAAGTATATGCCAACAGGCAAGAATGCAAATGACATACGCTCTTATATCAAAGAATATGAAATTAAAACAGGACGTAAGTTTGATGTAATACTTGTTGATTATCTAGACTTGATGCATCCAATTGCTGCTAAGATTAGTGCAGAGAATTTGTTTGTCAAGGACAAGTATGTATCAGAAGAACTTCGTAACTTGGCTATGGAACTTAACTGTATCTTTGTTACAGCATCACAGTTAAACAGAAGTTCAGTAGAAGAAATTGAATTTGATCACTCGCATATCTCGGGTGGTATTTCAAAGATCAATACAGCAGATAACTTGATTGGTATCTTTACTAGTAGAGCTATGCGTGAGCGTGGTAGGTATCAAATACAGTTAATGAAGACACGGTCAAGTTCAGGTGTTGGTGCAAAGGTTGATCTAGAGTTTGATGTAGATAGTTTGCGTATCAGAGACCTAGCAGAGGACGAAGACGATCAAGGATTTTCAAAACCTAAAACAAACATCTATGATCAGATCAAGAGAGGCTCATCACCTACAGCACCAGACGAAGTCAAAGAAGATCCTACACTGGGAGACACAGTAGGTAAGATACGTGCTGAAACAGATTCAACTAAACTAAGACAGTTCCTCAATAACCTAGGTGCTGAAGATTAATCGTTTTTACAAATACAAATAAACTGCGCACTTAAATAATACACAAGGAGATTGTGTATGCTAAAACTTATTAACGACGATTGGACACTAGGCTATGTAAAAGATGATCCTGTTCGACCTCATCTTCCTATGGCTTGGAGGATCACAAATGGTCGTGAAGTTTATTGTCTTGAAGATGACGAAGCAGGAGTTGCTAGAGCTGTAGTATGTGTAGCATATACTAAAGGTGTTGCCACAGACGAAGCATACCTCAACGAACACTGGCAAGACCCTGACACTGCTATGTTCTACACAGTGTGGAGTTATGACAAAGGTGCAGGTAGAGAAATTATCTTTGATACAGCAGCAGTAATACAACGTGAGAAGCCACACATCAAACGCTTTTGCACACTGAGTCCATTGACCGAAATGGCTGAGAAGTTTCATTTACGCAATGGTGCTTTATTCCTACAGCGCGGCGAAACCTGTCAAAACTTTGAGTACTCGTTATGAGATACTATCTCTCCTCTTGTGAATACAAGTGGAGCCATGCAGATACACACATGGAAGCCATGTGGGTTATGCGAGAACTGGGTGAGGATCTATACAAACTGATAGAATCAAACGGTTGGCAATGGAAACTGCAACGCAGCAACAGCCAATCACTGCCCGGTGATATCTACTGTCGTTGCGACATATATGTAGAACTAGACGATGACAAACATGCAACACTGTTCAAACTGAGTTGTCCTCAAGCAGTATGCGTAGAGCCAGAATGATAAATACCATATGCATTTGAGACAATTATCTATACTGCTTGAAAAAGATCGAGCATTTACAAGAGGAAAACAGGTTGATTGGAACCAGTTCAAAGCCAGCCTAGCAGCCAGCGGACACAAGTTTGGCTCTGGTGATAGATTTGATGCTATTGTTTGGCTAGGCATGGCTGGCGATCCTAGTGGCAAGATGCAAGGCGATTATGCAAAGCCTGCAAGACTGTATCATGAGAAACCCCTGTATGGTATTGTGGATGCTGCTGGGTTCTTTAATCCAATGACAGGAGCGATCAGCATAAATCCAGAAGACTATCCTACCTGGGACGGGTCAATGAGTGCTACACTGGCACACGAACTGCGACACAGAGGCTTCCACATCGCAAGCAAGATAAGTGCCTTAAAGAACAACTTTCCTGATGATGTCAAGAATGACATTGCAAACTTTGGCCTCGATGGCGACAAGTGGAACGCAGAACACAAGATGCTGTATGCTATCGGATATGGTTACTCATACCGCAGGTTCAAGAGTCGCGATGAAGTCAATTACTGGAAGGCTCGTTATCTAGACTGTAACACAGTGGTACGTGAATGGCTGCGCACATTTCCAATGCCCAAAGATGCTCCAGCAGCACTGCAAATGGAATTGGAAAAGATGTACGGTCAGCCAGTTGAGCTTGTACCACCTGGCGGATCTCCCAAGACCACTGCTAAACCCATCATAGTTGCACCAGATGTTGCTCGTGATGCTCCTACGCCAGAGGATGCACAAGACAGACGCAACCTGCTCATACAACAAGCATTGGGAATACTGCAAGGTATCAAAGGTGATCTAGAGGAGCTGGCAGGTGAAGACGATGCTCCCATTATGGGCATGATGTTGCAAAAGCGTCAGTTCCCCAAACTGCAACGCTATGTGCAAACCAAACACGGCCTTGGTCCAGGTGATGAACTGTATGATGCACTGGGCCGTATCAGAAAAATACAACAAGAACTCAAGAAACTCAAGCGCAACTAGACCTACACCATATGGTGAAACTCCAACGCCGACCTCGTAGGGGAGCAGTTGCACGATGCAGCATGGTGCTGGGAAATATCACAGCCCATCCCACAGGCAGATCTACTGCACCACTTTCAAACTCAAAAGCAGCACCAGGTGCGTTCTGTAGTGTTGCTGTGAGTGTAAGACTGCGATAACTGCTGCGACCACTGTTGGAGTCTGGTACTCCGTCCGTGTGCCAGTCATAGCTTTGTCCAGGTGCATAACAACTGATCTGAAATGGCTCTTCTAACCATTGAGGTTCATACTGTGTGTATGGCTCAAACAAACTCCACCAACGCCAATAGTGATCATGATCATTCCAACGATACACTGAGTTTGATCGTATGTGTGTATTCACAACGGCTCTACGACTCACAGTGCCAGGCACACACTTTAGCGCAGTGCGAGCATGATGTATCAAGCTGCTGCACTGATGAGGATCAAACAATTGGAAAGGCTTGCACAACATAGTGTATTTAACACGGCGAAGCCGCCCGCGGTCCGCCAAAAGCCGCAAAGCGGTAAGCACAAATTTCTTAGAGCGCGAAGCGTTTCGCAGAAAAAACGGTAGCGCAGAACTAGTCCTCTTGGCGCACCAGTACTGTGATACTAACTGTGTGCTTACTGTGCGTTTGACTGTGACCATAACGACAGACACATTCCGCCGGCTTGCTTTCGGCGTTAAACAACGATTAGCAAAAAGATGAGTCTTATTCGCACTAGCTACACTGTGCTCTACTGCTAAGAGGCATTAATC
>Ga0255780_10003069_pt1 | contig 14728 bp, 9 predicted proteins | sample 071ome_32_FD_179978 | JGI IMG/M metagenome (GOLD analysis project Ga0255780, IMG submission 179978) | Coastal salt marsh microbial communities from the Groves Creek Marsh, Skidaway Island, Georgia - 071405AT metaG (version 2) | ecosystem: Environmental > Aquatic > Marine > Intertidal zone > Salt... | reverse complement strand
ACGGCGGGTGCGATTCACGACGGGCGTATGCGGCAGTACAGGGTCAAAGAGTGCCTGGAGCTGTGCGAGTGCCTCGTGTATGCGTCGGTCATCAAGCAGCGGATGGGCGTGGTTGACGTGTCGGCGATGCTCGACGCGCTGCGCGAGCTGGTGCAGCACCGGTTGAACGAGCACGCGAGCCTGGTGTTGGTAGCGATTATGCTGGCGCTCCTTCCGCAGGAGTCGCTCGACGACGAGGCCATGGAGAAGGACGCCGCGGTCCTGAAGAAGGTCGCCGAGGGCCTGACGTTTTCGGACGGAACGACATCGACGATATCGACGACATCGACGACAGCGACGACAGCGACGACATCTGGCGTGCTCAATCAGACCCAGATTCAAGGCCAGAACCACCAACAACAGCCGACCGACGCCGCGCACGTGATGATTGCCGAGATGGTCTGCGCCGTCATGCGGGTGTACTGCTCTCCATCGGCCGACGCGGCCGCGACCATTAAGTTTCTGAAGAATGGCGTCCTGTCGCAGATCAAACGGGTACTGTTCGACGGCCTGTCGAGCGTCAACAACGAGATCCTGGAGTTCACGGTGAAGTCGACGGTGTACCAGTTCCTGCGCATCCTGATTGACGTGTCTGACGGGATTGACGAAGACATCAGCCCCGTGCCGTGGCTAGTGCGGGCGAGCAAAGACAACGCCCTCAAGGAGATCCGCGCCGAGGCGCACAATCACGGCCACGGCCAGAACCAGCACGCCGGGCACAGCCAGAATCACCACGGGCACGACTACGACCACATGGGCCAGGGACACGATCACATGCAGACGAGCATGCATTCGCCGCTGCACGGTAGTGCCGGCCACCACGGTGCCGGCCACCACAGCGCACAGCACGCACAGCACGCACACGGCGCCGGTGACTCGGCCGCGGTCCAGGGCGACAGCATCGGGTCGCTTTTGGCACTGTGGGCGACGTGCCTCGAAGGCAGCTATCCGCTGTTTGAAGCGTATCAGGAGCACGTGGCCAAGTTTTTGCGTGCCGTGGGAACGGACGAGCAGCTCATCATGGTCCCGTCAGTGTTCATCGGCCACATGCGGATCCTCTCGGCCGTCGCGAGCACCGAGCAGGGAGCCGACGTGGTGTTCCGCGTCCTCCACGATAAGAACGCGTCGGCGCACGTCGCTTGGAGGAAGCTGTTCGCCACGCTCAGGGCGGTGATTGCCATGTACGAGAGTGCCGGCAACAGCAACCAGCACATCAGCTCCACCGTCCTGCCCGAGGCCGACACCAACGGACTGTGTGCCTTCGTCGACGTCTTCACCCAGGTCATGACCAACGGGCCGCTCGCCAAGTCGCTCGAATGGATCCAGGACCTCGAGGAGGAGTGCGGCGTGGCGCCGAGCTGGGAGGTCCTGTTCGAGGCCATGTGCTCCCCCGTCCCGCAGAAGCTCAAGGCCGCGCTGGACGGTGCCATCGCGTCCCTGGCCAGACACCAGTCGCTCGTCGGACCCATCTGGGACAGGCTGCTCGGTGCCGTGGTCGTCAGGAAGGACCCGCTCTCGTTCGACGGACGCAAGTCGGTGCCCGTCAAGTACGACCTGACCTACCAGCTGAACGAGATCGAAGCGCGAGCTGAGGAATACGAAGAGGCAATTGCCTTCGTCAAGCTCCTGAACGCGCTCTGGACGGCGTCCGGGCCGTCATTCGCCGACGGCGGGGCCAAGTACGAGCACTTCACGAGGTTTGTCCTCGAGGAGATCGCGTCCAGCATCTATCAGCGGTCCTTCAAGCACGAAAAGGAGCGCTGGGAGCTCATCAGCGAGTCGCTGCTCCACTGCCGCCTGTGCCTGGAGTCGCTGCCCAAGGCCATGGAGGCCCAGGCGTCTGTCAACCCGGGCGCCAGCACCATCATGACGCCCGGCGAGTACGTGATGACCGACCTGCTCGAGGCGAGAAGCCTGTTCCGCGTCGTCAACTACACACTGTCGCTGGGGACCGACTGGCTCTCTGAGCAGTACGACGAGGGGGCCCTCGCCGACGCCAAGGCCCGCGCAGTTGTCGAGTCCCTGCGGCTCGTCCGCTGCGCCATGGGCATGGACGTGGACTTCATCGCGATAAAGCAGAACAACATGCCCGGAAAGGTGTACAGTCCCATCGAGGCCGTCCTTTTGCACGACAGGGAGCGGATCCCGACTATCTTGGACTACGCAAGGTGCCCGTGGGACGTGGCCCTTCGGCGCGAGTCCTTGCTCGTGTCCCAGCTGCTCATCTCTCGGATCCCCGAGATTGTCGGCCGTCTGGAGTCAATCTTCTACGAGAACGGACAGAGCATCAAGGGCAACCTCCAAAAGGGGTACAGCACGGTCCTCAAGCGGGCCAACGCGACCGCCTGGGCCCACCGCCAGGAGGACGAGGACGAGTGCGCCCAGATCGCGCTCGACATCGTCCTCGACTCGCTCAAGTCGGGCGTCTCGTCCAACTTTGGCGAATATATCTGTGGGTTCGAGGTCTGCGCGGGCGTCAACTACATGTCCCTCGAGAACCCCAGCTACACGCACTCGCCCCTCCGGGAGATCCTCGACGTTGTGGCCAGCCTCACGGCCGCCTCCTCCAGGCCGCAGATCTACGAGAAGTGCCTCCAGGTGATCTATTACCTGTGCGAAACGCCGCAGACCAGCCAGTACTTCGTGCACTACCTGCTGTCGTCCTACGCCGGCCTGGCGCACCTGATCGACGGCGTGCTGTTCGCCCCGATCCCGGTCCAGCGCGACAGCCAGGTGTCCTCGATGTACCACCGCGCGTGGCTCCTGCGGATTATGGCCATCGAGATTTTCAACGCGGACGTGAGCTCCATGACGGTCAGGGAGAACGTGGTGGCCCTGCTCAAGGACCTGTTCAAGGTCCACGGCGACGTCCACACGCACAGCAGCCTCGCGGGCATGCTCCAATGCGTGCTCGCGGGCGCTCCCAAGGAGCGATGGCTCGGCGACAGCCTGCCGAGCGCTGAGAGGAAGATGCTCGCTCTGCTCGATGTCGAGTCCTTGCTCAGCCCCAAGCTCCTCGAGCGGGGCGAGGGCACGGCGCTGGCGTCGACCTGGCGCGGGGACGTGGTCATCGACACGGACATGCTCAAGGACGAGCTGCTCCGGCGGTACGTGACAGCCGTCTCCAACCACGAAGATCTGGTGGAGAACGTAAAAAAGGCCGCCAAGCACGCGCTCGAGCACGCGGACGACCTGAACCACTTCACCGAGTACACGGGAGGCGTCCATTCCATCGCCAACGGCGCCCAGGCGGTGATCCTGGCGACCGCGGCCGGCAAATTCGACCTGATCCTCCAGGCATGCGAGAACCCGAGCATCGTCGCCCAATACCTTTGCATGGCCATCCAGGACTGCACGAGCGTCCTCGAGCGGGGCGCCCGCGGGTGCACCGACGGCCTCGGCGTCGCGCTCGAGTGCATGGCGTCCAGGCTGCGCGAAGTCACCGGTGGCAGTGCGGCGTATTGGAGCGGGGTCGGGGCTGGGGTTGGGGTCGGTAGTGTGGGCGCGGGCGCGGTCGGAGGCAACCCACCCCCGGCCGAGTCCAGCTCGCAGGTCTTCTCGCTCGTAGCCACGTCCCTGCTCGGCAGACAGCTGGGTCTGATCTGGGGCGCCCGCCAGCAGGAGCGTGTTCGGATCCCCATGTACAATACGCTGTGCATCTACGTGGACATGATCCGGAACAGCAAGACGCTCGGATCGGCCGTCCTGGAGGAGTCGATCAACATCCTCTACCAGAACATGCGCAGCCTGCAGCCGATCATCAGCGATTCCATGTCTGCGCAAGCGCCTCTGGCGACCAGCGGCCTCATGATGCTCGCCGCGCTGCTCTCGTACGATCCGACGACGGGTGTCGCAAGCGAAGTGCACTCGTCGCCGCTCCCGGCCAAGATCCTGCAGGACATCCAGGACGCCGACCCGCGGCTGCTCGCAAGCTCGGCGTTCTCGAGCCGGGCCAACGCCGACCTCCTCGAGGCCAAGGTCGACCTCCTGCTGGGTCTGGCGTTGGCCGGAGGGGGCCAGGCCCGGTCCGCGTCGGTGCAGAAGATGGTGTCTCTGCAGACCGTCGCAAAGCTGAGCAGCTGCAAAGTCTTCGACATGCGTCCTGAGAAGTCCGGTGGGTTCGGCGTCGCCTCGTCGACGTCGCCGTCGGTCTCCTCGGCCTCGGCGTCCTACTTGCACCAGTTCATCGGCCCCTCCCTGCGAGTGATCCTGTCCGTCATGAGCACGCTGTCCCAGAGCGACAGCGTGCTCAAGCAGGTGTCGCATCAGTTCCTCGAGGCGCATCCGCAGCTGGTCGACAGGGTCCTCAAGGAGGCCGGAGGCACCGGCAGCGCCCTGGGGTGGGCGCGCGGCACGGTCGAGCTCGAGGAGGCCACCCTGGTCGTGCAGATAACGACCATCCTGGCGGTCGCCCGGGCCGGCAAGTTCCCGGACATCAGGGTGCACCCGGCGCTCCACGAGGCTATCCTCGACCTGGCGTCCAGGATGTTCGTGCTCAACGCCAGGTGCCAGGCGCCGTTCGTCTGCTCGGTCGAGGACTACCGCCGCGGCGGCAAGGCGGACGCCCGGGCAGAGAAAGCGTCCAAGACGTTGTTCGAACTGCGAAGCGCGCTGTCTGCATACATTCGGACGGCGATCGACGGGCTGCTCGTGGACGCCAACTCGCTGATGCTCCTCCTGCAGAGCGGACTCTACCAGGCTTGCATGTTTGACTTGCCGCACGTCGTCTCTGCCGGTGGCGTCGGCCTCCCGGCCCTGCTGCGGTACGCCGAGCACGTGCTAGCGAGCATGTTTACGGTCCTGACGCGCGTGCGGGGTCACGAGGCGATGGAGAAGGGGATGGACATGGACGGCATCAGGCGGGGATGCGCGGCGCCGCTGGCGGCGCTCGAGGGCATGATGGCAGACAGGGAGCGGGACGTGTCTGCAGGCGGAGAGTCCATGGAGCTGCTGATTAGAAAGGTCAAGGGGGTGATGTTTGCTTAAATTTACGGTTTCAAGAGAGCTGGCCGCAGTTGTCGATGACGATCTTGGCGCGCGTCGCACCGGAATCGCTTCCATACGACTCGACCTTCTTCACGACGTCCATGCCGGCAGTCACCGAGCCGAAGACGCAGTGCTTTCCGTCCAGCCATCCGGTCTCGGCGGTGCACAGGAAGAACTGGCTGCCGTTCGTGTTGGGTCCGGCGTTGGCCATACTGAGGATTCCAGGGCCCCTGCATCGAGACGAACGGACGAGCACAGCGAAGCGCGAGTGAGCGAGCTAATGAGCGAGCGAGGGCATGTACGTGAGCAGGGTTGCTGCGCTCCCCGTTGTTCACCCCACCCTGAGACGACAGACGTACGTGTGCTTGAGCACAAAGTTCTCGTCCGGGAACTTGTTCCCATAGATGGACTCGCCGCCGGTCCCGTTGCCCCTGGTGAAGTCTCCTCCCTGGCACATGAATCCCGGAATCACGCGGTGAAACGAGGACCCCTTGAAGTGCAGCGGCTTGCCAGAGCTGCCGGTTCCCTTCTCGCCCGTGCAGAGCGCCCTGAAGTTCTCGGCAGTCTTGGGGACCACGTCGGCGCGCAGGGTCATCTCAATGCGACCGAGCGGGTTGCCGTCGGCGGAAACGTCGAAGAAAACAACTGTCGTGAAAGCGTCGTTGGGCGGTGAGGCGGGAGTGCATCGTGGGCGGTCGAGGCTGAAGGCCGAACGAGAGAAGAAGAAGCCGTTTCCGGCACATCGGCACCGGGTGTGTGTTTCGGTCGTTCCGAGTGTTGGTATGCACGGTCCACCAGCCAAACAGATGCCGGTTTGGTGTTGTGCGGCTCATGGAAGTTTCTAAGTGGATCTGTCTTCCGAATCAGGCTGCGTCCGTTCGCACAGCCAAAAGCCAGGGGCGTCACGCGCACGATCGTACACCTCACTCATAAACGTACCAGGGTTGGACATGATGGTTGATCGAAGGAGAGAGAAACACACAAAAGTTTGGAGGAGACGAGGCGACTCTCGGCGAGAAGTCATCGATCGATTCATGCAACGGATTCTCCTTACACCATAAGCTCATCACGCGGTCGTCGACACTTCGTCATCGACGCTCTGATTACTCTTCAGCTGCGAGCTGACGCTATCGATCGTCTCGTTGAGCTGGGCGATCTTCTCTGCAAGGTTCTGTCGGGTCACCTCAGGAGACTCCTCTTCGTCCTCGAGAAACTTCGGCAATTTAAGACGCTGATCGTCGCCCAGCAATGCCTGGGAAATCTGAGGCGCGAAGACGAACCCGAGGACGCCAAACACCACCCCGCCGATGGCGACACCACTCCAGAAAGACCCGCTCTCCCTGGACGCCATGACGACGTGAGACCTGCGTGCGTGTGCAGTCATCGGGCGGCTCGGGCGGCTGCGCTGCATCGGAAGGGTGGTCGCAATCGACCCTGCAAGAGCGGCGTGTGTGGTGGGATGACGTGAGTAGACGACTGTGCGGGTAGGTCGGTTTCTTTCCGGGAGGTCTATTCGAGAGAGAAGAAGAGCCACTCGCTCGACCGACCGGGAGTGCGTCACCCCGCGGACGATACAACACTCGAGAAATGCCGTGCTGCTGTGCTCAACATGAGGGGACGTACGCGAAGAGCTCGTGGTCACTGTGGCAAACATGGAGAGAGGGATTTCCTTTCGTTCGTCTGGTCGTCGTGCGTCTGCGCTTACTCCTGGTACTGGTTTGACGACAACGTGTTTTGTTAAGATGGCAATGATAGAGTAGAAGAGAGGGGTCACGAGAGAGAGAGAGAGGACACCCAGAATGTCTCGCCCCTTAGGACGATCGACGTGGCTTCCGTCCTACAAGACCTCTTCGCCGACGCCAGCTCCGGCGCTCGAAATCTTGAGTCGTTCGTCGAGCTCATTGACGAGATCACCCAGCGTAGCCAGCGACGCGACGTCGCTCACCTTGATGTCGAGGAAGTCACTGTAGCTGTTGATCAGTCCGACGAAGATCGGCAAACCCACGGACGCGATGCCCGCGCTTCCCAAGTCGCTGTTGCCGTCGAAGTACGAGTCGTCGCCTACGAGTTCCTTGATGGCGCGTCTGACCAGCTGCTCTGCGGTCAGTGGCTCGTCCGTCTGGTCGGCGTCCTTGAAGAAGACGCGGGCAAGCAGGTCGCCGGCCTTGAGATACCACGACGTGATGATCGGGTTGACCCAGGCGTTGCACGCCATGGAGAAGAGCGTCGTCAGGATGACCTGGTGCGGGGGGATCGGGCGATTGGGTGAGAGCGCGCGGGCAATGATCGGACGTAGAAGGACGTACGACGTAGAAGAACTCGAACCAGGCGACGGGAAGGGGAAGAGGCGAGAACCAGTAGTAGTACTTGGGGAAGTTCCACCACGTGTAGTCCCTCTTGATGGAGGTGTAGTTGAAGGCCGTCGGAGGATACGGCCTCTCGAACGCCTCGGGGTACACTTCGTACATACCCGCCAGGGAGATCTCGCCGGGCTGGGCGGCAGGGCTGCGCGTTATCCACCAGTACCACTGGCAGATGATCTGGTGGAACAGGAAGCAGCCGTAGGATGTCGGCCCGAGGACCTCCGCCAACGGCCTCCACTCGAGCACCCTCGACGTGAGGCTCCTCGTGGGCATCGACAGCAGGGCGATCCAGACGGCAATGAGCGGCGTCTTGATCCGCTCGATCAGCACGCTCCACACGTAGCGGTCCAGGGCGGATTCCCAGTGGTGGGGATCGTTGTGCGACTCGTCGTACATCTTGCCGGTGAAGCTCGGGTAGGGCCAGTCGATGTCGACGAGCATGGCGATCCACCACGCGAGGAAGAAGCAGCTGAGCAGGTCGCATGCCACGGCGTAGACGTTCCTGAAGTGGCTCTGGGCTGGCCTCGCCCAGTCGTAGAAAAAGTAGGCGACCACACCGGAACCTACGACCGGCAGCCAGTAGGGTGGAAACAACACGGTCGACAGCGCGTACACGTTGGCGAAATTGTACGACAGGCTCTGGGCCTCTGCCGTGACGAACGTCTCCTTCCACGGCGTGAAGAAGTAGTAGGCGCCCAGGGCGAACGCGGACAGCATGACCTGGCGACCGGGCGTAGCGAGTGAGTGAGAGAGTGAGAGTCGGGTGGTGGGCGGCGGCGCACGAGCCCGATCCGTACCCCCAGCGTGTAGACGGCGCCCCAGATCAGGATGTCACGACCCTTGCCGCGACTCCTCACCAAGGCGTTGTGCATCCACTTGAAGACGAGCAGGACTGGTGATGGTGGCGGCGGCGGCGGTGAGTGAGCGGGAGAGAGAGAGAGCGAGAGAGAGAGAGCGAGAGAGAGAGAGAGAGTCCGAGAGATGCGTACCGAAGAAGTAGACGCTGAAGAACCAGCTATAGTAAAGGATCCAACCTGCGAGTAACGTAGCGACGAACGCGAGTGAGCGTGTGTGCCCGCCGCCGCTCCAAACTCCAAATCTCCAAATCCCGTACCGGCCAGGATGAACGCAAAGAACCACGCCTGCATTCCCGTGAAGAAGACGAGCAGCGTCAGGAAGAGCCACCATCCGTACGGCAGCTCGACGGGGCCGCTCTGGCACTGCGCGTACGAGCCGTCCGACAGGGTCCTCGTCTCCATGTTGGGCTGCCAGCTGAAGCTGTCGCTGTACGTTTCCGGCCTGCAGACGACCAGCAGGTTGATCAGCGCCAAAATCAGAGCGAACCAGTACAGCGGCAGCAGCGTCTTGAACCGGGAGGACACGAACGACCAGTAGCTCTTGACCTCACGGGCGGCCAGGGCGGCCGACAGCGAGTAACCTCCCAGGACGAAGAATGCCGTCGCCGGGAAGTAGAACGTGCTCGCCTTTCCGGGGAAGAAGTTCTGCCCCCAGGTCATGGGGTTGCGCTCGTCCTCACCCTGCCACACCGCGCCGATGTGGTTGAACATGACGCCCACCGACAGCACGTAGCGCAGGCCGCTCAACCCGCTGGACAGGCGGGCGACGCCCTTTGGCGGGGCCGTCTGGGCGTCGAAAGTCTCGGCCTCGATGCCAAGGACGGCCGCCAAACCGTTGCGGATGTACTTTCTCGACGCCGTCATGGGCAGCACCGAGGCGTCGTCGAGGAACTTCCAGTACCTCGGCGCCTTCGACACGCCCAGCGCGTCCCTCGCAAACTGCTTGACGTCCGCTTGGACGTCGGTGACGAGCCTTTTCGACGAGCTCTGGTCTCCAAGGACGACGGCGATGCCGACCTCCTCGCCCCACGTCGGCGACGGGACGCCAAAGGCGACCGCCACGTTCACGTCGGGGTGCCTGCGGACGACCGACTCGATCTCAACTGGAGAGATCTGCTCTCCGCCCATCTTGATGAGCTCCTTCAGGCGTCCGACGATGAACAGGAACCGGTCGTCGTCCAAGAGCCCCATGTCGCCCGTCCTGAAGAAACGCCGGTCGCCGATGAAGAAGAAGGGCTTGGCGTCTCCGGTGTTGTTGTAGTACTCGGAGATGACGGTGTCGGCGCAGATGCAAATCTCTCCGGGTTCTCCCCACGAGACTGGCTTGAGCGTGTCGGGGCTCACAAGGGCGAGCGACACGAGCAGCGGGTTGCCGACCGTCCCCGGCTTGGACTGCGACATCGTGCTGCTGATGGGCATCTGCTCCGTCATCGAGTACGTGCTGACGATATCGACACCCCAGAAGGACGACAGGGCGACGGCGTCAGCCTCGCTGAGGGGCGCGGCGCCCGTCCTGATGAACCGCAGGCTGTGCTTCGGGCTCGTGGGCTCCTGCTTGCCGTACATCATCAGGGAAAGGTGCATGGTCGGCACGGCCGTGAACCACGTCGGGTCATTTCCCTGACCTCTTTGGGCGGTGATCGTGTTGTAGAAGGATCCCGTCTCGAAGCGGTCCATGCACATGAGCGACGCCCCGCCGGCCACCGAGGCCAGCACTGACGCGGCAATGCCCCCGATATGGAAGAGCGGCATGGCATTGAGCGCGACGTCTTCGGGAGTCAGCTTGAGGGACTTGGCCAGCGCCACGGCGTTGGCAGCCAAGGCCTCGTTCCTGATCGGGACCACCTTGGGCGTCGCAGTGCTCCCCGACGTCCGCAGGAGCAGTGCGACGTCCTCGGGCCTGTTTCGCAGGGGCTCGGCGGCGCGACCGGCGCCCGGAACGGGATGCTCTGCCTCGTACATGCCGGGCTTGAGGTCATCACGGGGACGCTGCCAGGCCACGTGCACGCCCGCGTCGGTGGCGGCGCGCACAAACTCGCCCGACGAAATGCCCCGGAACGCCAGGGCCACGAGCGTGTTCTTCGCTCCCTTTCCGTTCTCCACGACCTGGCTCAATGCCACCTTATAGTCCTCGTACTTCGCATCGGGGTCCAAGGGCATGGCTGTGCACTGCGTGGCGACCGTCAGCAGGACCACGGCGCCGAGGGGGCCGGGCGGCGCGGGGTAGACGACGACGACGTCCGCGGAGGCGACGGAGGGAGCGGGGGAGGGGGGAGCGGAGGAGTCGGCACCGTCGCCGCCCGCGATCGAGTGGCGAATGTCTCCTTGGCCCGACACGAACTGGAGCACGTCGCCGTAGGTGGTCGTCCTGGCCGCCGATGCCGCCGGACGGGCGGCGTCGCGGATGAGGGGCGCGTCGGCCGGGCTGCGCTCCAGGAGGGCGTGGATCGATCCATTCGAGTACCACGTGTTGCGCACACCCGGGTCGGCCAGCAGAAGCGCTAGATTGGACTTGTCGAACCGGAAGTTCATCCCGTTCGACATCCGGAGCGGATCCTCCAGCTCGAGACGCTCCAGCGCCTCGAGCAGCGTCGACACGCGCTCCTCGGAGAACTCAAAGTCGACCTCATCGAGGAGCAAGCTTTGCGTCGCCAGGGACATCTCGTTCTTCAGGCTCAGCGCTTTCGAGAACGAGATGGTCGGCCCGTACGACTCTTTCGGGTTGCTCAGCCTCGGCCCGGAAAGCTGGAGGCTCATCGCCTTGCTCATGCCGAGATCCTTGCTGAGCGCCCGGGCAATGTTGGCCGGAACGTTGATGTGGGCTTTCTTCTTGAACCAGGGAAGGGACCCGGCGCCCAGGGAGGTGACGTTGTCCAGGATGCCGGCGGCGCGCGCCAGCGTCCGCTCGCCGCCCACCACCGACGTCCACACGTTGAACTCCCGCCTGTACCCGACGTCTCTGATCATCGAGGATGGTACGCCGTGACCAGACGATATGTACACGGTCGAGCGCACGATCTGCTTCTCTCGCTTGTACGAGAACAGCTCGAGCGCAGTCTCGGACTTGCTGCGCGCCACGTCTTCCACCCCGATGATGTGGAACGACGGGATCTTGATGGAATGCGGCTCGATGGAAAACCCGAGGGCCTCGTGATACAACTCCAGGTCCACAGACGCGCACGCCAGCACGCAGCAGTTCCAGAGCGGCACCGACTCCCCCGTCAGGGCCTTGAGCACGGCAGGATGACTGAGCAAGGCAGCCACGCCCGCGCCCTGCGAGAATCCTGGCGAGCGAGCGAACGAACGCGCGTAGCGCGGGTGAGCGTCGAGTCTGGGCGGGGGAGCGTACGTTGGTGGAGTTCAACACCCACCATACACAGCGGTGAACGGTCCGTTGGCCCGGACATACGTGACGACTGAATGCAGGGACTGCAGCAGCTGGTCGGCGCGATGCTCTGTATCCTTTGGCTCGAACCACGAGAAGAAGGGGCCGTCGAAGAATTCGGCCGTGGCGTTGTCGGCCGGGCCGTCACTTGCGACGGGACCCTGTAGGTACACGACGCCCGACGGGAACTGGCGCTTGAACCCGAGCGTCTTGGCATGCATGCGGGACACATCGTTGTTGCTGCGCCAGCCTGGACGAACGAGCGGGGTGGGGGGTGGGGTGAGCGAGCGGTACAAGCGGGTGCGCGTGGATGCGGGAGCCGAGCTCGACCTCGGCTTTCGTGTTCTCCGTTCGACGTTCAACACCCACCGTGCAAGCAAAGGATCTTCTTGGCTGGAGGGGGCGCGGATTCGGTCGTCAACTCGGCCGTTTCGGGTCTGGTGTCGGAGCTGAGCGAGCTCAGCGGCAGGCTCGTCTCTTTCTGGAACCCATCCGAGGCAACCTCCTCCAAGTTGCTAATATGCGTTTGAAAGGGGGTGGAGGCGAACGGCGAAAACGCCGTGGGGCCTGCCGGACGAGCATGAGAGCGTGAGATGAGGCCACTGAATCAGGTAGTAGAACGAACTGCGGAGGGTTCGTACTTTCAGCGTCGTCGCTTCCTTGCTGCATAGTTCCACCGTAAAAGGTATTCGTATCCCTGCTTGGGCAGGTCTCGTAATTGAGGAGATGAATTTTTGATTTTTTGCAACGCGTTGCGATTGCACGGCGCCCTTCTGGCTCGTAGAGTTCGGAAGAGACGTTCCCTCTACGAGCCAGCAGGTCGCCGTTCGCTTTCGAGCAACTCTACCCGACGCTCCAGTCGATCTAGTCGCGCGGACACCGCCGTCTCCCCCGTTCCTCCCGTCGCCCCCGCCCCAGTCCCCCGCCCCGTGTCTTCTCCCTCCTGCCGCAGTCCCCCTCCGATCCACTCACCAGGCGTCAGAAACAAGCCGGCACCATAGCCGTACCCAACGGCCACGCCGCATCCCGTGCCGAACCGCACCCCAGGGACAAGCCGCGACGTGGCGTGGCCGATCCGGCGGAGCGCGCCGGCGCCGTGGCCGCCGAGGTTTGCGTCGGCCAGTGTGACGTTTTGGCCGACTGCAGACAGCATGTTCCCGATGAAAGGAACCTCCACGGAGCTCAAGAAGCCGAACCCCATGCCGCAGCCGACGAAGGGGACGCCCAAGCCAGCTCGCACGCCTGCTCGCACGTCCACCCGAGACGAAGACACGAATCCCCTCAGACCGTCTCGGAGCTCCCGCAGCCGCTGCTGTGCGTGGCGTAGATCCATGTTGTTGGGTCGTGAAATCGAACGTTTCGATTTCGCGCGAATTTGCGAACAACCTTCGCGAACAACCTTCGATCGATGTGTGCTGCGTCCTACGACGACGACGAGCTGGGTTACCAGCGGTATCTAGCCAGACAGTCTGCCCACTTCTCGCAGAGGTGCGTCGCGCATTCCCCTTCCCCCTCTGCAACGATCTCTCACTCGCACCCCACGACGACGACTCGCCCGCCTGGCAGGCTCCACTACCTCACCGCGGCGGGTTTCGCAGCAGGGATCGTCCTGAATTTGCGAGCGTACGATGGCGCTCCACGCCTGACGACGGTCATCCAAGCGTCTGTCGTGCTGCACGAGGTGTTTCAGGCCCGGTGCCTCTTCCCGAGGGACGCGGCGTCGGAGATTCGGTCCCATGCCGTGAAGGCGAAGATGCACGTGTTCCTCCACTTGGCGGCGTTGGCGATGATTTTGGTCTCGACTCTCGATGGGGAGGGATCGACTCGGAACGACTCGGGCGCCCCGTTGGCGTGGGCCATGAGCGTATCGCTCTTCTTATCCCTCCTGAGCGTTGCCGACCGGCTGCCGCTCGCGCATCTGACCAAGCTCCAAATCGTGAAGGTTGTATCATCTCTCCTAGTGGGTGTCGTGTTCTTCGAGGCCAAGGTGCGGCTCAGGGAGGCGTTCGTGTTCATCGCAATAGCGGGCGCCGCACCGTGTGTCGTGGGTGCGTACGCAGAGTACATGTCCAGGATATCGTACGTCGAGAAGCACCACGATGCTTCGGAAGCGGTGCTGGAACGGTTCGTGGACGCGCGCCCGATGGTGGCCTGGTTCGTGGGTGGGCGATGACGAACGATGGGAGGCCTTCTTCATTTTCTTGTTGCGGCATCGCGACGCCAAAACACACACAACTGCGTGAATGCAACACGCTCGAACTCGAGGCGCACTCCCAGCAGCAGCAGCAGCCCACGTGCACGCGTATAATAAAACGACGACCAGAAGACCAATGGGCGACCCAGCAAGGGCGGCCACGACGAAAGACGACGGCGCCGCGTGCGCGTACAGCGGGGAGCTTGCGGTCGCGTTGCAGGCGGCCAGAGAAGCCGGGGCGTTGATCAGAGCGGCGTGGAATGAACCCAGACAGATTGACGAGAAGTCGTCGGCCGCCGACCTCGTGACGCAGACAGACCGACAGTGCGAGGAGGCGATCAAGCGGACGCTGTCCGATGCATTTCCCACGTATCGTTTCATCGGTGAGGAAGAGACGGCGGCCCTCGGTCGCGTGCCAGAGCTCACGGACGATCCGAGCTGGCTTGTGGACCCGGTAGACGGGACGACGTCGTTCGTCCACAGGTTCCCCTTCTGCTGCGTCTCGATCGCGCTGGCCGTGGAGAAGAAGCTGGTCGTCGGGGTCGTGTATAACCCGGTGCTCGACGAGCTGTACGAGGCCACAGCAGGGGGCGGCGCTCGGTTGAACGGCGAGACAATCTCCTGCTCGGACACCACGACCCTCTCGTCGTCGATCTTCATCACAGAACTCGGAAGCAGGCGGGACGACGCGTTCCTGGACGCGTGTTTCGCCCGGATGCGGTCCGTTGCGGCGGTGACGCGGGGCTTCCGCTCGTGCGGCTCGTGCGCCCTCAACCTGTGCTCGGTCGCCAGCGGCCGTGCCGACGGGTACTACGAGATCGGACTCGGGGGGCCCTGGGATTTGGCGGCGGGAGCCATCATCCTCGAAGAGGCGGGAGGGCGCGTGACGGATCCCATCGGCTCG
>Ga0255780_10003063_pt1 | contig 14738 bp, 10 predicted proteins | sample 071ome_32_FD_179978 | JGI IMG/M metagenome (GOLD analysis project Ga0255780, IMG submission 179978) | Coastal salt marsh microbial communities from the Groves Creek Marsh, Skidaway Island, Georgia - 071405AT metaG (version 2) | ecosystem: Environmental > Aquatic > Marine > Intertidal zone >... | reverse complement strand
AGGACGGAGGCGACGCCGAGGGAGGAGACGAAGAATCGGAAAAGAAGGAAGCCCTTCGAAGGAAGCGTCAAATGGGCAACGAGCTGAGTAAAATTCGTTCGATGATGAAGGATAAATTCGGCGAGAAGGACGACGTCGCGTTTAAGGAGGATCGCAAGCGAAGAAAAAAGTAGACGTAGCCAGTGTAGCCCACCACATAGCTAGACCGACGATGAGCACCGCCGTCTCGTCTTCCATCGCCCGCAGCGCCTTCCCAACCGCTCGCGCGCGCGCGTTCGACGCGCGTCGCGCGCATCTGTGCGCCTCAAACACGCCGATCGCGTCGGCGTCAACCTCTGGCGCCCGCGAGAGTCCCGAAAAAGTGCGACAGGAGTTGTCTCGTTGCTTTGATTTAGTCGAGCGCCACGGTCGTGGCGCGGTGTATTTAGGCTCGGCGCGCGTCGGGGAGACGCATCCTCACTACGCTCGATCGCGGGAGCTCGCACGCGAGGTGGCGACGACGTTGGGGTGCACGACCTGGTCGGGTTTAGGTCCGGGCATCATGGACGCGGTGACGCGCGGCGCGCTCGACGCCGGGAAGACGGCGGCTGGATTCATGATATTACTCGAAGCCGGGGGCGCTCGTCAGGAGACTCGAGAGCACCCGTATTTACCATCGTCCGTGTATTTGAACACGAGCTTCTTCAGCGCTCGAAAACACGGACTCGTCGACGCGGGCGTTCGTCAAGACGAGAGCGAAAAAACGGCGTTCTTCGCACTTCCCGGAGGAGTGGGAACCTTGGATGAGATCTTTGAAATCCTTGCCCTGTTGCAGCTGAAGCGAATCGGAAGCGCACATCCGGTACCGTTCATCGTGATGAACTACGATGGGTGCTACGACGGGCTGTTGGCGTTCTTGCAGTGCGACATGGTGGAATACGGAGCGCTCAAACAAGACGAGTTGAAACCTTTCTGGGTGGTTTGCGAGACGAACGAGGAAGCTCTGACGCACTTGAAGCAGTTCTATTCGTTGTGATGCATATGTAGCTAGTGATTACTATCCTAAAAATTTACGAAAATATGATGCGCTCACACCAAAGAGGTACAAGAAGCCAACCGAATAAAGCAGGAGCGATTCTTCTCGCGGATAAAAGCGCCGTCGAGGCGACGGCGAGAATCACCGCCAAGAACAACCGCGCGTAAATATTCACGTCGTCCGCGGCGATGGGTTCCAACCCGAGGGGCTGCGCTTCGCTCAAGAACTCTTGCCCTGTGTTGAAATCGAGCAGCTCGTCGACGGATGAGTCGACAGGCTGTACTCTCCACGTCGCGTCAAAGAAACCCAATCTTTCCACCAGTATCAACAAGGCTACGTGTAGCAAATACGCATACAACGATTGCGCGCCAAAAGCGGCGAATTGTCTGAAAATGCGCATCGCCGTTGATCGATGACCGTCACGAATCTCGTACGTTCGTCCGATGTCGTCGTTCGCTTTGATGATGGCTCTCTCCGCGTTCGGAAACAGTGAAAAGAACACCGCGATACAGAACAGTGTCCACAGGTACATAGTCAGCTGAATCAATCCACCGTAAGTAGCCATGTGCTCCGAATAGACGCTACTGTATGAGGCGTGACCTTTCCACATGGAAATGCTGTGTTCTTTCCAACTCAGAAGGGATGCGGCGACGCTCATCACAACGACGCCGATGAAAGCCATTGTTTTTCTCAGCGAAGTGTTCGCGGTGGGAAAGAAGAATTTTTCTCTGCGCATCAATCCACCGAGTAAAAAGTAAGGCATCAACACGACGGTGCGCATCAACGACATTCTTTTCCCCAGGGACGTGTACCCGGCCAACGCGCCGGCGACGACGTGTAGGACGAGAGTTCCACGCAACTCCAACGCGACGGGCGCCCAAAGTCGGCAAAAGAACAGAGTGAGCAAGTACCAGAGGTGGAAAAACGGTTTCGACGCGTCCCAAGTCGTCGGCGAGAACCACGGATCCTTTTGCATGAGCCAAAAATTGTTGGTGAACTCACCGTCGACTCGCGTTTCTACCGTCGAAAAATACAACTCTCGCACCGTAATCTCCTCCGCATCCGTCAAGTCTTGCCCCTCGTACAATTCTTTATCGAAATACAATCGGCTGTACACCAATCTGTACGCCACCTCTAACGCGAAATACGGTAAAAGTATCCGCGTCACCAACATCCTCCGAGACCGTCTCTCTCTCCTCACCGACTCCGTATCCGACGAATCGCCGCCGACGGAATCCTCCGCACCGAGCGCGCCGACGTCGTCGTCCCCGACCGCGCGCGAGCCCGATTTTCCACTCGTCGTCGTCGTCGACGGCGTCGCGGTGAAATATCCCGAGAGCAACACAAACGCCGGGACGTGAAACTGATACATCCAGTGCGCCATCGTCAGTGCCCCGGTGTTCCCGATCGCGACGAACGGGTCTATGAAGTGTCCGATCACTACCAACACCACGAGCGCGTGCTTGATGGCGTCCAATCGCGCCTCGCTCGCCCCCTCGCTCGCCAACATCTCAAGCGCCATGTAGATCTCCGTGCGCCACGACCCGCGCCCTCGACGCGCGTCGACCCACGCGCTCGAACTGATCGACTCGAACGCGCGTTCGAGACGTCCCCTCGCGCGCGCGCACCCCTTCGCGCCGACGTCGCGCTCTGCCGGCCCCTAATCGTTTCCTCCTCCAAAATATCTTCGTGTTTCACCGTTCGCGACTCAACACGGGGGGGACTACCCCCGACCGAGTTCCACGAACGGGTCCCACGACCGACGACCGACGACCGACGACGACACACGGCGCCGACGCGACCGCGACCGCGACCGGGAGGTCGATCGACGTCTCGCGACCGTGCTCGTGCGCGCGGTGCGCGTCTTCGCACACGAGCGCGCCGCGCGCGCGGACGTATTCCTCGCCGACGGTAATCGTTCATCCGCGTCAGCCAACGGCGCCGTTCGGAACGACGGACGACGACGGACGACGACGCTCGCGGCGAGGCGAGGCGAGGCGATATCGATATCGATATCGACGATGTCGACGATGCGCACGCGCGCGATGTACGTCGTCGTGAATCTTCCGATGGGCGCGAGCGCGGAGGAGGACGAGGCGGCGGCGAAGGCGCTGCTGGACGACGGGACGACGTTGCGGCTTCGGTTTCGACGCGCGCGAGGGAGCGGGCAGGAGGCGCGCGAGGGTGGAGCGGTGATGACGGTAAATGGACGCGAGGTGGTGCACGGGCAAGAGGCGGTGGTGACGCTTCGACGAGAGCGCGAGGGGTGCTTTGTGAGCATGGACGAGGTGACGTTTGCGGACGACTTTGAGTACGAACTGACGTGGGAACGCGAGATGTGGGCGACGGGACGCGGGAGGAGGAATGATGCGGACGATTCTTGGACGATGACAATGTCGCACGCGTCATTGTCGAGGACGATGTCTCTCGAGGCTGAACGCGCGTCGCCGAAAGCGCCCAAGTCATGCGAGGTGGAGTTGGCCGTCGTCGGCGCCGCGAAGAGTGAACGCATGTGTTTGGTGAATCACGTGTCGATTCCGATTGAGAAAATCATTCGTCCGCGGCGACGAGGGGTGCCTACTGTGGTGGGAGAGACGAGCGCGATTTTACCCGTGATTGACGAACACTCGCACGGCGTGAACGCGGCGACGGTGATTGTCGAGGCAACAAAGGTTGCAAATCATTCGCACAATGCCCACATCTCGTGGAAAGCGCCATCGATTCTTGGGGGTGGGGAGATGGATAATCTCGCCATGTTGGGTCGAATGCGTCAGAGATACGAATCGATGATGGAGTATCAGGACGAATATCCGGAAGGGACGAAGTTGAGTTGGTTTGACGCTTCGCTTCGTTTGGGCATCGGAGTTGGATTAGGAACGGTATTAGGCTTGGGTTTGGGTGTCGGAGTCGTCGTGAACGGATTTCGACGACTCGGTGCCGGTCGACTTCCTGCGACACGAAAATCAAAGGAAGACGACGACGCTTTGTGAGCGCGAGCGCCGTAGGGGATTTGTTGTAAAAAAGAGGAGAGGTTCTGTACTGATGGGTTTCAAATTTCATATATTCGTACTATAGGGCACTAGGGTAATAGGTGTTGGCAGTGTTGTTTGTTCGTTCTTATACCTACGAAAATTCCAATTGATGCAACAGCTGCACCAACCACTTCTGCGTCGCGACGTCATCCTTGAGGTACGCCGTAAACGCCGGATCCCGCAACTGATCCGGGAAGCACTGTCGCAGGCAATCCCGCGCGCGCGGGTTATCGCTCAATCTCAGATAGCATCGAATGATGTGTTTAAGCAAACGCACGCTCGGCTGCTCGGCGAGCTGCGTGACCATCCCCCCTAAAACCGTTCCCACCGCGTAACACCGCTCCGCAGTGGCGCAAATGTACGACAACCCCACCTCATCGCTCAAAATCTTCTGCACGATGAACGTCGCCACCGTCTTGCTCAGTTCACTTCCCAACTCCATCGTTCTCAGGCACAGCGGGATGATCTCAGTGCTCAACAAAAAGTTAATCACCTCCGTGTCGTCCATCTTCACCAGCGCCCCGATCACCCCCAGCGAGGTCAATCGCAGGTACTCAAAAGGTCTCGTCTTGCTCACCGTGTTCAAAAACGGGTACAAGAAGAGCGGTATGTGCGCCGCGAGAAACAATCCTCGCGTGTCCGGATGCGAAGCCACGCACTGCAACAACGCCAGCGCGTTACACACTCGATTACTCGCGTGATTCGTCAAACTGGGAGGATTGAGCAGCGGGTAAATGGCGACGATCTCTTGTAACAGCGCCGGTACGACGCCGAAGGAGAACCACAGCGTCGGGGCGAGATCAGCGAACATGTCTCTCTTCTTGCTCAGCTCCAACAGCGCGTTCTCGCGCGTCTCCGGGTCCTGAAGCGCGGCGACGAGGGCTTCCATCTGCGACGTCGCGGACGGCGTGGCCGTCGTCATCTCGTCCGTCCGCGTGTTCGCTCGCTCGCTCTCGCGGTACGTCGATCGATCGAACGACGCGCAGACGCGCGGATGCGTCGATCTCTTCTCTCCTCGCGCGCTCGCTCGACGCCGCGATCGCGTCCGCTCGACGCCGTGCCACGATCTGACGATGCCTCAAAACGTTGCGCGCGCCCGGTCGTCGCCTGGCGCGTCGCGCGTCGACCGTGGACGCGCGCGCGATGGGTAGACGGACGAGTGCGCAATGCGCGCGCGCGGCGGCGACGCTCGCGGCGGTGGTGACGCTCGCGGCGACGTGTACGCGCGCGAGGGGTGCGACGTGGTTGCGCACGGTGACGGAGAACGGGCGCGTGCGAGCGATCGAAACGGCTGCGATCGGTGGGAGCGAGTGGCAAAAGTCGTGGGAGAGAGATTTGAGCGCCACGGAGCGACACTCTTTCTCGGCGGAGCAGCTCGAGGCGCTATTCGCGAGGGAGGAAGAACCGTCGCTGGTGCAGTATGACGAATTCGTGCGCTCGTGGGTCGACGCGGGAGTGTCGAGCGAATTCGATCGTCGAGTGCTCGTGGAGGCGGAGGACGAGCAGAACGAATTTGAGCGGCACGAATTTTCGACGGAAGGTGGGGAAGAGGATGATGGGAAGGGGAGGAGTAGATTTTTTAGTACAAGCATTACGAGCGCTTCGGTGCAACACGTGCTGAATAAGTACGGAGGCACCGTGGAGAGCGCGCTGGACGTGATCAAGAAGAGACTGCAGATCGATCCGAACAATCCATTCTTTTGGAGTAATCTGGGATTATGTCATCGAGTCTTGGGAGAGAATAGAAAGGCGGCGGAATGTTTCTCCAGGGCGTTGAGAATGGTCAAGCACCCGGATTTGTATCGATTGCTCGGCGCGTCGCTCATGGTCACTGATCGAGTCGAAGACGCATTGAAGACGTTCAATCAGGGCATCGCAATGTTTCCGGACGACGTGGCTCTCCTGTACAGTTTGGCCTTGGTGCACGTACAGCTCGAGAACTGGCGCGACGCAGTCACCGTCCTTGAAAAGGTGACGCACTTTGATCCACACTTTGCGGGGGGAATAGCGCACGAGCACCTACTCACGGCGACAAAAAACTTGCGCATGCAATCTTCGGTGAGATTAGAAGCGGGAATGTTCGTATTATTCATCATCACACTCCTCATGCTTGCGTGGATGAAATGTTTGCGATGGCAACAGCGTTCGAGGAAATCGCACGCGCATCATAAAAAAATCAAAAGAAAATGACGTTGCAATGATGTTACATAGATTGTGTAATACGAGCAATAGCGCTTAGCTGTACCATTTCTAATTTCCGAACAACTGAACCGACGGATTCAAGTAGACGTGATACGCGAAATCCGGATCAAACACAAACTGCGGAAACCAATCCTCCGAGGGATCGAGGAGCTTGTGCCAAAACAAGACGATCCACGGACCCACGGAACCGAGGACAACGTTGAGCCAAATCGCGTACTTCATCGGCATTTGCTTTCTCCATCCGAGCGTGGAGATGAAAATCAATAACGCCACGGTGAGCGAGCCAGTCGTGCCCTTGACGAGGCGCAGGTGGAAATCGCTATCATTGAACACCTGTGAGGTGTGCCAAAATTGTTCCGGACCGAGCAGCGTGTAGAGCGCCATGTAGCAGTTATCGAACACCGCCGCTGCGGCGTTCAGTCCGACGTACGTCAGAGTCGCGGCGTCGGGCGTCATTCGACCGAGTCTTTGTCGAGATCCCGCCGTCATCTTTGCCCAAAGTCCGTCGGCGTCGGCAGGTTTCGGCGTCAACGCGAGTACAAACTCGGTCGATTCCCAAAGTTTGGCCAACGAAAAGTACCAATACGGCATGACGGCCCAAAACATCCAATCTGGGGCGTCGGGTTGGGCGCTCCACGCGATCCAAACCACGCCTTGGAACGACGCTACGAAAGAATAACCGAGTTGCATGGCGTATTTTCCCTCCTTGCTCGCCTTGAAAATGTTCATGAGAGGTCCGTAAGACAACGCGTTCGCCATGAACATGGCGCTGCTCACCCACATCCACGTCCAACCCGGGCTTTCGCGATAAATTCTCTCCAATCCCACGGCGTAAAGCGCCATCGCGAGTCCCCCGGCGCCGGTGACGACGTGAATCCAACTCGCGTTAGTTCGCGACTTGCGAACGATGGGATTACCTATCGGTCGCGGAATCGCCGACGATCTCCAGAGCGCGTACACCGTGCCCACGGTGAGCAAACCAAGAAAGCTATCCTCGATGATCCCACCCACCCCGGGGGCGTGATTCTCCACCAAACCTCTCGCCGCGCCCGCGAGCGCGTTTGTCGTCGCCTCGAGCGCCGACTCTGGTCCGCCCAACGCGCCCACCTCCGCCGCGATCGCCAACGCCGTCACCGCCAACACCGCCGCCTCACGCGACGATCCATCATCGTTACCACCACCACCGCGCTTCCCAGCGCCCTCACGCTTTCTCTCCTCGACGGACTCTGTCGCCGCCGTCGTCGCCGCCGTCTCCACCTCGACGACGTCTGCCGCCTCGACGGGCTCCACCGTCACCACCGCCCCGCCCGCGTCGTCGTCCGACGCGCGACGCGCGACCGATGCCCGCCATTCGCGCACCGATCCGCGCGCGCGTCCTCCGACGCCCATCATCGACGAACGCGTCCTCGTCGCCGTCCTCGGCCTCGACGCTATCCGCATCGTCCCCGTCGCTCTCAGCGCCGCCTCCGTCCTCGTTCGCCCCGCGGCGACGCTCGCGGGCGCGCGCGCGCGCGTCAACATGATCGTGCCGATCGATCGATTCGCGCGCGAGGACTCGATCGCGCCCCGTCGGCGTCTCCCGTCGTCGTCGAGCGCGAAGCAATCTTTTCGCACACCACGGACAAAGAAAACGAAGGGTCATGAACGGTCAATGAGTCCCCCTTCGCTGCTCGAGAAGAGAGAAGAGAGATGAAATGATCCCCCGGCACGTCGGCAGACGCGCGCGCGAGTCCGGCCGGTCGGTGAGATGGCGCGTCGGGAGGTGTGCGTGCGATTGCTCAACGATCCCACCGAATGCGTGGTGATCGATCTCGATCGGTTACCCGCCGACGCCGAGGACTGCGCCACCGCGCTGCAGGCGGAGCTCGCGCCGCTCGAGTCGTGGATCGAAATCGCGGAGGCGTACCTCGTGCGAGGGGATGAACGCGGGTTTAAGACGCTCATGGAGATGGTGTGCGCGCCGGGTGAGTGTGCGACGCGAGCGAGGCGACGACGACGACGCGCGAGAGAGAGAGAGAGAGAGCGGGGGGGGTGGGAACGGAATGAAGACGCGAGGGCGAGGGAAGAGATCTTTCGCAAAACGCATTCGTCGAGTGTTGGCGCGCGTGAGGGAGGGAAAGGAGCGAACAGGACGCGTGGAATCAGTGATCTGAACGAACTCGAACGACTGACGACGATGGATGACGACGGTGTCGTCGGTGCTTGACGCAGAGATTGAACAAATTTACTCGGATCAGTCGTACGGACGCGCGGCGGTGCTGTGTCTGTACGCGTCGTTTTGGGTGAATAAGGGGGCGCAGGAGACGGACAGAGTGACCAAGGAGGAGTGTTTCATCAAGGCTGGTCAGTATTTGAGCTCGGCGGCGGCGATTCACCGCTCGCCTGAACAGGCGGTGGTCATCGGGAGGGCGCACTTGGCGTTCGCTCGCGGAGAGACGAGCGAGGGGGAGAAGCTCGTGGACCAGGCGCTCGGATGCAAGGACGGCGGTCGGGATAATATTGCGCCCATGCTGTGGAAGGCTAAGATATTGTACAAGAAGGGCAAGTATGGAGACGCCCTGACCTGGTACAAGCGAGCGCTGCGCGCGTTTCCGTCGGCGCCGGCGCCGGTTCGTCTGGGCATCGGGGCGTGCCAGTACAAGCTGCGTGACTTTAAGACTGCGAAACTCGCGTTCACGAGAGTGCTCAAACTGGACGACCAAAACGTTGAGGCCATGCTTGGTTTAGCGCTCTGCGAGTTGAGTTTGCACGACATTCGCAGTCAGCAACACTTGGATTCCGTCGCCGCGGCGATGCGTCTCTTGGAGCGCGCGTTCCTTCTCGACCCGCACAATCAAGCGGTGAACAACGTCATCGCCGATAACTTGCTCATGGCGGAAGATTACGAAAAGGTTGAAAAGCTCACGCGATTGGCTCTTCAAAACAATACTGAGACTCCGAGAAACCGCGCCAAGGCTGCGTTTTATCAGGCGCGAACCGCGCACGCAAAGGGTCAAATTGCGCAGGCGCAGGCCATGTACTTGACGGCGACAAACCTTGACGAACACTACGTCCCACCTTATTTTGGGTTGGGTCAAATCGCTCTCTCAAAGGGTGATGTCAAGCTCGCTTGGAACTACATGGATAAGGCGCACGGAGAATTCGGTGAGTCCATGACTGTGACCAGAATGTTTGCGCACTTGTGTGCGTCTACTGGAAGAAGCGAACAAGCGGCAGAAATGTTCCGTGAAGTAGTCAAGCAAGGTGGTAGTGACCTTGACGCGATGTTAGAACTCGGTGAACTCCTCGAGACTCAAGATCCCAAGGCGGCTCTCAGAGCTTACACCGCGGCTCTTAAAATTTTAGCGTCCAGAGACGAGGAGGGACCGACCGTAGCGATTCAAAACAACGTTGGCGTACTCAACGTGCAGCTAGGCAAGTTTGAAGAGGCACGCGAGATGTTCAACAAAGCTTTGGAAGCGCTCGGTGGCGACGCCGATCAACTCGCGGGTAAGCTGAAGGGTGCGAAAGCGAAGAAGGCTTTGGCCCCGGGAGTTGCGCCGGTGGCGTTCAACTTGGCGTTATTAGAAGAAGAACAAGGCAATGCTAGCGCTGCAGAGGCGCGCTACAACGCACTCTTGGTCGCTCAGCCAGACTATGTTGATTCCATCTTGCGGCAAGCCAAGATTCGCGCCGACCGTGGAGACTTTGACTTGGCGCTCGAACGCACGAACGAGGCGATCGCGGCGAAGGCTGATAGTGCCGATGCTATCGCTCTCGCCGGTTGGGTGTTGCTCAAGGCGAAGCGTTGGACCGAAGCTGAGCAGCAATTCGCTGCGCTGCGCGCGTTGCCCAAGCCCGATGCGGCGCCGAATGCGAAGGAAAAGACGCTGACGCACGACGAGTACGCGATGATCAGCGCCGCAAACGCAGCGTACTACAGTGCCATCAAAGAGGGTGTGCTCAAGCGTAACGATCCCAAGGTTATGAAGCGCGAGGAAGAACACTATGAACGTGCATACTCGCTCTATCAGAAGACGCTGCAAAAGAATGGAATGAACGTCTACGCCGCCAACGGTTTGGGTATCGTACTCGCCGAACGTGGACGAATCGACGAAGCGAAGACTGTCTTCCAATTAGTGCAGGAAGGCATGGCGGCGAAGGGTTCCATCAATCCGGACATTCTCATCAACCAAGGCCACGTGCTCCTGGCCAAGGCGCAGTACGTGCAGGCGGCCAAGCTCTACGAGCGCGCTCAGAGCCAATTTTATTTCAACCAGAACGAAAACGTGATGTTGTACCAAGCAAGAGCGCAGTATGAGAATGGTAACTTGGATGAAGCGCGTAAGATTCTTCGCAAAGCGTTGATGATCGCGCCTTGGAACCACAGAATTCGCTTCAACTTGGCGTACGTCATCCAAGAGATGGCGCAGCGCACGTTGAATAGAACGATGAAGAGCACGACTTCCGATGGGCGCTTGGCGCAAGTTGAGAGCGCGATCGAAGACTTGACCTTGGCGCACAAGCTCTTCGAGCAGCTTCAAGCGCTCGGCAACCAAGCCGAGTTTGGCTTTGACGCCAAACGCACGAGCGTCCACGTGTCCTTTTGCAAGCAAGCGCTCGCCAAGTCGAAACCACACTTGGAAGCGGCGCAAAAGGAAGAGGCCTCCATCTTGGCGGCCAAGAACGCGCAGCTCACGGCGCGTCGCGCCGCCGAGGAGGGTCGCGCCGCGAAGAAGGCTGCCGAGAAGTTGGCCAAGGAGACACACGCCAAGGAGCTCGAAGCCATCGCCGCCGAGTCCGAGCGTCGTTTCAAGGAGAGCCAAGCGCGATGGATGGCGGATCGAGCCGCCGAACGACCGACGAAGAAAGGTGCCAAGGGTCTCGGTCCCGCGCCCGTCGGCGAGGCTACGAGCGATCTCTCCGACGACGACGACGACGACGAACCCGCGCCGGCGGAGCGTCCGCCGCCCACGGCGGAGGAGCTCGCGCGCCAAAAGGAAGCCCTCGCCGCCGCCGGTCTCGGCGACAGCGACGACGACGACGACGACAACGACGACAAGAACGACAAAAACAAAAACGAAAACGACGCTCCCGAAGATCAGGACGCGTCTCGCAAGCGTCCCGCCGACGACGACGTTCCCGCCCCCGAGCCCGTCCGGTCCGCGCCCGCCGACGCCGCCGACGCCGCCCCGGCCAAACGCCGACGCCGCGCCGCCGTCGTCGACGACGACGACGACGACTGATCCTCCTCCTCGCGCCCTCGCGTCCGACGCCTCGTCCTTCGCCTCAAAGGTGTGTAATCTCACGTCACGAACATCTAGGTCCCGTCGCGTTTAAATCCGTCCCGACAGCCGCCCCTCGGGAAAGATTTGAAAATGTGTGACGACCCAACGGCTGCGACCGTCACCGTCGTCGCGCGTCCGCACACGTCGACGCGGATCGGTCGGGCGTCTCGAGCGCGCGGGATGATGGCGGTGGAGAACGCGCCCGCGGTGGTGCGCGCGACGGAACGAGGGGAACGGGGCGTCGACGTCGAGAGGGACGCGACGACGACGACGATGAACGATCAAGGCACCGAGGGACGAGGGACGGAGACGACGGTGTGGGAGCACGAGACGCGCGAGGACGAGGAGGAGGAGGAGGAGGAACACGAGGAAGAGTATCTCGGACGGATTCGTCGGCGCGCGAGACGATGGGAGGATGGGGAAGGAAGCGATGAGGAGGAGGAGGAGGAGGAGGACGACGGGGAGGAGGCGCGCGAAGACGCCGTCGGCGGAGGAGGACGTCGACGACGATTGAAACGCGCGAACGGTGAGCGGGTGGCGCGATCAAAAGGTGTGGAAAGTGATTTTGATTCGAGCGATTCGAGCGATCTGGAGGAGGAGGACGAGGAGTTGATGATGGAGAGAAAGTACGCCGAGACGGGACGGTTGACGGATGAAGACGTCGAAGAGGACGCCGGGGCGGCGCGAGAGAACGCGTTCGAGAGAGGTGCGTTCGACGATGAAGAGGCGTACTCGAGCGATTCGTCCGAGGGTGTTCCGGTCATGGACGACGTCGAGGCGCCGGCGAGCGGAGGGGGACGCAAGAAGACGAAGAAGCAACTCAAGAAGGAGCGCGAGGCGCTGCTCAAGGAACAAGAGCGCATGATGAAAAAGGCGCAAAAACGAGCGCGATTTCCGGGATGGAACGTCGTTCCGGAGCGCATGTCGTACATGCCGTTGATTGAAAAGTTGCGCGCCGCGTTGGCCAGCTTACCACCGCCGCCAAAAGTTCAACCGCGAGTGTGCAGACAGGCGCCTCTGCGAGAGACGAACGACGCGGTGGATGCGAGAGACGACGACGACGTCGACAACGCGCCGCGGGCTGAGAAGAATGAGATTGAAATCGATCTGGATTCCGACGAGGATGACGACGACGACGACATGTTGCGAGAAATGCTGGCAAAGAAGATGGCTCAAAAGCCCGTATCGGATGTGACAACCGAACCCGAGGAACCCGCCGACGAGACCGCTGCGGCTGGAGAAGACGCCGACAACGAACCCGAAGAGGAGGAGGAAGAGGACAGTGAGGATGAGCTGTCGGAAGAGGAAGACATGACGGAAGAAGAACGTCGGTTACAACGCAAGGCAGCGAAGAAGTATCTCAAGGCGGACAGAAAGACGAAAGCGAAAGCGGGCGGGGAGTTATTCGAAGATGAAGCCGAGATGTCCGAGGACGGCGGTCACACGGATGATGACGAAGACGACATTCAGGATGATGTGGATGATGTGGCTGACGCTATTGACTTCCGAGAAGAGCAATATGAAGACGAACGTCGCACGTTGGCTCGCCAGCGCGCTTTCATGAAAGCTCAGCAGGTGCAGGACGACGCCGAAGTGGAGAAGGTGAAGGACATGGTCGCCAACGGCTTTAAGCGCAAAACCGACGGTCTCTTCGATTCAGAAGATCGCTGGCAGCGCAAGAAAAAGAGCAATAATGATGATGAGTCTGATGATGACATGGACTACGGGCCTGTCATCGAACGTCCTGAGGAAGCGGTGGAATTGTCTGACGACGACGACGGTGAATGGCGCGAGCAGGCCGCCAGACGGCGCGCGCTCCAAGAATCCTGTACACAAGAATCGCTTCAATTACCGAATGCATTCGAGAGTGTTGTCAGTCAAAATCTCTTTGCGGCGGTCAAGGGGCGATCGAACTCGCTTCACATCGAATCACAAGAGGTTGAAGAGGGACCACTCGCCCGCGCCTTCTCCATGCCAGCCACACTCACACGCTCAGGCAGTCAACACGGCGCTGGAAGTTCATCGATGCTCGCTCGCCAATCCTCCAAGACATTTTTGGGTAAAAAGCGTCTAGCTTCGAAGGGAAGCAGTCTCATGCTCGGCAACAGCCAAGCGAGTCGCTCTTACGTGTTCGGTAGAAACGACAGCCAAAGTCAGTGGGGCACGGAAGACGCACCGGCGACTTCTTTCAAGGAACTTGGTCGCGACGAAGACGCTCGGGCCTTTGGCGCAATTAATGCCGCAAACACTGTTAGCAACAAAGAGTCGAGCGGTAGGGAGACGAAGAAAAAGCAATCTCTCTTCGCTATGATGAGCCAAGGGGCAGACGAAAACAAGTCTAAACCAGACGTACAAAAAGCTTTGAAAATGGCGACGCAGCGCAAGTAACGCGAGCGCTTCGAGTCAGACGATTGAATTATGCTTGTAATTTTGAGGCACACGACGGGACTTTTTTGATTGATATGAGGTGATCTTTACTGCAAACAATCAACTCTAAACACTCTCCTCTTCACTAACGCTGAGGGTCACATCTGACCCTCGCTTCTCTAACCACGTAGATACCACATACTAGCTGATTGAAACGCAACCGATGAGCTGGAGCTCATTCGTTTACATTTCCATCTCCTTACCGACGTACGGCTTGGCCATGTTTTCATCATCCTTCGGGGTGTGGATAACGACGGTATCCGGGATCGGCGTAGACGGACCGTTGCGGCCCTTCGGATCGTGGTCGAGCATGATCTTAACGCGCATACCGATGGTACCTTGGCGAAGCAAAGCGTGGCGAGTGCAGGAGACGATGTATTCACGAACCGGGTTACCAGAAGAGATCATGTAACCATCCTTGAACTTCATCGCCTTGGCACGCTGGCCACGAAGCTTACCAGAGACAACGACCTCCGCACCCTTGGCGCCAGCCTCCATGATGTATCGAAGCACGCCGTAGCACGCACTGCGTAGCGATAGAAAATGGAATAAGTCGGTTAGTCACGACACTCTTCGAAAGTCTCACGGAATCAACGCGCGTCAGCCCATCGCGAAACAGCCTCGATAACAGCCACTCTCTCAGCTGTGACCCTAGCTAGTTAAACAGAACTGTGTGGTCTCTACGAGCGCCATCGCGTCCATCTTCACGTAATGCGCAGGTGTAGTGCCGAATGTATCAACGAAAGTTTGACCGGTCGTGCAAGACAACTCATCGCACGCTTCGAGATTGAAAGG
>Ga0255780_10003045_pt1 | contig 14777 bp, 14 predicted proteins | sample 071ome_32_FD_179978 | JGI IMG/M metagenome (GOLD analysis project Ga0255780, IMG submission 179978) | Coastal salt marsh microbial communities from the Groves Creek Marsh, Skidaway Island, Georgia - 071405AT metaG (version 2) | ecosystem: Environmental > Aquatic > Marine > Intertidal zone >... | reverse complement strand
TTTGGGTTTGGAGATTCTGTCAGCTTGGAGATTGGGGGGCTCGTGAGTGGGGCTCGGGTATGTCGTCATGGTGGTTTGACTCGTGGTCTACCAGGCGTAGATGGAGGTCTATGTATGTATATAACTTACGAGATGGTTCAGACCGTCAGCAAAGCCAGGGACGCCAGCGTCACGGCCAACGCCCACGCAGCCGGCGCAACCGGGCCGGCGGCCAGTGGTGGCTGGACGAGACTGCCACCGTCGGTCGGCGATCCGCGATACGACCCTTCGGGGAGCATCACCTCATCCTGGTAGCGCTTGGCGCACTCAGCATAAGGACGCCGCCTCCTCGACCTTCTCCTCGACCTTCTCCTCGACCTTCTCCTCTGCCTTCTCCGCCACGCCGGCCCTTTTCAGCCCTTCAATTCGCGCATAGAGCCTTCCAATAGCCTCTATAACGTCATTCTGCATCGTCTGCTGCTCGTCCATACTCGGAATCCACGTCTTCATCGGCAGCAGCGCCCTTACCTCTGCCGGCAACCCGTCAATCTTCCCCCACGACGTCTCCTCATCTCCCTCACCCCCCTCACCCTGCTCTCCGAACGCCTGCATCGGTCCAGCACTGAGAACGACCGAGTGCGGGATAGGATATGACGGCGCTGCCTGCCTCGCGGCAAACTGCTGTCGCGCCTCCTCCAACGCCCGGACCGCCGCCCCCGCCGCTGCCTCTGCCTCCTCCGCCCGCTTCTGCAGCGCCTGTATCCGCTGCATCCGCGCCTCCATCTCCTGCTCCATGCCCGACTTCTCGGACTGCACCCTCCGCAACGCGCCCGACGCCTCCTCGAGCTCTCGCCGCAACGCCGCAGTCGCGGCGCCCTCCTCTCCCGCAGCATGAAAACCGGCCGAGCCCGCACGACTGCTGCCCTCGCCCGACATCGAAATGAGCTTGAGTCGCTCGTTCCGTTCTCGCAACAGCTTCTCCTCCAACCCCAACAGCTCCCCACCGAGCACCTTGACCTTACTCACGAGCTCCCGGTTCTCCCGCTCCACCCTCCCCATCGCCCCCTCCATCTCCTTCCACCGAACCCCCAACACGTCCCGCTCCTCCCGTTCCGCCCGAATCTGCGCCTGAGACCGCTCGTTCTCCCGCGACGCATCATTCAACTTCTTCACCAGCCCTTCGTTCTCCTCCGTCAGCCGTTGCACCATCGTCGTCTGCTGGGACAGACAGAGGTTCAGGTCCATATTTTGCGTCGTGAGACTGTCGATATGCTCTTGAAGATCTCGAAACGTGTTTTGACACGCCGAATTGGCCGAGCGAGCCGCAGCTCGCGTCTGGTCGTCGTCAAGTGCTGCTGGTGCTGGCGGTCCCGGGTCTTCCCGATCACCCTCGTCCTTCCCGTCCTTCTCCTCCGACTTGCCGATATCCACATCAACCGAAGACCTCGGAAGAGACGCAGCAACAGACACAGCCGGAGACAGCGCCGCCGGCGCCATCACCATGAACTTCTTGGCATCGAACGACGACGCCTTTTTCACGACAAGCGATTCCTCCTCGTATCCCGACACGCCCGCCATCGCCATCGTCGACACAGTCGCCGAGACCGTCGGCTCTGCCACCCTCGCTTCCGTCACCACCGTCTCGACCGTCTCGACCGTCTCTACCGTCGCGGCCGTCGCCAGCACGTCGAAGAACCCGACGTCCTCGTCGACCGCCGCATCTTCCGTCCTGTCGCCGTCGTCGCCCTGGATCGTCGCGGGCGGAAGCGGCGGCGCGAACACACCAAGCTCCTGCACACTCGCTTCTCGCCTCTCTGATGCCCCCTCCCTCTCTTTAGACCCCTCTTCCCGCCCGCCTCCTCCTCCTCCTCCTCCTCCTCCGCCGCCGACTCTGCTCCCGTCGACCGCGAAGCGATCCGCGATTCCGTTCTCCGCGCCCGGCTCCGTCTCCGCCCCTTCCCCCGCCTGCATCTGGGCCTTCCTCAACCTGTACGCCTCCAGCTTCTTCTTCCCCAGCGCTACCAGCTCATCACGCGTACGAGTCGTCGTCGTCATTCGAATTTTTGTTTTTCTCTTTTCGGGCCGTTGCGCTTGTTGGTGCCCGCATCGATGCTCTTCTCCCTTCTACGTCGGGCCCTAGACAGGCTGTGTAGTCTGGGTGGGGTGCTGGGGTTGGCGCTGACTGTCTACGTGCTCAGGCGTTGGTCGAGTCGTCCGGGGAACCGGGATCGCGGGGGCGACGACCGGGGCGGGAGTCGGCCGAGTGGGTCGAGGACGAGGCGGACGGGTCAGCACCAGCGGTCGTCTCACCGGCAGGATGACGACGGTGTTCTTGCCGATAGTCAGCGTCCGTCGAAGGTCGTCTCCCTGGGGGAAGTGCACGGTCGCGGGGGCGACGCTGGTACCTTGTTGCCTCTGTATATAGCTCAACGGTATAAGAATCCGTCGATGGTCGTCTCTATTCCGTCGCTGCTGGCGGTGGAGTCTGGGCCGATTTCTGATGCCGCGACGGCGCACGTTCCGACGGTGGAGTACCTCAAGGCGCAGCTCGATCCTCTAGACTGCGGCGCGTTTGTGTGGACGTCCTCCGCGTCGTCCGCGTCGTCCGCGTCGTCCGCGTCGTCGTTTGCGACGTATCTCGTGTGTCATGTGGAAGATGACGTGGGGGAGGCGGTGGTGCGGGCGATGTTGGAGCATTGTGGGTTGGTGCCGGGGGTGGTTCCGAGCCATCGGGTGGTGTTTGTAGGGGACGCGGGGAGCTTGGTGAGTGTGGTGCGGCAGTTGGATCCGGGGGTGTTTGTGTGCGGTGGAGGTGTCGCGGAGGAGGGAGTGTGTGCCGAGCTGCGGAGATTTTACAAGGAGCGGGGGCGGATCGTGCGGGTTGCCCGCTCGGGGGACGACGGTCGGCAGAGTCGTTTGGGGGTCGACGTCTTCCTGCGAGCGTCGTCGTCGTCATCGTCGTCTTAGTGCGTTGTCGTCGTCGTCGTCGTGTGTAGCGCATATTTCGTACTTGCTCTTCTTCTCGTGGTTAAAACGTGAACGGTTTGCAGTTCTCGGTTCGACGTTCGCGCTACAGGCCGAGCCATTCGCAGCTGACGTGGAGCTCGCCGGCCTCGGCGCCGATGAGGGAGTAGGCGTCCCGGCAGTGTCCTGGCGAGCGAGCAGTGAACAGTGAGCATCGAGCAAAGCGCACGGTAGCGCGAGTGAGCGGAGCGTCGCTAGGGTGCGCGAAGCGCATGGAAGCTCGGGCGCTCAGCGTGCGCTGAGCACTCGGCATGAGGGTCGAGGTCAATACCCACCGAGTTCGGCGACGTCCATGACGTTAATGACGGCGTAGCCGATTCGTCGGCGTTTGACGCGGCGAAGGAGGTTGGAGCCGAGCTCGTATACGCTGAGGGTGAGGATCGAGCCGGCTTTGACGTTGAGGTCGGCGCGGTAGTCGAACTTCGGGTTGGGGTCGTACTCGTGGGGGGTCGTCATGGAGATGCGTTTCCTCGAAGAGCGCGAGGAATTTCCCATGCCCTGTTCTTGAAAGACGAGTTCAACGTAGGTGGCCGCCGTGGCGCTCAGCTGGGTGGCTTTGATAATGTGGACAGAGAGGATGCCCGAGGCGTCGGCCAACGATGCGACAGAGGAAAAGGTGACCATTCGCTTGAGGAGGTTTGCGGGGTTCACGGTGTTGCTGCTGCTGTTGTTCTTGTTGACCGCGTCACCCGCAACGTCACTCGCAACGTCACCCGCGGCGCCGCTGACGGGCGCGCGAGCGTCCCCGTCGCCTCGCGCGAGTGGGATGATCGACAGCTCGAGGCAGACGTGCCCCACCACGCTCCGCTCCCCAAGTGCCATCTTCCGGAGCGTCGTGGTCGCAAACGCACCGACGCCTGTAACGGCAGACGCCGCGGAAGCAACGCCCTTCCCGACCATACCGCCCATGGCCACGCCCTCCCGCCCGTCTTCTCGCGCCATCCGCTGCGCGACCTCCTTCATCGCCGCCCGCCGCGCGTTCTTGGCGGCCCGCTTTCGCATCAGGTAGGGAATAAGCAGCTTGGCCTGAGGGCGCTTGAGCACCTCCTCCTTGACAATGTCCTCCACGAACGCCGCGTGCTTGGCCTGCCGCAACTCCTCCCCGGTCAGCACCTCGTACGAGCTCTTCCGCTTGCTCCGCTTCTTGCTACTACTCTGCGGCGCAAACATCGGCACGAGCACACGCAACGGACCAGACGCTTCAGCTGCCTGCAGGAGCGACCCGATATCCCTCATCCCGATCCGCACGGCCCCGACCAACCCCGGCGCAGTCAGCTCGTTATCGTCATACAACTCGACAGTCAGCATCTGCGTATCCATATCGTCCACCAACATGTCGAACTCCTCATCCTTCCAGACCGGGTTGACCTGGAGAACGAAAACAAACGAGCGCGGAGCGAGTGAGAGCCTCGGGGTCCGAGGCTGGGCGACGTCGTGTCCAGCACCTACCTCGTTGTCGAGCGTCGCTGTGCCCCGCAGTCTCCCATCCCGGAGCTCAATCCGCACGAACGGATCAATCTCGTCCAACAACGACGACTTCAGATTGATGCCTGGCGAGCGAACAACAACGCGCAAAGCGCGCGGTAGCGACAGTGAGCGTAGCGGAGAGACGCAGTCTCCTGGGCGCGCAGATCAATCATCAATCAATCATCAATACCCACCGTACTTGACTGCAACCCTGCAGATGCCGACGGGCGGCTTCGGCAGGCCATAGTTGGGGAGAACAGGGAACGACATTTCGTTCGGATAGACGAGCATTTTGCCGACGACGAGGTTCTGGACGAAGCGGAGGAGGACCGGGATGGGCGGCAGGGCGAGCAAATCGGGAGAGTCCAGTATGCGCAAATCAAAGTCGACCGTGGGCTGCTCCAGCAGTGAGAGCGTGACGCCGCCCACGCACGGGAGCTGCTCGACGAGCGGATACAACGTCATCCGGGCCAGCGCCTTGAGCTGAAAGTTCGCCACCTCGACGGGAACATCCACCGTGAACACCCCCAAGGAAACTTCAATCACGACCCGGACGCGCATATCCCCTCCGTACAGGAGCGCCGCCTCCGTCATGACCCAGTTATCGCTGGGCGAGCTCGTGTAGGACTTGATCGAGTCCACCCGGAACGGGCGCGTGCCCAGGTCGAGGACGTCGATCCGAATCGTCTTGAGCACACGACCACCGATCAGCGGAATCTTGGCCAACGCCTCCCGGATCGGCTGCTTCGCCTGCGCCATGACTTTCCTGTGGATGGCCGGCGAGAGGTGCGGCCACAGCTGCGAGAGGAGCTTGTTCAAGAACCTGGCGAACAAACACGTATGACGAGCGGGAGAGATAGTGAGAGGGCCAGTGCGAGTCAGCGCACGACAGAGTCCAATACCCACTGCAGTCGGTCATGGTCCGGGAGGCGCAACGCCGGGCTGACATCGTCCAGGAGACGCCGCTGTGCATGGCGAGCGAGTGGGCCAGTGAGTGAGCGAGGGCTTCAGGACACTCGATCGATCGATACACGATACTCGATACCCAATACGCACGTCCTTCACGGGGCCGTGGAAAAGCGCGTCCGTCAAGTCCTTCGCCTCATGCTCGACCACGTCGTCGGAGAGCGCCACGTAGGACTTCTTGGGTTTGCGCGCTCGGAACAAGACCCCGAACACCACGTTCCCGACAATGACACCCAACTGGAGCCCCAAAGGTACCGCGACGAGGAGCGTGAGCGCCACAATCCCGATTCGTGATATGAGCGAAATGAGCAAGCGAATTGGTACCGGGTCTACGAGCACAGACAGACTCGCCCAGAGGCTGCTCACGGGTTCAGGTACCCGTTCCATAAAGGGTGCGGTGTAGAGTAAAGAAACTTACTTCTTCTTTCTGAAAACCGAACCAATCTTGGACTTTGCTCGGAGGGCCTCGACTTGCTCTCGTGCGAGTCCCCCGACCACCTGCCCGACCGTTCCCACGCCGTCGACGATCCTCCCGCCCACCCCAGCCAAGCCGTCGGCCACGGACTGCCCCATGTGTCCGAGCATGCTCGCCGACTGTGTCGACGCGACGATGAGCACCTTCTCGAGGCGCTTGACGGCGACCTTGGGGGCCACGGGGACGAGCGTGCCGTCGCTTCGGACGCTCACAACGCGCCACATCGTCAGAATATCCACGGCGTGTTCGCAGGTAAAGTCGACGGTGGTCTCGAACTCCCTCTCGAGGACAGACTCGCAGCGTGCGTTGAGGTCGGCCAGCGTCATGTCGGTCCTCCCGTTTGCGGAGAAGTACTCGGCGGCGAGGAGGCAATACGCTATGAAGACCTCTCTCGTGAGCTGGCCGAAGAGGTCGTTCATGACGCTACTGAGGGCGGCGTTCTGGGTGGCGACGGTTCTCCGCGAGACAATGTCGCCCATGCTCTTCTCGATCTCTGTCTTCTGGGTGGCGGCGGTCTGGTAGACTTGGACGACGCGTCCGGCGAGGACGGTGAAGCTTGTCCACGCAGAGGTGAGGGAGAGGCCGCCGCGGACGGAGAAGAAGAGGGTGGCGAGTGCGCCGATGATGGTGACGGCAATGTTGACGGTCGTCGACGGTGAGAAGTGGACGTTGGTCTCGGGGAAGACGAGCTCCATGTCGGCAAGTGGGATGGAGCTGAATCGCTTCATCACGATGTTCCTCTGGATGACGTCCTGGCGAACGAACGAAGCGCGTAGCTCGAGTGAGCCTAGAGTCTGTGGGCGTGCGAGCGCCTGTGGACGATGTCAATACCCACCTCCTTCATGCCAGAGCGGAGGGAGAACTCGCTCTTCTGTCCGCTCGACTCGTTCTGGCGGTAGATGACGACCACGTCTCGGAAGCATGCTTCACTCAACGTGACCTTTCGGAAGAACTTCCGGAGGACGGTGAGCGCGTCGGGAAACTCCTTGTCGAAGGTCCGTCGGCTGATCAGCACCCGGTTGGTGCCAGAAGCGTTCGGCAACTCTGTCTCCGTGGTCGTTCTCTCCGTGTTTATACCCATGCGGGCACCCGTGGCCTGATTCACGTAAAAGCTCCCGATGTCGCTCTCCGCCACCGTTGCCACGAACCACCCGAACACGTCCAGCTTGCTCGCAATCCACACCAGCAAGGCGAGTATGGGCCCGACGAGCAGATAACGGATCAGCAGCTCGACCTGGCGATCGATCGAACGAACGAACGAGCGAAGCGCGAGTGAGAGCATCGGGGTCTGCGCGTCATCCACGAGCGTCAATGCTCAATGCTGCCTACCTTTTGCCCATAAAACGCCCCCTCCATGTTCGTCGACGTGATACCCCTGTGACACACCAGGATCCTACGCCGCAGCTCCTTGGGATACGCCGCAGCCAGCTCTGGATACTGGCTCCAACACGTCCGCTCCAACAACCCATCGTCCATCGACGACCACCGCACGTTCACCGGCAGCGTCAGCAGAAAGTCTTCCTCCGTCGCGGCATCCCACTCTGTCTGCGTCAACATCTGGAGAAGAAACGAGCGAGCGAGCGAAGGAAGCGCGGAGCGCGAGTGAGCGTCGAGTCGCCCGGGCCGCGCGAGCGCCCAACTGCCGAGTCCAATTCAACGCACGTGGTAGTGGTTCTTCAACAGGATCAAAACAAGGTGATCCATGAAATTCGTCTCCCGCTCGGCAATCTCCCCCGCCGGAAGCGACTCGAGCCTCGTCGGCATCGACAGCCCCTCTGCCGCCCGGAAAAAGTACTCGGCTTCCATCTCCACGTTGAGCTTCAGACTCGCGTGCTTCATCGAGCACACCGCCTGGCCGAGGGCATATATGCGACGACAGACCGGGCAGTAGTCGTTGTCGACAAACGCCGCGGTGAGGAGCGCGGCGCAGTAGTTGAGCAGGTCGCCGTCTGGCGAGTGAAGCGCGAGCGAGCGAGCGAGTGAGTGAGCGAGCGAGGGAGTGAGGGAGTCGCGACGAGCGACGACCTACCGCTCACGTCCAGGAACCGCGGCCGACAGGAGGAGACCCGGTCGGACGAGATATAGAGGTGCTTCGTGGAGATTGATGTGAGCTCGCTTTTCGTCACCCGCAGCTTCGGCGGAAGCAGCGAGTTGCCCTTGACCGGGATGGGCGTTTCCCCTCCCTCTGACGTCGTCGTCATACTACGTGATGGAATGGACAGCGAATTCGCGTTTGGGTTTGAACTCTCGGTTTTGCACAACGTTTTTTTCGACTTTGACGTTTCGGGACGTTGGACTGGACGAAACCAAGAACGAAAAGCCAATAACGGGCCAGCATGACGGTGCAGACCGGCGCCAAGTCCAAGACGGACCTGGAGCGTGCGCGAATCGCTCGAGAGGTGAAACTCCGCCAGCGCGTGTCCGGTTCCCTGCTGGTTCGCGTGCTCTTGCTGGGGTTCAACGTGCTGCTGGGCGTCGTCGCCTGGAAGGCGCTCGAGCACCGGGGAGAGACTCGTCGCGTCGTCGCGTATGTCTCCACCCTGGGCAAGCACTACCGGGGAGTGGGAGCGTCTGTCGCCGCCGTTAGCCACTGCGCACGGATCTGTGCTTCCTCGTTGTCTTCGTTGTCTTCGTTCTCTCCATTCTCTGTGTTCTTCTCGGCCATGAGCATCGTCGACAGAAGCGTGGACGTCGAGCTCCTCAAGACGGCGTTTGTCGCCTCGCTCGTCCTGGGCTTTTTCGGTACGGCCAGATATCATCACAATAGACAGGCGAAGAACGAGAAGAACCAGCGGCTGGCCGTGGTTCCAGGCAAGCTCGGTGTTCAGTATGTGTTGACCGACGTGCGGTCGTAGCTCTTTGCACGCCCAGACTCTCTCACTCTCGCTACGCGCTTCGTTCGCCAGGTATCTGCTGCACAACATTCCGCGGTGGCTGAGCTTTAGCGACCGGGAGAAGACCGAGTGGCTCAACGCGCTGGTCTCGCAGCTGTGGCCGTACTACGACAAGGCCATCTGCGATGAGATCCGGTCCCAGGTCGAGCCCATGTTGGAGGAGTACAGGCCCCCGTTCATCAAAAAGATCTTCTTCGCCAAGCTGACGTTCGGGGACTCTCCCTTTCGCATCGAGGGCATCAAGGTGCACGATCAGGATCCCAGCGATCCCATCAAGTCCATCGAGTTTGAGGTTTCCTTCAGGTGGAGCGGGGACGCCAATATCCACCTCGCCATCGACCTGCAGGGTGGCGGGATGATGACGAGGATGGTGCCAAAGGTCGCCGACCTGGCAGTGAGCGGGTGTGCGAGGATCTTGCTCTCGCCGTTGGTGCCCGAGATCCCGGGGTTTGCCGCTGCGACGGTGGCGCTGATGCGTCCGCCGGAGGTCAAGTTCCGGTTGGACTTTGGTAGGGCGTTTGGGGGGAGTCTGAGTGCCAAGGCGGTGGTCAATTGGCTAGATCCGTTCCTTCGCGAGACACTGCGGGCAATGTTGGTGTGGCCGAGGCGGATCGTGGTGCCGCTGCTGGAGATGACGCCGGAGGAGACGTCGAGGTTGTACATGGTCAGTCGGGGGGCGTTGGAGGTGACGGTGAAGCGCGGATGGGACCTTCCCAAGACGGACTTGATTCTGGGGCAGTGCGATCCAAAACTGCAGCTCTTTGTGGACCCGCTGGGGGTGAACGAGCGCACGAGCAAGAAGAGCAACACGCTGACGCCCGAATGGGACGAGACGTGCTGGTTGATGGTCCAAGAGCCCGACGACCAGTTTCTGCACGTGATTTTGCTCGACGTCGACACGGTCAACGTGACGGAGCTGTTCCGCATGAATGTGATCAAGGGCGCGGCCAACGTGCTCGGCTCGGAGCAGTCGATCGCGCGTGGAAAGCTGCCGTTGGGGGAGCTGGCGGACTCGCCCGGGGTCAAGACGTCTGTCGAACTGCAGCTCGGGGACGAGGACTTTTCCAACCCGGCCGGCTGTGGGGTCGGCAAGGGGGTGATCGGACTCGATCTGACGTACTGGCCGCTCGAGGTGATCTCGGGACACGCGCACGAGCCCGTCGGTGCGCTGCTCATCACCCTGTTCAAGGTCGACAACGCCCCCATCGGCGACCCGCTGCTGAGGAGCAGCAACGTGTATGTGGTGTTTTCGTGCGTCTGTCGACCGAAAACGAAGACACAGGGGGATGCGAAGGACCATCGGGCATCGCTCGTCGAGATGTCGAAGCAGAAGCCAAAGACCAGCGCCACTGTCAACGGGCTGAATGTCGAGTGGACCAACGCCAAGTTCGAGTTCTACAAGATTTCCCGCATGTCGACGCTCAAGGTTGAGCTGTTCGACAGCGACGTCATCGGGTGGGACCGCAAGCTGGGCGAGGCGGAGATCTCCATCGAAGAGGTGTCGACCGCGACCATGGGCGACGTGACGAGGACGTACGAGGTCCAGGTGCCCGAAGGGCTCGCCGTCGCCGACCCCGACGCAAAGACCACCGTCACGCTCCGGCTCCAGTTCGTACCCTTCAAGAACCTCCTGGGCAGGGCGAAGGAGCGGCGGGAGCGGAGAAAGAAGAAAGTACGCGAGGGGGTGAGGGAGCGCCGCGAGGCCCAGCGCGAGGCCCTCGTCCGGATTGACACATTTGACGGCTAGCGAGCGTTATCGTCCACGTGTAAATCATTCACCGCGCCGCCATTTCCGTCTTGAGCACCTGCAAGACCCGTTTCGCGTCCACCTTGTCCCCATTGCCACTGAAATCTGCCGCCAACTCGCAAATCGTCGACCCCACAATGCACGTCTCCAAAAACGCCCGCGCCTTGTCCTTCTCCTGACTCGCAACCCAGAACATCCCATTCACCCCGACCACAATCTCGAACGGCACCTTCCCCCCCAGCACCCGCAGCACCTCGATCCCTCCCCGCGTGAGCAGCCACCGCGCATACGCCGGCGTCACCCTCCACACCATCCCGCCCCCCGCCCGATCGATCGGCCCATACCCCTCCGACGACCCAGACGACGCAGACTCGTTGTTCACACAGTCCATAACCACCCGATCCCCATCAAACACCTCGACCACCTTGCCGTTCACCACGTCCCCCGCCTTGAGCATCGGACGGTTCCGCTTGGTCGCATTGTCAAACCCGAGCACCGGGAGCAGCGCAACCCTGTTACGCCCACGACCGACATCCACCTCGTGATACTCCGCGTTCCCCTGCTTCGTGACGACGCCCAGCACCGAGTCGCCCTTCCGCGGGACGTAGAGTCTCGTAGAGCCGTGGTCGACCGTTATAACCGTCGTCGTCGTGGCCGGTATCGAACCGGTATCGCCGGCGTTTGGCATCGTATGTGTTCGCGCATGCCCGGTCGTGGCGGCCACGACGGCGTTATCGACGATATACGTCGAGGAATCGACATGCAAAATTCCTGAAGCAGAAATGTCGTGGATTTTCGTGCCCGGGGTGACAAACACGGCCGCGGGTGGGTCCGAGGGGTCCGAATCCGAATAATCCTTCATTTGTACAGGCTACTATTCCGTTAAATTGCTTGCTTAAAGTTCATTCACGATTCATTCATCTGTTTTTTTCGGCAGCCTTCAGCCTCTCACCACGACGTACCTCTTCCCTCCTTTCCCCCTTCCATCCGTTCCATCCCCACCTCTCCCTTTCCCCATCGTCTTCTCAATCCAGTCCTGGTAGTATCCCACGTTGGTATACCCGCCGGCGACCCCCTTCCTCCCGCACCCCTCTCCGAACGATGTGATCCCGTAGACGACGTCCTCGGCACTCGTCCTCCCTTTGGCAATCAGCGGGCCGCCGCTGTCGCCCTGACAGGCATCTTGCTTCTTCCCCATGTTATCCCCGGCGCAGAGGAGCGACGTGTCAATCTTGTACTTGGGCGCGCCCTTGCCGGAATACCCTGCCTTCTTGAGCTCCTTGTTGAAGGCCTTTTCGCACGTCTTGCGGTCCACGTACTTGAGCTGGACCTCTCGCAGGTGGGTGCTCATGTCGGGCTCGTATTCTCCCGTGCGTCCAAAGCCGATCGCGGTGAGGACTTTGGGGGGCTTGGTGGACTGGAACTTGGTGGCGACTGTGACGGGTGGCACGTCGGTGACTGGGGTGGCGAGCTGGAGGAGGGCAATGTCCCTGGAGGGAGCTATGTTCTTTCTGCCGGTCGCCATATAGTCGGGTACGTAGTTCTCGTGCTGGATCTGCCGTTTGATCTTCGACGTGATGTATCTGTGGCCCACGATGTCGTCTACCATCCATTCGTTCGCGCCAATCTTGATGCCCACGAGCTCGTCGTCCACGCAGTGCGCCGCCGTGAGCACCCACTCGGGGTCGATCAGGAAGCCTTGGCAGTAGGGCCCGTTATCGAAGAAGAGCAGGGCGAGGTAGCGGTACCTGGAGCCGTTGCTGCGTGTGCCGCCCACGATCCGAGACTGCGTGGTGTTGGCGGTCGGTGGTGCCTGCGGCTGCAACGACGTGCAGTAGCGAAACAGCGTCGTGGTCGTTGTAGATGTCATTGACGACCGGATGAGGCTTCGCGAGGCCAACGAGGGGTCTTCACACGCCACAGAGGTCGCGACGGGGAGCCCTCCCGCTTGGACGACCGTGCGTTCGTCGGCGCTCAGGAATAAGGGGAGGCCGCGCGTGTTGGCGGGGGCGGGGGCAGCAGCATCGAGCGACTCGCCGAGGCGGTCGAATGCTTCAACCTCGTGTCCGAGAAAGGCGACGATGGCCAAGACGAGGAGGAGGGGAGACATCCTGCGTGTGCGTGTGTGCGTGTGTGCGTGTGTGCGTGTGCGTGTGTGCGTGAGTGTGCGTGAGTGTGCGTGAGTGTGTGCGTGTGTGCTCTATACCGAAGAAGGAGAAGGAAGAAGTAGAAGAAGGGACAGCGCGTTCGTCGTTGGACGCTCTCCGTACCTCGTTCCCCTCCAAGACTCCGTATTTCTGGTTCTAGATGTCGATGAAGGAGCCATATAATGCGCCGATGTGATGGATAGAGGATAGCGGACAATTCCTGCCTTGCTGGAATGTATCAAGACGCCCGCCTTCAATTCCGCCGATGCTCTGCTGATCTACCTCGTATGCGATGCTCTACGTCTACGCCTGATCTGAATCGATTATTATCGATATATGACATTCGTTATGAGGCTTTTCGGAGACGTGGCGGACAAAAGATACGGTGCACGGGGTAACTGCCGGGCCGCGGGGGAGCTCGGGCGAAGATCTCGGGCGGGTTCGCCAGACGTGGCCAACGCACAAAATTCTGCTCTCTGGGAGAGAGAGAGAGAGAGAGAGAGAAACGATGATCGACCGAAACGCAGCGCCTCGCGCGATCCTTTTCGATATGGACGGATTGCTCCTCGACACCGAGGTCCTGTACACGCGCGTGCAGGAGCAGATAACCGCCGAGCACGGGGGGAAGCCGTTCACGATGCAGCTGAAGTCGAAGATGATGGGAAAAAAGGCGATGGACGCGGCCGAGCTCTTCGTGACCGAGCTCGGGCTGGAAGGCAAGCTGACGCCAGAAGCGTTTGTTGCCGCCCGGGAGGTGCTCCTGGACGAGATGTTCGAACGGGAGACTGCGCTGATGCCGGGTGCCGAGGCGCTGCTCTGTCGGCTGCACGAGGCTGGCTTTCCGATCGCGCTGGCGACGAGCAGTCACCGGCGGCACTACCTGCTGAAGACATCGAGGCACCGGGCGCTGTTTGATCGGGTGTTCGGGGATCGGGTGGTGACGGGCGACGAGGTGTCCCGCGGGAAGCCCGACAAGATGATTTTCGAAAGAGCTGCGGGAATGCTGGATGTGCGGTTGGAGGACTGCGTGGTGTTTGAAGATGCCGTGAGTGGTGTGGAAGCGGCGAAGCGAGGCGGGGCGGTCGCCGTGATGATTCCAGACCCGGCCTTCGATCGGGACGAATATACGAGAGGGGCCGATTTCTTGTGGCGGAGTTTGGACGAGGTCGACCTGCGGGCGCTCGGCATCAGTCTGTCTTAATCTGTGATAATGATGCTTGCTTACACTTGGGTAGCCAAAAACGCCCCGAGGGCATCCTCGAGGACGCTCCGCACGAGGGGCGACTCGGCCGACTCGGCCGCATCCTCCCGCTCGAGCCCGAGCCTCCTCCCGACCCCCGGGACGACCCGTGCGCCCTCGGTGTCGCCGAGCTCCACCTTGAACCACTCCCCGGCGCTCCAATAGAAGATCACAAGCACCTTGTCGACCCCCGGACAGGGATCGAAGAAACCCAAGAGGTTGCTCTTCGAAAACCCGCTGTAAAACTCGACGGACGAGTTCTCGCACAGGTAGGCCACCGGGACGCTCACGTCAACGACGGTGATGCCGTGTCGCACCACGTCTTCCGGCTTCCGGACAATGCACGAATCGAACGTCTCGACCTGGATTCGGTCGTCCTTGAGGAGCTCGGCGTCGCCGTACAGCGCCTTGACGACGACGAGGTTTCTCTTGCGCTCGTCCGCACGAATCTCTGCGGCCTCTCGCCGCATCTTGCGGACAGCCACAGGACGAATCATCTCGATGGCTTCCAGACTGCTCGCAAGCTCCTGTTGGATGACCGCGGTCTGCCTGGCGCGCCGCGCGGCGGCGCGCTTCCGGTGGAGGAACCGCGACGCCGGGGCGACCACGCCGCGGAGCACCGCGTAGACGACCGCCGGTGGCAGCACGTGGGCGCCGATGATGACGGTCGGGTCGAGCACGGGAGAGAGAAGCACGGGAAACTCAAAGTTATGGCCGGACTTTTGGAACCTGAGGCGGAGCATGACGCCCGCGGGGACGGCCGTGACCACCCCGAGGCCCGCCGTGGTCGGGTTCGTGCTGCTCGGGTCCGTCAACGGATCCGATGCTGCACCACCGA
>Ga0255780_10003038_pt1 | contig 14792 bp, 17 predicted proteins | sample 071ome_32_FD_179978 | JGI IMG/M metagenome (GOLD analysis project Ga0255780, IMG submission 179978) | Coastal salt marsh microbial communities from the Groves Creek Marsh, Skidaway Island, Georgia - 071405AT metaG (version 2) | ecosystem: Environmental > Aquatic > Marine > Intertidal zone >... | reverse complement strand
AACAAACCGATACCCAATGCAATCGCCAGGATTGGCCCAGCAGTCATTACGATTTGCCAGAAAGCATAACTTAAATATTGAACATTTTGATCATATGCCATGTGCTTAAACCATAAATGTTGCTGACAGAGAGCCAATCGTCATGGCCCAGCCATCCACAAGAACAAACAGTAAAAGTTTAAACGGAAGCGAGATGAGCATTGGCGAAAGCATCATCATGCCTAGTGACATTAATATAGATGCAATGACCATATCGATCACTAAAAACGGTAAAAATATAAGAAACCCAATTTCAAAAGCAGTTTTTAATTCAGATGTAATAAAGGCAGGAAGTACAATATTCAGGGGTACTGATTGCTCATTTTCAAAAGGCCCTGACTTTGATAACTCAACAAACAAATTCAAGGTATCCGATCTCGTATTCGCAACCATGAATTCTTTTAGGAGCCCTAGACCCTGAACTAATGCCCGCTCTATATCTAACCGCCCATCTAAAAACGGGGAGATGGCATCTCTATACAAAACCTCAAATACTGGTCCCATAATAAAAAAACTTAAAAATAACGCTACAGCGATTAGCACTTGGTTTGGAGGCGTTTGCTGTGTGCCCAAAGCCTGCCGTAAGATTGATAACACGATGATTATTCGCGTGAATGCGGTCATACCAAGGACTAATGAAGGCAAAACCGTAAGGATAGTCATGAGTAATAGGATTTGGAGTGACAACGAATATGTTGTTCCACCACCGTCAATATCTGATGCAGTAATTGCCGGCAAGCCAAGTGCGCTCAGGGTTTGAGCAGACGCCAAACTTACATCCAGGCTAAAGAGCAAAAAGCTTAATGTGAAATAAAATAATGATTTCATAAGCTTGAACTCTCTTCTGCCAGACTAAGCGTTGAAGTGAGATCAAATACATTTGGCTGTGCGTTTTTTGAAAATACAATCAACAGTGATTTATCACCAATTTCAAGAAGCTCTACACGATCTTTACTTGAAAGGTTCAGGCGCGAAACCAATTTGATTTTTGCGGCTTCTTTCTTTGTACTAGCCCCTGCTGCACTTCTAAATTTTAAAAAAAATTGGATTGCAAAAAGGATGAGTAAAAACCCACAAACAATTAAAAATTTCTCAACTGAAATATTCATTTCACACTCCTGCAGTTAGAATGCAGAAGACGTGCCAAAACGTATTAATTTATTATTATCAATAACTTAAGTAATTTTTATTTGTGTGTCAAATTTTTTGCATGTCTTAGAATTGACAGTTTACAAACTTTCCACACGCTTTTCTGGATCAACAATTTCTCCAAAGCGCACACCAAAGCGCTCTCCAACCATAACAACTTCACCCTTGGCAATCTTAGTATTGTTAACCAGGATATCGAGAGGATCACCGGCAAGTCGATCCAGCTCAACAACCGACCCTTCATTCAACCTCAATAGATCACGGATAGTGATTTCCGTGCGACCAACCTCTACAGTTAGTACAACATCAATATTCTCAAGTACCTTTAAGTTCTCAGTAACTTCTTCAGTACCTTCTTGTTTGAGTTCATCTTCAGACATCTTTTTTCCTATTATCTTTTACTCTATTCTTCATCGATACCGCCGCATTTGGACCCACTTTTCCGACGTCTGCCCGGAAGACGCTTTGGCCCGCAATTTTAATCAAAACACTTTCCGGGATAGCCATGGTAAAAGTATCTCCAACTTTGCTATTCCACAATTTTCCAAGTGTAGTCTTGGGACGACCTAACTCTGCAGATAAAGTTAGTGGGATTGATAAAACAGCATTTTGTAAGCGTTCTTTCCAGGTCCGATCATCAACCGCGTATTCATTTTGAACTCTTGAACGTAGTTGCGAGGAAATCGGCTTCAAAGTTTGCAAAGGATAGACAATGTCAAAACTAACAGGATCGTGGCTCGGCATTTGTACCATAAAAGAGCAAACGATGACCGTATCATCACCATCAACGAATGAAATTAACTGGATGTTTTCTTCGCGTGATTGGACATCAAATTTCGTCTCGATTAAGTCCTTCCAAGCTGCTTCCATAGAGGCAAGCATTCCGTCTGAGATTATTTCAATGATACGATTTTCAGTAGCAGTAAATTCGCCTTGAGTTTCAAAGAGAGACTGTACCTTAGATCCACCATAATAGGAATTTGTTAGGTGAGAAATAAATGGAGCCTGCACTACAAGTAGGCAGTTACCCCTAAGTTCCTCAATACGGCTATTTGTGACACTAGCAAAGGTATCGCACGATTCTGTATACTCATCAAATGACTTAACTTCTGGCGGGAATGATGAAATTCGCGGTAGCACACGTAGCATTGGCAGAAATACAGAACGGACATATCGTGCAATTTTCTCGTTTATGAGGCGTAATGCGTAATAATCACCAAGTAGGGAAAGATCCTCAGACCCGAATTTAAATTCGCGTACTTCATTCGGATCAAATGTCGCCGCAGACGGCTTTTTCTTGTCGGCTTCTAAACCGCCAAGCAATGCCTCGACTTCCTCGTTCGATAGTTTCCTTGAGCCAACCATTAATAAATCCGTTACTGAAGGACAAAAGATGTAAAAAATACACCTTCAACGCCACCAAATCCTTCTAAATCTTCTAATCTCTTATTTAGTGCTAATCTTATGTTCTCGGCAAGTGCGTCTCTTCCTTCTTTACCTTCAATGTCCTCAGCAGTGTGCTCACTAATGACACCCAAAACTTCTGATCTTAACGCTAACTGATGCATCTCAACATTTTCTACTACCGTTGCATCATATTGGGTTGATACTCCGACGCTAATCTTCAAGAACGCTGATGAACCTTTTAGATTAGTAGTAAAGTCATCTGGGAAGGTGTAGTAACTCGTCACAAAGGTTTGCGTAGCAGGCGTCTCTTTAGCAACTTTTTGAGGTTCCGCCATTTCTTCTCCCTCTCCCTCCGTACTAGGAAGCTGACCTGCTTGTTCTAATTTTTTTGCAATCAGTTCTTCCACTTGTTCTACCGGAGTTTGAGTTGGCATGAATAGAAAAGCACCAATACCCAGGCCAATTCCTACCAGGACAATTGGACCCAAGCCAAATAATGCAATCTTTTTAAAATTAAACCTGCTTTTTTTCTCTTCTTCTTCAGCCATATCTTATCCTAAGCAATCAAGTTTAGTAGTCGGTTTGAATCTATGGTAACGTCACCAGTTTTCATCAATTCTTCATTTTCTAGACTTCGTTTTTCCACACCAGCCTGCATATTCTCGGAATGATCTTTGCGTGATTGACCACCGCTTTCACCATGAGCAAAGTCTACACTGTACTGTGAAAGTCGCAGACCGTGTTGTTCTGTGATACTACTCAGCAAACCTTCTGTACTCCGCAAAATCGAAATTGTAGCGCTATTTTCCGCAGTAAGTTTTATTTCCAGCCCTGAATTATCCAAAGACGCATTGATTTGTAGTTTTCCAAATGATTTTGGCTCTAAATTCAGCTCTATTGCTTCACTAGTTGTCATCGCTTGCTCTACGGCTATCGCTGCTAAACGCGATGCAAATTGCGCATCTAATATCGATAAATTTCGAGACAAATACGAGTTCAATAATGACGTGTTTGCCGACTGAGTAATAACTTCAGTTTGAGAAGAATTATTACCGAGCTTTAATTGTTTATCAATAAAACGAGATGTGTCATGCTCGGTATTTTCGGCAGGGGGGTTGGCACGCTTCAGTATTTTGTCATTTTCTTCAAGAGAGGACCACGATGTGATATTTTCGCGACTTACATTAAAATACTTAAAACCTTCTTGATTTATGTATACAGGTTTTATTGCGTCCGCTCTGAGAGATATTACGTCCGCAGATGAGACCATTAGAGAGGCCTTCATGGGTTTTTCTCTATGCTCTCTCTGATGGTCTCCTATGACTTTACGGATCGCGACGGAGACTAATTCTTGCTTTTCTGCTGCCTCAATTGAATTAGAAATTGCTTCTTTTATAATTTTACCACTCTCTTGAGTAGACTGCGCTTTTGAATATGCATCAAGCAAATTACGTAACTTTTCCTTGACCATCAAAATATCATTTTTATCAAAACTAATTTCCGAAGATATCTCTGATATCTCATATTTGCTTGCATCAGTCTGCGCGTAATCAAAAATTATTGTACTTGGCTTATATGATTCCCGCATTTCTGTGGTAATCGCTTTGGGATCATCATCCTCCAAAACGACCTCTACTTTAAATTTTTGATCAAAATCCGCGCTCTCAAGTAGCTCGTTAATTTCGACGACAACTACTCCTGGTGGCCCAATTTTTCGCTGTATATTCAATACTAATTCATTATCAGTTTCACTGATGGTAGCCTGTGTATAAAGAGGCTCAGAAAATTGGCCAGACAGTTCTTGGCTCTTAACTAAAATATTTTTGTCTTGGTCAGCAGCAACGGTAACGAAAACAGCCTCATCGCTATCAACATCTCCCAAAATAATTTTTACCGTTTTTTGATCTTTTATGCTGTTAGATATCTCAAGATCAGGAGAAGCTACTTCGAAACTTTTTAAGCTATTAAGAGACTTCAAACTTAAATCTTGTGGCAAACCTTTAAATGAAAAGTCGTTGTAAAACTTTTCCCCTTCAAGACCAGTATCATCTTCAAAAGGTAAATTGGTTCGTTGGGCCTTAACTTGTGGTGAAAGTAGAATCTCAGGTAGCGTCTCCTCTGTTAGGGTCTCTTTTATTGATGTCTCTTCTGAGATAAGTTTTGCAAGCATCGTGGAGATTTCTTCTATCTCAACAATTGCACGAGACACTTGGTTGGTATCATTAGCATTATCCACGCCGTTATTTTGCATGGGTATTTTGAATGCTTTTAAATTTATTGAATCAAGGGTTTGCGAGCCACTAATATTATGTGTCTCAGAGATTTCATTAACCTGGCCAGATAAATGTGACTGCGGGAGATCGCTTGCAGCTCTGATAACGTTGATACCGACATTTTGAATGTTGAGCAAGTCGGAGCCCTCACCGCTTTGTACTTGCGCTGAACCGTTCAAAACTCGGAATAAGTTTGCAAAGACATCACCACTTTCTGGCAAGGCCCCGTTGGCGTCTGCTGAAAGCGATCCAACAGTTTTACTATTCGCTGTATTAATAATCGAATTACTCATCGCGTTACTCTGACATTACATCCTAACTGGAAGAGCAAAAATTATGCCAATTAACGCTTTTTCATTGTTTGGAGCTCCTGCTCCTCAAAATCTTGTTGTTTCGCCTTTAATTCACCAAGCTTTTGTAATTTGAGTTCGTTAATGAAATCGATTTTAGATTGTATTGCACTTACATTCTTAGATGCAGAGCTAATTTCATCAGATAAATAATCCTGTCTATTGAGCAATATTTCCTTCTGCGCCATCAATTTCATAACTAAGTATCGTTCTGCCTGAAATAAATAGCTTGTGCTCACTTCTGTAGTATTTGATTTTTCATTGGCAAGCTCATTCAGTTCATCAGTAATTCTCCGACAATTCTCAAGTTCATTATCAAGTTTATTCAAAACTTCTGCAGCTCGCATACGAGATATACCATGTCGTTTAGTCATTAAGTCGAGCACTTTTATTTTCTTCATTGCACATGACCAACAAGTTCACTTATCGACTTCTGTGCCTCTGTGAAACTAACTGCCTCATTGTAATCTTGTTTCAGAAATTCCAATATAGAAGGCCAGGCAGTGATCGCCATATCAAGATCAGAATCTTGCCCTTGTGCATAACCACCCATCATTATTAGATCTTTATTTTCTTGATACTTTGATATTAGTCTTCTCAACTTTTTCGCATTTTCCAGATCCTTTTTATCAACAATGTCTGACATCAATCGGCTTATTGATCTCGTCACATCTATTGCAGGATAGACTCCTTGTTGAGCGAATTCTCTACTGAGAACAATATGTCCATCTAAAATTGCTCGAGCAGTATCTACTATTGGATCAGTATTCATATCATCGCCATCAGCCAAAACTGTGTAAATTGATGTTATTGTCCCAGTTGCAGAGATGTTTGTGCCGGTACGCTCTATTAAATTGGGCAATAAAGATATCACAGATGGTGGATATCCCCTCGATGTCGGTTGTTCACCTAAACCTAAACCTAATTCACGCTGTGCATGGGCTACTCGCGTTAAAGAATCCATAATAAGCAGCACATTTTTCCCTTGATCTCGAAAATATTCAGCTATTGCTGTTGCTCTTTTTGCTCCCTGTATTCTGAGCAGCGGTGATCTATCTGCAGGGACCGCAACCATAACTACTTTTTCACTAGAATGAGAATTTAATATATCCTTTGTGAACGAAGCAACTTCGCGGCCACGTTCTCCAATTAAAGCAATCACAATGACGTCGGCAGTTGTACTTTTTGTAATCATCGACAACAGAACTGATTTGCCCACACCAGAACCAGCCATGATGCCAACACGCTGCCCTAAACCAATTGTAAGAAGTGAGTTTATATTTCTAATCCCCACGTCAAGAATCTCAGTAATTGGGTTACGATTGAATGGGTTTACAGGTACACCATCCAGTGGGTATGTTTTCTCGAAATTTGGCGACGGGAGATCGTCTAAAGGGTTACCTAAACCATCTAGAACTCTTCCTAATAACCTTGGTCCTACCTCTACTTTTTGACGATCTTGTAACAGAGTTACAGTGTTTCCAATTTGGACGGGAAATTTTGTTTCATGCGGGATGATATCCAATGACTTTTTATGGATTCTGACAACTTCACCAGTTGATATTTCTCCATGCACTGACTTTATCGAGCACAGCGAACCTACAACACATGGCAATCCACTTGTGGTAATTATTGACCCATCAAAACCAATGACAGAGGCGCAATAGACTTCATGAGATAATTTTGAAGAACTTATTGTTTCGATCGCATCTTTAACAAAGTTCATTTGATCATTATTTTCATCGCTCCGAGCTATCATAGTTTTCACCGACAAGATCAGGAATGAAATTTAGCGTATAAAGTATCGCCGTCTGTGATTTTAAATTCACCACGGCGCAAGTCCTTATTAACTTTTATTTTAAATGCGCAGTCCTCCAAAGCAGTCACATTAGAATTAATTGCTAATGCATCCAACTCATTCAGCTCAACAACCACAGTTTCCAAATAACTAGAAATGCGTTCAACCGAAGCCATTACTTTATCTAATAGGCTTTGTGGTATTCCATCAATTTTTTCACCTAAAAAATCCATTGAAAGTTGATGTATTTTTTCGATGATTAATTTTTGAAGCTCTTTAGAAATTTCACCTTTTATGGTGAACAAATTAGCTGAAAGCTCTCTTAAATATGCTTTTTCATCTTCTAGCGATTTCTCAAACTGAAGAACGGCGTCGGAGTAACCTTTTTCGTATTCAATCTTCAGCAATTCATCGCTGACTTTCTCTCCCACGCTTTGCTTTGGATTATCATTCGTTTCTTCAACATTTGAACCAATAATCGGCTCGATTTCAAATTCGTCACTATCTGCGTTTATCGTTTCATTATCAACAGAGGGACTTTGCACAGCGCCTTCAATAGCTTCATCAGTTAACATATCGTCCGGAGAATTCTCATATTCTGCGATCTTTTCATCCGGTTCGGGGACGTTCACTGTATCAGTGTCGATTTCTGTAACATCTTCAGTTACAAGAGGATCTTGTTCAGCGATAACTTCACTTCCGGCAGCATCTGCTACGCTGGGGCTGCTGTCTTGCTTAATTAAATCGAAGAAACTCTCTAATTTCTCAAAATCTTCTTTGACATGTAAAATATCTTCACTCTCATCGTATGAAGTGTCTTGCGATATCTTCAATAAATGAGCAATCTCATTTGCCTGCACATGAGTATCTGTTTCTTGAGTTTCAATTAATGACATTAGACCATTTCCTCTCCACCTCTGCCTGCGAGAACGATTGTTCCATCATCAGATAGTTTTCGGGCAACATTAATGATCTGCTTCTGGGCTTCCTGGACTTCTGTCAATCTAACAGGGCCTAACGCCTCCATTTCATCTCGGATATTCGCTGCAGCACGCGTCGACATGCATCCAAGGAGTTTATCCTGGAGGGACTGATCAGCTCCCTTCATAGCAATAACAAGGACGTCTTGATCAACAGATCTCAACAGAGTTTGCAGTGATCGATCATCTGAACCCCCGAGGTTTTCAAATACAAACATATTGTCTTGAATCTCAACCATAAGGTCTCTGTCTTCTTTTTTGATTGCGTTAAGAATACGCTGTTCCATGTCCGTTTTTGTGAAATTCATAATCTTTGCTGCAGCCTTAACACCACCAATTTGCGATGCCCTCAGTGAAGTATTTGCAGCAAATTTAGCCTTCATGACTTGTTCAAGCTCTTTGATTGCACCGGGTTCCACTGTTTCTAGTGTTGCAATTCTACGGACGATATCAGCTTGTATATCATCGGGTAGTAGCGTCAGTACGTCCGCACCAAGACCAAAATCAAGATACGAAATAATGAGGGCTTTGATCTGAGGATGTTCATCAATGATTAACTCTGAAATTGAGCGCGCATCCATCCAATCAAGAATATCAATCTGTGATTCAGAACTGGCTGGGGTGATGCGCCCAAGTACAGATTGCGCTTTGTCATCACCTAAAGCTTTGGTCAAAACATTCTCAATATATTTACCAGCACCAAGTCCTAGACCGGTTTGCTTTTTGATGGTCTCCAAGAATTCATCTAAAACAGCATTAACGGTGTTTTGATCGACACCAGTAACGGAGTACATTGCTGTACCCAAATGCTGCACCTCCCGAGGTGTTAAATTCTGAAGCACCGCGGCAGCTTCGTCCTCTCCTAGCAACATCATAAGAATTGCAGACTTTTCTGTTCCCGTCAGGTTTTCAGTTAATTCTTGATCTTCAGCCATTTGAGTATCCTCAGTTCATAAATTCTAGGTCTTCTCTCATAAGACCCTTAAACACGTTCGCAACTCGCCCTGGCTCATCATTAACAATAATCCGGACCAAAGCTACTTTATCATCATATGTATTTGCGGTATCGAGCATGTCTGCAGATATACCCGCACGCTTCTGAGGCTTCAATTTAGCCTTGATATCATCTAGACTTTCACCCTCATCAACTTCAACAGCATCCGTCTCTTGTGCACGTTTCGTTGCAAGTTCCGCCATACTCTCAGCTTCCGCATACAGTTCCATCACCGAGTTTGTGCTTGCAGTTGGGACCAAGATCTTGTTGAGCATTGGTCTTACAACGCCTAGTGAAACAATACCGATCAGCAATACCAACAGCGAATTCTCAACAGTAGATCTGAACCAAGGTGTTTCGTACCACTTTATCTCAAATCCCTCAAAGTCCTCAACAAAGGGCTGCGAAGAAATTGTTAATGTGTCCCCTCTGTTTGCTTGAATGCCAATCGCACTCTTCACAAGATTTTCAATCTGCTCCAATACTTCTGCTGAAAGAGGTTCATATACTACCTCTTGGGTATCAGGATTGATTGTTTTTTTGTCACGAACCAATAGCGCAGCATCAATCCTTGTGATTACATTACTTTGATTTTTGACAGTTTCATATGTTTTACTATTTTCGTAATTCTTAAGTTCCGTCGATGACTTTGTCTCAAAGCGCTGTTGCTCAGAACTGGTATTGTTAGTTGCTAACCCTGCCTGGTTCTGTTCCTGCGTAACAGTAGGCTCTTGAGGTGGCTCATTCGAGATTGCGCCAGGAATTCCAATTGCATCCTTTTTGGCGGTTATATTTAGCGAACTTTGTTCACTAATTGGCGCGGAGGTTTTTGGGTCTATTATTTCTTGAGAAATCTCTCGACGGGTAAAATCTATATCAATATTTACCTGTGCTGTGATATTACCCGCGCCAACTATAGGAGCGACTAAACTTGTAATTCTATTCTTGTAGATATGCTCAAGGCGCATCCGATATTCTAATTGACTATCAGCAAGCTGCTGATCCGGATCATCAGGAGCATTGGACAACAAGTTTCCAAATTGATCTACAATAGAAACATTATTTGGGTTCATATTTGGTATTGAAGACGATACTAAATTTGTGATCGCCAATACTTGCGTCTTATCAAGTTTACGACCGTTCTTTAAATTTACAAATACAGACGCAGTTGGATCGGATTGATCTCTAACAAAAACTGATTTTTCAGGTAGTGCGAGGTGCACCCTCGCAGCCTGCACGCTGCTTATTTCCGCAATAGACTTGGCTAACTCTAGTTCTTGAACTTGCTTAAGCTTCAAACCCTCAACAGAGCGTGAAACCCCTAAAGGTAAATCGTCTACCGCATCGGAAGGAGATCCAGAAAATTCAGGTAATCCCTGCGCAGCCAACGAAATCCTTGATTGATGATATGCATCAGTGGGTACTAGAATATCTCCGGTCACTGGGTCTAGTTCTACTTCAACACCCATATTTCTTAATGAATCAAGAACTTTTGATTTTTGCGCTTCTGGTAGTGAACTATATAAAGTGGTCAAGTCAGGCTGTTGCATTCCCCAATATAGGATAATCGCAGCAACGGCCGTAACGGACGCAAGTAACGTTGGGAAAGCACGTCTAAAACCCGGCTGGTCAATTCCTTCACGAATTTTCTCAATTGCGTTAGACGAAGAAGCGATTATGCCAGATCTAGTACTAACGATTGCATTTTCTGCTTCGATATTTTCTACGTTTGCCATGCTTCACCTATCAAACGGGCATATTCATAATGTCTTTGTAGGCGCTGAGCGCTTTATTTCGGACATTTAAGGTTAATTGAAAAGCCAGAGAGCTAACTTGTTGCCCAACCATTACTTTCGCTAAATCATTTTCCAGACCCAATTCATAGTTTTGAGCCAACGTGGCAGCGTTTTGTTGAGTATCAGCGACCTGTTTTAGACCATCTTCCAAACGTTGAACGAAAGATGGTACGCTATCTTGCTTGCCGGCCCCATCAGTCAGAACTGTATTTTTTTGAGTATTAAACGGCTGCTGAGAAACTTGATTGTGAGCTGAAGGTATTTTCATATTTATAGCCCTTATGCTTTCTCATTTTGTAATTTTGCAGCCAAGGCGTCGGCTGTATTCATTGAACCCTCTGCAACGTATCCGTCAAAAATTAAATCTGCGGTGGTTATTTTGTTGCCCGAAGATAAGATATGAGCTCTATGGATTACGTTTCCAAGTTCTCTGACATTCCCTGGCCAGTCATACTGAAATAGAGCATGTATCGCTTCACGTGTTAGTAATGTATGCGTGTTGCTTTGCTGATCTAATTTGAAAACCATATTTGCAGCAATCGGAATTATGTCCTTTATGCGATCCCTTAAAGCCAGCGTATTGATTGGGAAAACATTCAACCGATAAAATAGATCTTCACGGAAACGCGACGCTTTTACTTCTTCTCGCATGTCCCGGTTTGTTGTTGCTATTATTCTTACATCCACTGGAGTTTCATTTGACCCGCCAACCGCCATAACACGCTTCTCTTGCAGGACACGCAATAATTTCGCTTGAAGCGATAATGGCATTTCTGAAATTTCATCAAGTAAAATTGTTCCACCACCCGCTGCGCGAAACAAACCCACATTTTGTTGTACTGCGCCGGTAAATGCGCCCTTTTCATGCCCAAAGAGTGTTGACTCCAGCATTTGCTCCGGAATAGCAGCACAATTTACCGCAACAAATGGTCCCTCTGACCGGCTTGAAAATTCATGGGTTAACTGAGATACAACTTCTTTTCCAGTACCAGTTGGTCCATTTACAAGTACAGTCACATCCCGGGCAGCGATCTTTCTTAAAAGATCTACCAAATTAGAAGACGCAGCATCAGCGCAAGGTAAATTTCGATATTCGCCAACAGCTATCTCAATTACATAATGCACCAAATACTCTATCACCGTACTTTGCAGATCAAATTCATAAGGCACATGGATTTCAAAGATAGAATTATTAAGGAAGGTATTTATCGCGTATTTTTCTGATCCAAATTTAATGAACACAGCCTTTTTGAAGAAATGTTGCTTCAAGAAATTGATAATGTTCTGGTTACCTTCAATTTCTAACGATGTTTCGCATATCGACAGGTAGCAGTTTTGCTTCTTTTTATCTTGAATCTCACACCCTGGCTTAAAGGACGCGTACTCTAAGCCACGAGTCTTTAGACACTGGCAAAAATAGCCATTCGCTTCTTCATTCTTCTCATCAAAATAGATCATAAGAAACCTCCGATTGGGGTTTTGCAAAGACGGTACCAAATCCATTTTATTGTTTTTTATCAATATCTTATTATTTTCGTAAATTGTATATTTTATTACGCTGCATATAGAGGCCAAATTTTTGACATTTCTACTAAACTTTTACCACTTATGACGTTTGTGTATCCAACGGAGGATGAGAAATGAATTTATCACTAGCGCGCCAGCATTACTCGATGACTAAAGAAAGCAAAATCGATGGGCCATCTCAAAACGCCCTGGCCATTAAATTAGCCATGGAACAGCTCGTGAATTCCTTGAACACGCTATTGACAGATGAAACATTAGAGAACCGCGAAAACGCTTTTGAGATTGCTCTATCAAGAATCTATATCTTGCAAAAATGTCTAGACTTTGAGGCAGGTGGCGAACTTGCCAAGAACCTGTTCAAAACTTATGAGCACGCGCGCAAAACAACCATAACCTACATGAGTGGAAAAACACCTAAAGTTGAACTAGAAAAGACTGTCAGTTATATTGAAATTATCCTAGAAGGATGGAAAGAAATTGTAACAAACGAATGAGTGTATGAACCGGCATTGCCCAGTATTCCTTATTGAATCGACTGCAGCGATAGCGGCAGAAAAATTCATTCTAGCGTCGACATTACCTTTGGACGTCTTCACCAAAAAATTGGCAGAACACCTCAGCAAGCATTACTTTGAGGTAAATTTTGAGATGCTGTCAAAAATATCCGAGAATTACCTTAGGGTTTTATCTGAGAGTAATATCGACGACGCAGATGAATTGTTAGGGGCCTTTGTATTCAATAGAATTAATTATTTTCGCCGTAACGGAAAAAAAAGAAGTTGGGGGTCAGCAATATCTAACCCTTCTAAAGGATTGAAAAATCTACAGTTTGACTTCGGTCTCTCAAGGCGAAACTTTAGAGCTTTTGTTTATGCTTACAAAAATCATGCAGCAAATACTCGCTCCGATGGTTGGAATTTGGAAAAATTCGAACACGAAGAATTTATCAGAGTAATAGCAGATTTTGAATACAGTGGATTTGATTTCCTGAACTAAACCATGAGATTCAGACTGTAATGATCGCTGGTTCTAACAGCCCTTAATGTCATTTCGTATTCCGATTTTGCAACTTGGTATAGATAAGTTTGTTCGAGTTGCCCCTTAAGGCTGCGCTGCTCTGCAACAACAAACGACGATATCAAATAAGGGCTATAAACTAATTTATTTCCGTATGTCTCGCCTTTTACTTTTGACAGATCTGCAATCACATTAGGATATTTTTTCTCAAATTGATTATTTGGCGCGACCTGTGAAGGCAAACCAACCGTATTTGAGGTCTTTTGTATTTCTTGAGTACTATTTTGGGCCTGGTATGGAACTTGCATACATGAATGCTATCCTCTAATCTAACTTAAATCAAGTTATGAGGGTTATTCTGGTGGCCAAATGCGAAAGATGTGCTCGATCACGGAGGCAACTTTCGATCATTTTTATGCTGGCAATATTGACCAATGCAGTTATCAGGTCATTGACCGACCTGCCATTTGAAACTGTGAAAGATGCTCTCTTAGTTCCGAGTGCAATAGTTATATTTTTCGCTTTCTATCAATTAGCATCAAACAGGAAAAAGGGCTGACGTGGACAAAATAGGTCCATTTGATGCAAATGATTCAGGTGTATTTTTTGATATGCATTTTGAGAAAATGCTGTTTTCTTTGACCTGTTCACAATTATCAAAAACTTTTAATTCAAATTTGAACTCCAAAATTTCTGTTGAATTGCCTGATTTCATTTGAGCGTGATACATAACTGGACCTCTTTGTTTCGATACATTAAAGCAAATACTATACCAGATTAGACAATATTAAGATTAATAATAAAAACTTCAGTGATAGCAGGTCGCATATCCTTTTCATTCTCCAGCCACAGATTCACTGCTTCACGTATCCGCTCAGATAGCATCTGGCGACCTTCCGCAGTAATCAAATCGCCTTTATTAAGGTCTAGTATACTTGGTGTTATTGCTGCGACCACCTCGGCTTCAATCTCAAATAAAGCAGCAATAAACAAATCAGACGATACTGATGGTTGCTTTGTAAGCAAAGCAACTTCTATACTGAATAGTGCGTCTACATCAACCAATTGACCTGAAAAGACATTTTCTATTTTAAGGTAGTTATATTTATCCGGGAGGATCTGGCCTGTCTCGGGGTCTACATCCGTTGCTAGGACATCCGCACCAAATTCTTCCGCGACTTCTTCAGGAAGATCAATCGACAATTCTGGGATATAAATACCTGAATTTTCAGCAGGAAATAAAAAGTGTCCTGCTAAAAAACCAAGAATAACCAACATAAATGGTACGACTATTTGAATAACGCTCATATGCCCTCGTCAGCAAAGTTCGTACCAAGTTCAACATTCAATCAATAAAGGCAGTAATTACACCTAGCTCTTGTTCTCTCAACCTGATGTCATCAGCAGCACTTAGCTTTGTAAGACCATCAATATCGGTGACCTCAAACGAGACTTGTGCTTC
>Ga0255780_10003037_pt1 | contig 14794 bp, 12 predicted proteins | sample 071ome_32_FD_179978 | JGI IMG/M metagenome (GOLD analysis project Ga0255780, IMG submission 179978) | Coastal salt marsh microbial communities from the Groves Creek Marsh, Skidaway Island, Georgia - 071405AT metaG (version 2) | ecosystem: Environmental > Aquatic > Marine > Intertidal zone >... | reverse complement strand
TGGACAAAAAAAACCGTTTATTGAACAAAATAAATCTTATCGAGGCCCATTATGTTTCTCAAAATAGCGAGGGCGAGGCCGAATACATTGAGAAACTTAAGGAATACTTTCGGATGTACATCGATAAAATCAACATTGAAGAACATCCAATTTGCATGATGAACGATATTGAGACACTGGTGGGTGAACCAAGGGTAACGGAAATGGATTACAACGGTATTTTTGACCACAGGCATACAATTATCAGAAAATCGATCTTCGATTCAATGTCTGAAAAAGTTGAGAAGGCAAATGATCCATGGATGAATAGAAGTAGGAGAAGAAACAATACAAACCAAATGTTAGAGATCGTCGATAATGCCGCTAAGTTTCATCAATCACTACGTGAGCGTTCTAAGGCTCGGAATCCAAATCAACAATCTGAGGTGATAAGCTCGCGGATAGCAATTCTAGCTGAGCATCTCGCCCGTCTGACAAGGAAATATTTCGATCCATCCAAGATCGTACATAGTGACATTAGATTGTTAACTAAAATCCTCGCGGTTCTTGAAAAAGATGAAAATGGTATTGAACGCGGGGCCCACCTAGGCGTGCTATTTTATGTCATATTAAGTGCGGGGGGCAATGCAAGGTTCCGCCCCGAATCGCGACCTTGGTTTGAGGTAGAAAAATGGGAACGTTGGATTGAAGGAAAGGACGAATATGTGGAAGATTTTCTTCTTTCATTATCAAAATGCATGAAAACATGTCTGCGTTTGTCCGAAGAACGACCAAACGATTCCTACACATCCAAAGTGATGAACATAATTGTTGATGCCTTTGAAGCAGACCGAATCCTTCGAGAGTGGGCAGTAAATTTCCTTGATGACCTTGATGAAGAATCCTTAGGATCAAACTCTGAAAGAGATTGGTACAAAAGGTGGATTGCTCTAAAAATTAGTGCGTGAGGGCCATTCAAGGAGCAGAACCCTCACACGACGCCTGCCCTGCGCCATTCCATAAGTATGGACAGAGCCGGTTGTGCTGCCTGGGGAGGCCGGATGTCCAATGTCAAGTTGCAGCTTCCCACTTGACCTACCTCGGCACGCTCGGAGCGGCCAAGGGATTGCTCCCGAAGGAGTACCTTGCACTGTTGGTGCAACCTACCATCCAACGCCAAAGAATATCACAAGTTGGTTCGCATATGCGTAAACCTGCTCAATCTTGATGAAGAACAAAGGCGTTCACGTGAGCGTTGTAGGAATCCTCTGAAAATTTCTGCAGCCCGGTTTTTGAATCAACCTTGGTGGTCCAGTGAAGCAACCAGTCAAACAAGGACAGCCAGATGACCTTGTAATCGTCTTCTTCAAGACGAACGATCCCGTGTTCCTCGTCATGATGTTTCTTCATGAGGGTGAAGAGAAGTTGAACGTTAGCGCTGGAATCACCCCGGGTGTTGAGGCCGGATTTTTGGATGAGGGCGGCTAACAGGCGTCCAACGGAAGAGAGGGCATTGAATGCCCCTCCTGGAACACCTGAACTGAAGTCTTGGTGAATTGCTTTTTGATACAACCGCTGCCCGTGATAACCACCGTTTGGTAGGACCTCATACACTACCTCCATCCCCTCTTTCGGAGGATTTCGCTTGACGGCGTCCTCGAGGTCAATGGCGTACATTCTCGTTGATTCGGCATCATAAAGAACGGTAAAATTCTCACCCCACTCATCGCCGTGAATCCACTCGGAGAGATGCAATGGCAAACGTGATTCTTTGGTGAGTTTCAGACGGCCCATCACCCTGTCGAAGGACTCATCCTCCTCTAATCGGGGAAGGCGTATGGCTTGGCTAAACGGCAATGTCGGTTTTTGCAACTTTTCCCCTCCCCTTGGGAAGAGGAAGAAATCAACGATAGCGGCAAAGTGCTTGACCAGCGCCCCTTTCTCGTCATTCTCCCGTGCTCGTTCCCATTCTTTGGCAAGCAACTCGCCGTTGATTCTTGGTGAAGTGATGTGGAGTGCATTGAAGCAAACAGGGTTGATTTCAATCCCTTTGATGTCCTGATCCCCCTCATTGAAATACCGATTTGCAGCGTCAAGGCCGTTTTTCAACCCATCAGCATCCAACCCATTTGCCGAAGAAGAAATGAATTGATGATACGTTGACCCGTGCTTGATGATAACTTTCTCGCCCCACGAACTCGACTCCATTTTCCTCCGGGCCTTGTTGGAGATGAGCACGCCTTCCTGAACATTGGAGGCCAAGGCGACGTAGAACCCGTTGGTCCGATGGGCGAGCCAGCGGACGACGGAAGCCAAAGCGTATCCGAGATTTTCATGCTGGAGAATCATTTCCTCATAACGCTCTTCTGCTGATAATTCTAGGAAAGTTCGTGCATCATCATTGGTACGAAGGCGCGCCCAGGGTGGGTGCGGTGCATGGTCGTCCTTCAACAGTCTGTCCCATTTTTTGCGCTGGGCTGGAAGGGCTGCAATGATGCAGTGAAGATGGGCGAGTTCAGCATACTCTCTCAGCCGTACAGACTCCCTTTCCCTTGCCTTCGGCTCGAGTTTATCTTTCAAATCAAAAAGCAATTCCATCAACATCGAAAATTTCTCAACATATCTTCTGTATTCAAAAAAACCGTGATCCTCCTTCGCATCTGCACTGCCCTTACGAGCGCGCTCCCAGGAGCTCAGGTAGTGCTTTTCCTTGACCTCGCGCTTTCCCGGACTATCGTCTTGGATTGAGACTTTCGCGAGGGCTTCCAAACGGTCGAGCAACGCTGTCGCCCAGAAATTCAAATCGTTTTTGAAAAACGTGATGAGGGTGTTGCCCTCCAATGAACTGACATCAAATGGATCCTTGCTATCTCTTCTGCTCAGGTAGAGTAGATGTTCGTTATCCATCAAGTCGGTGTATTCTTTGGGCTCTTTGTTGTAAAGTCCGTCAAAATCCTCACCTCCTTCCCATGTTGCATCCTCAAAACGCAACTTGTGGTACTTATGTGAAGGCCCCCCCTCCTTCCTCAAACCATTTCGCCAATCTTGAAATTTCGGCACCTCTATGTTCATCATCTCGTCAAGGTCCCCGAGCACCGTAGAACGACGAACTGCCGTGTGTGCCGTTCCTTCAAGGCCTTGCAGCGTGAACCGTTCATGGCATTCGTTGTAGCAACGGAAGAGGCGATAGTAGGCCAGGACAAGCCACTCGTCAACATACGAAGATTCGTCGTCGCCATTGAGCTCGTGCAGAGCATGAACGGTTTCAATCCAGAGATTGAGTTTCTTCAGATGGAGTTTTGGCGGACCAGAATTCCCGAGTTGACTCACCCGAAATTGTCGCTGCCAATACACGTGGCATGGATTGTTGTCCGTGAAACCCGCTGATTCCAATGCCTCCTGGGCTTTCGATGGTTTGTCTTCGTCCTTCTCGATATTTCGGAATTTTTGGACGAAGTCGCGAAGCCAATTGTCGTCGGCCTCACCCATGGAATGCTGTCGTGTTGAAGAAGCCATAATTCCTTCCTCTCGGTATGGATGATTGAATGTTGAATGATTTCGGAGTAGTCAGCACGTGTAAGAACAGGACTCTGGGGCGGAGATCCGCCCCAGAGTCGGTGATTCAAAGGCTGGAGTTCAATCGACACCGGATAGACCTCCAAAACATAGGGGAAATCTATCCGGTGGAAGAAAGGGTAAGCCCCAGGGGTTCAGTTTTCCTGTCCCCCTGGGGTTGTGCATGCAACAAAGTGCACGCCCTTGCTTCAGATATTATCGTCTCGCGAAGAGACCAATCTTCTTTCTCTCTCATTCTTTCGGCATTTAAGCCGTCTATTACAGCCTTTGATTGGCATTCGGATTGAACATCGCTTCCTGCGAGAGGTTCGGGAATGTGCGGAAGGAATAGTATTGACGCTGGGTGCTGGTAACACCCAGCGCCAATGTTAAGAAATGCTTGTGCGAGTCAAGCAACTCTCCACGCCCCACAGCGCGCTTACGGATGGCGAATTTAGTCTGAGTAGCCGGCCCATAGGCCGATTAGCGCTGCGTCATATTAAAAAGGTCAAACGTTATCCTCACGGGACAACGTTCAAACCTCCTGTTTTCTTTTTTTTATGCATATTGATGCACCTTCCGCAAAGCGGAATTTTACACGTGCCCTACTCCCCCGAAGTGTATCGGGAAAGACCTTCCATGATGGAAGCCCAAGAATGGTTAATCCAGTCGCCGTCGTGCGACAACCGGTGGTTGTGATTTGTTGGATATGACGACCCATTATCAAAGTATTGGCCGAATATGCGTCCCCTCAATTGAGGTGTTCAATGGGTAATCAAGGCACATGATTCAAGACGATTACTTGGATGAGGAGCACGATGCTGACGACGAAACCGTCGAAGGAAAGCACACCAAGGAACACTACACCTGGCTCGTTGAGACCCTTTTGGCCGGCCTTAAGGAGCATGCTTCCTTTGTGGAGAAGTACCCTGACATTGCAGCACCGGTCGAAATGCAAACAATTCGGGATGAAATGGAACGCGCCCTCCTCGAGGGGATGCGGCTCCTGTACTGTTCAGAACAAGTTGAGCTCCTCAACACGATGGTTGAGGAATCTGAGCCAGCGACGACCCCCTATCTGACCGGATTGCTAAATCTGGCCCAATTGGAGATGGCAGCATCAACCCTTTCCGCAGAACTGCAAAAGGAGGAAAAGGCGCATGATAGCGATGACTGGCAGGCGTTGATCAACGCGTCAGGTTGGCGCACCCCAGAACGAAAATCAGGGCATCCCCAAAACGATTGGATTGAGCGCAAAGTGCCCAGCGAGGTCCCGGCATTTCTTGAAAACCTCATCACCATCTTCCCAACCTACGGCAAACTCGAGAAGGCGACCCGTAGGGTACAACAGCAACTCCAGAATGCAAGTTTGGGTAGGAGTGTCCTCCGTCGGTCGTTGGACCTGGGAAGTTCTGTGTTTGAACTCGAATCCTCGGTTGACAGGAAAATCAAATCGGATATGCGCGCCGGCCAATTAGAGTCTCAGGCATCAACGGAGATGTGAGAAACATGAGTCCAGATTACATGATGAACGACCCCGTGAATTTCTTCGCCTGGATGATTTTTACAGCCTTTATCGTTGGATGGTTTGCCGGCTGCCTGTTGGTTTTAGCCGAGGTCTTTGTTGAAATTCGTTTGACCCTGAAGGGCATTCCCCTGGAAGAACGAATGCAACGTCGTGGCGTCTTGAAGAAGTACATCAGGAGTGATAACCTTGAATGAACTCCTTACTGTTGTTGATGTGCTGGCTTGCGTCTATGCAGCAGGTGCTGTATCCTACGCCATCCTAAGCAGGATGCGAATCTTTCGAAATGAATTGGAGTGGTCGCAATGAGCTTGGTCGCCTTTGTTGATGGCGCCTCCGAGCGAGGAGAGGGCGGCATGATGCTTGACGTGGAAGCGAATGGCAAGGATGACATGGTAGCCATCATGCAATTTATCGAAATTATGAATCGTCATTCAAACGGGATGATTCACACGGTAACCGTTGTGAATTCCTCCACCGTTCCTATTGAGGATCCCTACGTTCACCCACCACTCGCCGGCAAAGCCAATCCCGATGATTCGTTCAACCTTGAAGAGAAGACATGGTTTGAGCTCATCATTTCAGTGAATCTTTAGGGAGCAAAGGAAAGTAAACAGACTAAAATAATCTTTAGAAGTAGAACCCGCATGACACGGAAGAAGAGGGTGTTGATTCACTGCATCAGGGAATCCATGACCAATCTGAGCGATACGATTCGACACTTCCGTCCAGATTATGTGTACCTTCTTGCTTCAGGACATCATGCAGCGGAAGGCAAGGCGGCGGTCGCCTACAACGAAATACATGAAAATGTGGAGCGGACGTTTGGTCAATATGTCAAAGACATCGAGCATGTGGCACTTCATGAAATCGAGGAGGCCTGGCATAAAGAGACAATGACTCATGTGATCAAGGAACTTGGGGAGATAAAAGCCGATGCCGAAAAGCGTGCCAAGAAGGCTGGAACAGAATGTGAAATTTTCGCTGGCCTTAGTGATGCAACAGGATTGTTTCCCCACAGTGTCGCTTTTGCTGCCATGTTGCACGACATGAAAACGTATTACACGAGAGGAAGACGTTCTTACTACAATGATGAATTCGTTCTTGAAATCGATACACTCAACGACATTACTTCTGCGAAGAGTTGGCTTGAAGGCCATTCGGACCGAAAAAAGAACCTGAAATATCTGGAGGCCCTCATTCACCTAGAAAAGGAAGGTGAAGTGGATATTAACCGCCTCTCAATTAAGATTGGAAGAGATGTAAAAACAACAAGAAATGCCTGCAACAAACTCGCCGAGAATGGTATGCTGGAATACAGTGAGGGTGGAAGAAATCGAACCATTTCCAGCACATCCGTCGGTAGAATGTGCATCAAATTTGGTTGGGGCCAGCCATAAGGAAGAGGAGTGATTCCCTAAATCCCTAAAGGAAGAGGATTCCTTTTTGAATACATCAAAACCTATTCCTTTTGAAAAATAGGGAACTTGGCCATTAATACCTCAAAGGGTTATCCTTTCGGTTATGGGCAGATGCGAACGAGAGGGAAGGTGGACAAATTCACCCCGATTTGCAACGAATCGTTTGAGCTCTCCGTTCGACCTTTCCTGCTTCTCTCGAGAAGACAATGTTTGAACGACAAAGAGACATTCTCCGAACCTTCGTTCAAGAAATTCCTGTGTGGCGTCGTCGATTCTGCTTGATGGCATCATCGATATGGACTACGATCTCCTCTGGTGATGATGTCGTGCAGTCAATGATTTGATTCGAACGACGGTGGTCCAGAACCTCACCCGCCAACTTTGAGGCCCAACCCTCAAGACCAACGGCAATGATGGGACGGTTGAACTGCCAAGCAAACGCCATCTCCGACAACGTCCCGGCACCTCCGCCCACGGCAATCACGACCTCTGCGTTGGCAACCATCGCATTTCGGTACGCATCAAGACCCGTTGGAATGATGACATCGGCATACCCGAGGGCAGGTTCGGGGTCAAAGCCCGGCAGCAACACGATGGTATCGCAATCGGTGTGAAGAGGATTGGATTTGGCTCCTTCGTGGACCGCTTCTTGAAGAGACCCAAGCCCTCCTGTTACTGTTCGATAGCCATTGCTGACCAGTTCGTGAGCAAGGGCCTGAACAAGTTTCAGGGAATTTTCAGATAATTCTCGAGAACCAATGATGGCGATTTGGGGTTTGTACACGGCTTCACACTCCTTGGACTTGTTGAAATATTACAGCATCCAGTGGATAAGACTTGATGAACGAGGCGAGGTGATCATTCAGGTCTTCCGGCCAAGGAGTTTGCTCCAATTCGCCCAAGAGTTGAATCAGCGGCCTTTGTTCTGCTTCATCCACCTCCATCAATCTGAGGAGGGTCAACGTTCTCTTTAGGTTCGAAATGAGACGTGCCTCCCTGAGGAGAACAAATTCATACATCTCGTCCTCGGAGAATTCGGGACGATCATGCAAACGAACCAACATGCTCCCGAGAATATCACCACGAACGCCGTTTCGAGTGCCAAAATGAAAGTCGTCATGCCGTCGTTGTTCAAGCGCCACGTTAGCGTTCCCAATCCACTCGGGATGTTCTGCTTGAATGCGCCTTGTCCACAGCGTGTCCCCTCTCCGGCACATGATACCTGCAAGATTGGGGGCTACGTTGGGGAATCTCAGAAGGACATCGTCCCCCAGAACCAAGGTGTTTCCGCCTCGAGCCAGCAGTTGACCTCGCTCTTTCCAGTTGCTATGGACGGCACGGGTCAGGGACCTTCCGTGCAGGACTCCGACGTTGAAACCGTCGTGGTTGGAGGCCTGAACAAGGCCTAACGGGAACTCCAAATGGTACGTGTTTTCTGTGCTCAAATCGTGGTGCATGTCGTGAAACAGCATATCTTTCGGCGGTGAGACTGCCTGGCCGTTTCCTGAGAGAAATTGAGCGTAATAGAAATCAATGGTTTGCGTTCGAACCATGTAGGATGGTGGAATCGGCGCATCACCCAGAATCGCCCCCACACCGACTTTTCGCCCATCCGATTTCATGGCGTCAAATTCGTGCAAAGCATCTTGAAACGATGCTTGAGAAAACGCGACGTCATCGTCCAAGAGCCACATCGCTTCCGTGGGAGAAAAGAGGGCAGCGGCCCGGTGAAGAACACAACGCCCCCACGAAACACCACGACGATGTGATTCATCCACATACCAAGGCCCCATCTTTCCTTCTCTTCCTTGTTCGTGTCCCCATGATTCAGCTAAAATCTGGCGGCTCTTCAACAACGACGGCTGCTTGTCAAGGAGCATCTCAATTTCATGAGGTGAAACCTGAAAACAACACGCCACAAGGTGAAAATTGATGTTCTCTGGAGCATGCTCGGAGAAGGATTGGATGAATTGAGTGGCCAAATCAGCATCTCCGAAGGTAACACAAAGCGTGATTTCAGTGGTTTTCGGTGCACCCTTCTCCACCGCAGTTGTTGACGGGTTGAGACGTGACGAATAGGCCCCTTCCACAGAAAGAAGACCTCGCCTCACATCCATCTTTAGACTCAATCTCGGCGACATGGATGAAGAAAGAATCGTGGCCATGTGCTTGGAATATCGGACATCATCTTCGTTCATCTCATAGAACCTCAACCAGCACTCTAAGCGGCACTCATAGGCCGAATCCAGAGCTTCATCAAAGCCTCCTGCGTTGAGAAAATCATTCGCATGCATCGTGGGTTCATCGGGCTCAAATTGGAGCTGAAGTGAAGAGAGATTGAGGATGAATCGGTATGCTACGAGAAGGTCAACAGCGGCGTTCCACGCACCGGCGTAATTGAACGAGCGTGGGTTTTGTTGCACCCCAGTTAGCGGTTCAGGCAACTCGCCAACCAGTTGGAACGTACGATACGATTCATCACACGTAACGGTGATGTTCATGCGTTGTCCATCCTCTCTCGGTGAGCCTCATCGCTCCCTCTCTTTGACAACATATGCAGGATGGATTCCTTGTCGGGGTCCAGTTGAGCCAACGCAGCCGTGTCCTTTGGAACACACTTTCCTGCGAAACCTCCCTTGTTCGGTGTCAAGTGAGCGGGGTTGTTCACCCGACGGTCACGCCAAACGGTTTCCATGACAGGTACGGGGTCAACGCCAAAGTGGTGTGCAAGTCGTTCAACCTCAACGGTGAAGGTAACCTTGGTTGCGATGTAGGCGTTGTGCGCGAGTTTCCCTAGTTCGGCTTCCAAATGCTCCATTCGAATGCGTGGCACTTCTTCACCAATCCATGAAAAGTAGTCCAGAAGATCAGGTTCGTCGCTCTTTGCGCACGAATAGACAAGACGGTCAGGGGATTGAAACCATTCCAGGGCATCCTTTTCACGCAAAAACTCTGGAGCGTACGCGGCTCGAAGTTGCGGAAATTGGCCGTTGATGGCGTCCATGGTCCCGGGCTGCAAGGTGCTTTTGATGATCATCAGTCCGGTGAACGATTGCTCGGCCAAGTTGTGTGCTACGTCCATTATGTGGGTCATATCGAGTTGACCATCGCTTGCAGCATTGGTGGGTACGCAAACGAGAGCAACATCCGAGGCAATAATTTCCTTCCAATCCCCACGTCCATCAACGTCATACCCCACAGTGTGAAAGTGGTTGGAGAACGTCGTGAAGGCTGCATCACCAACCGAACCCAAACCAACCACACCAACGGTGGTTTGGAGATGCATGTACCAGCGATGTCCTGCGACATCCCACCAGTTTGAATATGCACTGTTGTAGACGTTCCTTGCTCGGTGCTTTTCGTAGGCTGAAAAACTGATTTCCAAACGCTTGAGCGCTTCACGGACGGTTGGCTCATCGTCAGAAAACCCCTGTTCAAGGGTAGCCTGAATGATGGTTTGAACATGGCTTTGAGAGCCCAAGATTTCAGGTAAACTTTCCCCGGAGCCGGTGATGGTTTTCATCTGCTGTGCCACAATCTTACTCGCATCGTACATGGAGATGGAATTGTGCCGAACGGTTCCTCCGTGGATGTCCTCGCCGGTATCGAGCAGTTCGGTAAGTGTCCCGAAGGAAGGGAACAGCTCCCCTTTCAAACGGTCCATCGGTTCAGCTTCAACATGTTCGTTGACGGGATGCCAGTCAACGAGATCCGGACGCCATTTTGAGTCAGAATGAATCCACAATCCGATGTGAACGGGTCGGTCATGATTGCCTTTGTTGGGAGATGAGCGATGCCAGGTGAGGCTGTGAAGCAGCACGGTATCTCCTGCAGACACCGGAAGGAACACTTGGACTGAATCTTCGGGGAACTCGTCCTTTTCTTTCGCCATGAAGTCAACGGGTGACGAACAACCTCCCAAGTGGCTTCTGTCCACCACTTCCAAACATCCATCATTGAGTGTCACATCCCGGAAGGGCGTCCATGTCGAGACCCCGGGAGAATTTACGGGCCAGAACATGGAGTCCTGATGCCAAGGAATTTTGTCGTTGTGTCCTTTGTGGGGCTTGCAGATAATGTGGTCGTGAAGAAGCCGAGCCCCCTTCCAACCCATGCTCTCCCAAGCGCATTCATGAAGAACGGGCGTGTAAATTAGATCTCGGAAATACCCTTTTTCGTTGTGCCACAGATTGCGCCATTGACTGACCTCGTTTTCGTACTCAACCAAACTGAGCCCCATCTCATCGGCGTATCGCTGTTTGAGGCCCGCCCACTGGTCTAAGCCCCCTTGAATGACATCTGAGGTGAGGTTTCCTTTCAGAACCACCCATCCGTGTTCGTTGAAAAATTCAATGAATTCAGGGTCATCTTTCTCAAATTTTGTTGCATTTACTTCTTGCTTCATTGCATGACCTCCAAGGTGTTTTTCCAGCGTTCACACGCCAAGTTCACATCAATGTGGTTCCAAAAGTTCGGTTCAAACCATTGCTTGAGCCAGGAAAGAATTTGCGGCGCCCCGTCAAGCATTTCAACGCCTGCAGGAGACGTGGCCCGATGGTCTTTCAGGACAACACCACCATCTGACCAAAACCGATTCACACGAAGTCCGGTAAGAAACGGACCCCACCCTGGGTGTTTGTAATGCATTTCGTGCATGTGGTCGAATACTGAGAAATCCACACCATCGGGTGAAAAGTGATGATTGACCGTCCAATCCGCTCCATTGAAAGCATGCTGCACTTCAAATCGAGGACCGTTTTGGACGAGGCGGTATTGGAAGAACCAGTTCGTTTGTGGGGTTTCATCTTCGAGGCGGATAGGAGAAAAATACGGGTAGCCGTTTCCAACATCAACCCACCATTCCCCTTCTCCGACGGAGACGATTAGCGAAATGTGACAGTCGGGTTCAAGAATTGTTGAAGAAACGAACCGGACTTCAAAACCCAATCCTTTCAGCAAACTGTAGAGGAACGGATTCCGTGCAGTGCATAACCCCCCCAACCCACTCAACATTTCCTTCTTGATCCATTCCTCTGAAGGACGGTGCCTGGGGCCTGTGAGCATCGTGATGTTTTGAAACGGAACGTGTTCAACGATGCCTGCGACAATTTGAGCGAGAAAAATCGAACTTGGTGCGGCCTTTTTGACATGAATTTGACCCAGAAAACTGTCAATTTCCGAATCGAGAAGATGGAGATCAAACTCAACCATCAGCAAGCACCTCACAAAGCCGTACGAGCTGCCTTGCGGAAATACCTAACAGCTCCGGGTTGATGGATTCATCAACACCATGGATGGTAGAATAATCATCGTTGGGGCCCAAAGCGATGTAAGGAATATCTTTCAGAAGGTGGACGAGGCAAGGACAGCCTTGATTTCCAAAAGCCTTGTTCATCGGCCGGATACGAACCGAGGATTCCCTGTCATCGTCTGCATTCAACTGTCGCAAGGCATCAATAACTCGCTGGAGGTTTTCGTCGACATTAACCGCCATGATTCGATGCTTTCCACTTTTGTAGAAATAGCCGGTCTCTTCAACCCACACGTCAACCGCAGGCAAATCCAAGGCGGGATACATTTCCATAGCAAAGGGACTGCCAATCTCTTCTTCGCCTTGCAAGATGAACACCAAATTACAATGCGCAACGAGGTCTTCTACCAAGAGAATGCGCTGAGCCAAAGGCACAATGTTGTCTGCGACACCTCGACCAAACCAGCGCCCGTCTTTTCCATTCAACTGCCACGGATCAACAGACCACTCTGATGGTTCTGCCTCCTCAACGTCGTAGTGGCCAAAGAAACCCACCCTTGGGCGTGCCTCATCCTTTCCAATTTCAGCGATGAGAATCGGGCGATATGGGGCTTCGGGGTTCTCAACCGTTCGAACGGTACACCCTTGTTGTTCAAACAACGAACGAACCAAATCTGCGTTGGCCTCCAACCCAGGAGGATTGCTCTCAACGGCCTTGTTTGAAACAAGAACCTCGGTGAGCTGTCGGCATGAATGTGTTTTTTCTTCAGTCCAAACCAATTTCAATCCTCCTTCGTTTGATTTCTTCTGTTTTCTTCTCTTCTTCGACGTTTATTAGATTTAACACCCCGAAGATGGGATATCTTCCCCTCAATCCGACTGTCGATGAGGAAATTTGCATAGGTGCGATCACGCGGGCTGCACACAATCAATAGCGAAACACCGTCATTTTCGTCAACGGTCTTCTGAAGGTTCGCATAATGCGCAATCAGCCCCTGCTCACGTGATTGTTCAAGCATTTTCCTCATGTTGTTGACTTGAAACATCCCAGACCCAATGGTCTTGAATTCAATGGGGATATTGAGCAATCCGTGGAGGTCGTACCACCCATCAGGTCGACAGCGTTCGCCCCGTGGCGATTCAATGGTCTCCAGACACCTCATGGTGTTTGGAGTGATATCCAAGAGCTTCTGAAAGGCGCCTTCATACAAAGCCCCCCGGACAGCCCCGCGTTTGGTAGCGGTCTTGTTCTTTTTTCGCAGCTTGTCTTTTTTGCTATGCTTCGACCTCTTGGTTCTCCTGTTTTTCGATTTGCGTTCACGGCGAGTAGAAAAGGTAGGGCGCTCTTTTCTGGCATGCAGCAGGCTCCGCTTCCCTGTGGTCCTCGCGTAATCCTCACGGTATCTTGGAAACAGTTCATCGGTGTTGAAATTCCGAAACGCTTCAAACATGGTGTCGACCATTTCGTTCATGTCTCTTGTCAAATCTGGGTCATCACGAAGTTCATGAGAAAGTGAGCGGTAAATCTTCTTGTTGCGCTTCCACCGCGGACCGGATTCAATATCCATCCACATCTTACGCGTGCCCTCATTGATGTGAATTGCAAACGAGCATGGTGTATAGCCACACGATGGGCAAGATTCGCTGTTTTCAGAGTTGATGGCAGAGAACACAGCGTCACACGATGGGCAGAGCATCATTGAACTCCCAGATTCCATGGAACCCTTAACTCGTTAGTCTACATGAACTTGTCCTGCATGGGTAATGGAGGCAGATACTCAGTACGAAACCTGCTTGTACGTTGATTACGATACAGTTCCTCCAAGGTGAGGCGGATGTAAACGAGAGTTATTTGATGGAGGTTATTCGAGAATGTGGAGATTTTGACGAACAAGCATGCAAGCGAATTAGAAAAAGAACACATGAGATGACATCAGAGCGATTTCAACGTGCTTTATTTATGCAAAAAAACGGTTCAAACAAAGATGTTTGGGAAAAGTTGGCCCGGATTAAGAAAAAGATTCCATATCCAATCAACGATCACGCCCTTGCCCGTTCAATTGCGGTTGAACAAGGCCATGAGAAATATGAAAACCTTGGAACACCGGCCGACCAAACCATCTGGGACATTGAGGAGAAGATAACAATGAAAGCACGAAACGATCCGAATTGCAAGCTTCGTGAATTGCTTAGCGAAATGCTTAGAGAACACGGTAAAATGAACCGTCCAGAATAAACCTTGAGTCCAAAGTGACCGTTGGAAAGGGTGGAAGTGGATAGTGAAACACGAGCATTGGGGCAATTACGAATCATCAGTATGTTTTGATTATGAAACGCGTGAATGCTCTGTTTGCATGGACCGCGAGCATCCAAACGAGAGGGTATAAATCGAGATTTGGGGGGTGCTGTCCCTCTCCCTGCGCCACACCATCGCACGCACGAAAGCATCTCGCGCCAGTAGCATGGCATTGGTCCCCGCTCCCATGAGAGAGGATGCAATAGGAAGCGCCCAACCTCTCGATTCAGCGGGGACGTACCGTGAGGCTGTAAGAAGAGTCCCGCTCCCACGAGAGAGGAGGCGTTTGGAATCGTTCAACCTCTCGAGTCTGCGTGGACCAACGTTGAAACTGATGTGAAGTCGTTGGCCCCCGCTCCCACGAGAGAGGAGGCGTTTGGAATCGTTCAACCTCTCGAGTCTGCGTGGACCAACGTTGAAACTGATGTGAAGTCGTTGGCCCCCGCTCCCACGAGAGAGGAAGAGTTTCGTAGCGTTCAACCTCTCGAGTGCGCGGTGACCATCATTGAAACTGAACTGAAGTTGTTGGTCCCCGCTCCCAGACTTGAACTGCAATCTGGGAGGGCTGGTCCTGAGTCCGACTTGGTGCACCACCTCATGAATCTAGCGCCGGATCTGCTCTCAGAGCTCAAACGCGGCCGTTTCGAGACCACCAAAGAAATGTTGGAAATTTTTGTTGAACTCTCACAGAATTTTTCAAATTTTGAAAATAAAATTCTTGAAAATCCGGGCCAAGCGACAAAGGGTTCACCCGGGAAAAGGGTTGA
>Ga0255780_10003029_pt1 | contig 14824 bp, 13 predicted proteins | sample 071ome_32_FD_179978 | JGI IMG/M metagenome (GOLD analysis project Ga0255780, IMG submission 179978) | Coastal salt marsh microbial communities from the Groves Creek Marsh, Skidaway Island, Georgia - 071405AT metaG (version 2) | ecosystem: Environmental > Aquatic > Marine > Intertidal zone >... | reverse complement strand
CAGGCCTCTGAGAATACGCTCCCGGGCCTGCTGAAGCTCGAAGATTGCGTGCAGCTCCGGCGTCGAGGCATTGGCCACTTGCTGCAATGTCATCCGCCCGACAGAGGGGGACTCGGAGCTGCCCTCGCCTCCTAGGGCCTTCCCGGTGGATACCGGAGGTGTGGCGGCCGCAGAGATGTTGACGATCGCTGGGGTGGCTGGTGTCCGCGGCGAGTGGTTCCTACCGCTCCGGGGCGTGGCACTGATCGCGATGCTGCCCGCGTGCAGCGGCGTCGCAGGACTGTCTGGTGATCTCGGCGCAGGGGATGCACTGCCCCTGGACCCGGACTCGCTGCCTGGCGCCCCGCCAGTGCGCTTGCCTGGCGGCGGCGGGCCCTTGCGATACGACTCGCGAATCGACGAAATGAGTCGCGTCTTCCTCCCCGTAGAGGTGTCCATCTTCGGGGCGGTCAGCTGGGGAGGCAAGGAGAGCGTCCTAGGCGCAGCTGCCGCACCCTCCCGTGTTGTCCGGAGGACGGGTCGGTGGGGCGCATCAGCGCTCAACGTCCCCCCCGTGCTCCCCGGGACTGCCGGGCCCAGGCTTGCGCTGCGTCGGGCGTTGGCACAGACGCCCGCCCCCCCCGAGCTGAGTGCGGGCGGCAAGTCGGGAGACCTCTGCCCGCCGTTCACTGACGCCAGGGCGGTCACGGGTGCCGATCCAGCCGTTGCCCGCCCAGCCGACTGGTACGCGCCACGTGCATCAGCGACAGGCCCCCTCCCCGGCTCAGCAACGAGCTTCCTGGCCTCGGGCTTGTCGGGAACAGGAGGGCTGCTCACACGCTGCTGGCTGTCCCTCGAAGCGTCTCCCCCAAAAATCCCGCCATCCCTCCCGGGCGGTTGCTGGGGCGACTCGCGAGCTCCAAGTTCTGGGGATAGCTGCCCCCTCTGACACTTGCGGGTGGCCCAGGTCGCCGACGGGGACCCTGGCCGCGGCCCCTCGCGCGGACGGTTCTGACGGGGGCTCGCAAGGCCACCTTGGTTGCTCCGGCGGGCATTCCGGAGGAGCTGGGCCTCGTTCACCCGAAAAGACCCCGCCGCTTGCGGCGATGGCTTGCTGGGCGCGCCCGCAGCGGCTTTGGCGTCCGGCGAAGGCACACCCGCGAGCAGCCGAGACGAGCTCCGACGCCGAGCGAGGAACGGGGACGTTGGCGACTTGGTCACGTCTTCTGCCCCTGCACGAGGGGGGGCACTGAAGGCACCTGCCGGTACAGCCGACGGACTGGCCCCTACCCCCATCCTCTGAATAGCTGCCCTTAAGGAACGCCCCCGTGACTTGCTGGGGTCGAGGGAAGGCCCTCCCAGCACTGCCGGGGTTGACAGGGGCGTGCCCCTCGCCACTGCGGTACCCCCCGCCCCCACCGGGGTCCTCTCGGCCCCCCCCGGGTCCCCCGATGTCTCCATCTCCAGTCTCCGCGCGTAACCAATCGCCGGCGCCGCCCGGGACACGGGGGAGAGCCCGAGCCCCCGGAATGACCCGCCCCTCGCGGCCTCCCCCCTCGCGACGCTGGCCGGGGGCGGGGCCTGCTCCGAGGCAAAACGCCGGCGGGGGAGGGGAGATCCGGGCGGCAGAGGGTCCCCGTCGGCCTGGGGGGGCGGCTCCGCGTCGTGGGCGAGGTCCATCCACCGATAGATGCGCCTCCGCAGGTCCTCAGCCTCGGAGCGGACCCCCACGCCCCCCGGCCCGCGAGGTCCCCCCACTGTGTGGTACTGGACCACGTACCCCGCCCCCCGCCCCGCGAGGCCGGGCGGCTCCGCCCATTTCTCGCCCCGTCTGGCCCGCTCCCAGCCGTCCAGCACGGGACCCTGGCCCCCGCGCGTCGTACTGCGGGTCCGGATGGGGGTGGGGGTGACCTCAGCGCCCAGCGCCGCGGGGGCCAATGGCACCGGCGCGCACTCCCGTCGCGCGGAGGGAGCTCACCCGGTGCGGCCCGGCGAGACGGCGTGGGCTTGCCGGCCGCTCATCGTTGATCCCCTTCTTCGGGGCACGCCCCGCGAAGCTCGGCGCGTTCGTGGGCCGGAGTTCGATCGATCGTATCAGGGAAGGAGCCGCGAGTGAGCAGCCGCAAGCCGATCAGTGTCCCTCCCTAGCGACGCCAACGGATTTAAGACGTCCGATCAAAGACGACGACTCCCAGAGCCCCCGGGAGCGGCGCTCCTGCGCCAGCTGTCCAGGTGGTCGAGCGGGGGGGACCTGGTGAATCCCTGCCGCGTCTGTGGGGGTGACGTGGGCCCTCCGTGTGAAGTGCTTCGCGTCGGGTTTGCGACCTCCACGAGAGCGGGACCCGATGGGCCGTCGAGACCCCCGGGCAGGCGCGGTTGCGCCAGAGCCGGGAGTGTGCAGTGCGACTGTGCCGCGCTGGGACGGCCGGCGGGGGGGCATCCTCCCGGAGGAGCTGCCGGGCCGGCTCCGACTCCCAGGGGTGTCCAAAGCCCGCCGTGGCCAGGGTGTTCCAAACATTCTATCCTGCGGGCACCATCGCGCATCGGGTTCCTTCCGCGTCGCGCGAGGCCGAAGAAGAGGTCACGGCCCGGCCCGACCTTGGACCCGAGGCGACAAACCTCGGGGGGCTCTCCCGCGGTCTTGGGGTCGAGAACGGCAGTGTCTCCGATGCCATCGGCGCGGTCGATCGCGTCGAGCTCCCCGGGGCGGTGTCAGGGCCCCGCGCCGGCCTCGGCCTTTCGTCCAGGGCGAGCTCCGTGGGCCCCCGGCTCCTCCCCCTCGCCGGCGGCTAGCCACGCCGCGGACGACAAGGCGGTGGTCAGGAGGACTCCCCGCGTCGACACGCAGCTCACCCCCGCCGGGGGCGCGGGCCGCCCGGACCCCGCCGCGAAGGCCCCGGCTGGCGTGGCGGTCCTATGGTTCCGCCATGACCTCAGGCTCCACGACAACGAGGCCCTCCGCCGCGCGGCCGGGGGCACGTCGTCCCTCCTCCCGGCGTACGTGTTCGACCGTCGCGAATTCCCCTCCGGACCGCGGGCGGCGGCAGTGCGCGCGGCCGTCCAGGCGCTCCGGGATGCGCTCCAGGGGGCGGGGTCGTCGCTGGTCGTGCGGGCGGGGTCCGCGGAGGAGGAGCTGGCCAAGCTGGTGCGGTCCAGCGGGGCCAGCAAGGTGTACTGCGGCTTCGACCCGGCGATGGGGGACGCAGTGGAGGCGCGGGTCAGGAGGGCTGTGGAGGCGGAGGGGGCGAGGCTGGAGGTGGTGTGGGGCGGCACTCTCCTCCACGAGGACGATGTCCCGTTTGGTCCGGGGGACGTCCCGAGGAACTTCGCGGCATTCCGTTCGGTAATGGAGACCTGCTCGGTCCGGTCCCCGGTGGAAGCGCCGTCGTCGCTGCCTGGTCTGCCAGGGCGGGGGTCGATCCCGCTGGGGGAGATCCCGTCGCTGGCGCAGCTTGGGGGAGGGGCCGCCCCCACGGAGGAGGCGGGGGGCGGGGGGGAGCGCCGAGCGCTGAGGTACCTCGAGGGCCTTTCGCGGGACCCGGGGGGGGGCGAGGGCGGCATGACGCTGGCCGAGTACCTTGGCCAGGGCTGCCTGTCCCCGCGCATGGTCTACGCCAAGCTGTGCGCGGGCGCGGATCGGGGGGGCTGGGCGTGGTTCGAGCTGGCGTGGCGTGACTTCTACCGGTGGGTGGCCTGGCGACTGGCTTCCGAGGACGAGGGGCAGGGAAAGGCTGCGAAGGCCGCAGGGGCGGGGGGGCACGCGCTGTCCCCTCGGCACGCGTCGACCATCTCCTTTGCACCCGCTTAGAAAAGTGCTGGTTCTCCCTCCCTTGCGGCTTCAATGTCACGCGAACAGCCTCACACAGGCAGCCGCGCAGAGGGCAGCGGTGCACGTCGCGCTGACCAGATTCACGGCGTTGTTGTCGAGCAGGGGAAGTCCCGAGATGTGAGCCACGTCCTCGCCCTGTGTTCCGGTGATCTTCTGGCGCTTCATGTCGAAGCCTGTGAACTGCACCGTGGCTCCAAGCACCGAGTCGATCAAGGACCCCGCCAGACCCGCCGCGGTGCCCAGCCCCACCAGGCGCCCGGCCTGCGCCACGACATCGCCAACGACGGCAGAGGGAGTGAGCAGTGACGCGATCACGAAAACAGCCCCGATGAACGTCCCCCCCAGCACGCTCATCCCCATACCGAGAAGAGTGACGCCGCCATTGGTCCCAGCCCTGACAGGGCGGAGAGTCGTGATGAGTCGAGGCTGCTCGGGGGAGAGAACACCGACTTCCGAGGCCCACGTGTCGCCGCAGCAGCACGCGTAGTACCCGAGGACCGCGCCCCATAGCGCCGCACTCGCCGGGGACGTCAGCTGGGCTGTGGCTTGCCCGACAGGGAGCTCGACCCATCCCGACAGGACGCCCAAGGCGACAGCAGCCGCGGTGGGGATGAGGGAGTTACACAGCACTTGCACAGCGTTCCTACCCGCTTTGTCCTCAAACTCGTCCGCGATCTCCCCCTTGGCCTCCGCGGCGACCTTGGTCAGAGCTGAGCTTGCCAGGTAGAAGGCAACGAGGCACCACGCCGCCCGAGTTGAGGAGAAGAGGGACGCCGCGCCCACGCAGAACGCCGCCGCAGCGCCCGAGGCCGTCAGCTTCCCTGCAGCGGAGCAAAGCAGGCGTGCCATTGGGATAACGCTGAGCGATAGGCTGCGTTAGACGAGGAGCTCTGACCTCGATGGGAATCGCAGGAGACGGCCCACGCTGTATGAGCTGAAGCCACGCGTCGAGGCCAACGCGGGCAAACTCACCCTTCGCCTTCCCGTTCAGGGCCAGGGCTGTCGCACCGGCGAGGCTGAGTGCGGCCTTGAGGGCCACCGGGGACCGCTGCACGGCCAGGAGAGCCACGAGCACTACAGCAGCGAAGCCGAGCTGCTTGGCGACGAGGACGGAAATGACGATCGCGCGCATGTGCCTGTGCAAGAAGGGCATCTTCGTCGCGCTCTCCAGCTCGTGCAGGGACCCGAGGCTGGTCTCCGCGTCGCTCGCCGCGTCCTGGGCCTTGGACAAGGCCTCCTGCAGGAGCTCCTCAGGGGTCTTCTCGGGGGCCGGCTCGTCCCCCCGGGGGGCCGGTGCGCCCCCTGCTGCGGCACGCGGCGCGGGGTGCACCCTCCGTTGCCGCGCGCCCTGGCCCACCGACGCGGCGAGGCGACGCGCGGAGGGCGCCAGAGCGATCCCCCTGGGGCTCGGGGGCGCCGTCCGCGGGAACATCCTGAACTCGCAAGAGCTTTGTTGGCTGGATCACGGCCTCGCGGGAGGGCACAGAGTGTCGCGAGGAGATGTCTCCCCCCCTTCTGCTCGACAGTGAGTTGCAGCGCTCCCTCCTCAGGAGAGTGTGTCGGTCCCGCTCCGGGCAGGAAGCCGCGAACTCCTGTGAGAGGGGCAGCGGAGATCCGCTGTCCGGGTGGGTTTGGCGGTGACTGGGCTGCTCCGATTGGTGTGAAAACATCTTAGCATGCCAAAGTGCCGCCGCGCTCGGCGGCTACTCTGCGGGCGAACGCACCTGCAAGCTTCCAGCGGAAGACCAGCGAAGCGCCCGTGTAAGAGAAACGCGGGAGCCGAGGGATGGGGATGGGGAGGCTGAGCGGCCCTCCCCTGCGTTCGACGCCCCCTCCATGCGGCAATCGATCTGCGCTTCCATCTTCTCGCGGGATAGCGGCACTCTTCCGGGGTTCTCGACCGATAACGCGGCGAGGTCTCACGCAGCTTTTCCCTCGTCTCTGCGTATTCAGTGCGGCGGGCAGCAGCATACCTGCGCTACAGGTGCGCTCTAGTACATGAAGTGCCGATAAGAGACCGGGGAGTGGCCCCTTTCCCGCAAATCGCGCGCCTCGGCCGCCGATGCCACCTCCTGAGGGCGCGGGCATGAGGGACGGTGACCCTGCTGCCGCGGGTGCTCAGCCGCGTTAATCCGGTTGCGTCCGCCTCCGTGTGGCGAGACGACGCGCCATTCCGGACGACACTCGCCGCTCGCTGGGTGCAGGAGCTGCGGAAAGGCAGGGACGCGACGAGACAGAGGGGACGTCATGCAGTCACTTGGCCGCCTCACGAGGGGGCTCTGCGCGACGTCGCGGGCAGGGGCGCGGGCCGCGGGGCAGGCGCCACGGGCGGGGAGCTCGGGCTCTGTCGACAAGCCCAACGTGCCCAAGCTTGCGGAGATGGCCCGCATCAAGCTCACTGAGCAGGAGGTGGCCGACTACACTCCCAAGATCGAGTCGATTGTCGAGTGGTTCGGTGAGCTCGCCGGGGTGGACGTGGAGGGCGTGCCGCCCGCCCTTCGCGCGTGCGACTCCGACAGCAAGCTCCGCGAGGACGTCGCCGTGGACTACGAGGGCAAGGCCGCCCTCCTGAAGGCGGCCCCATCAACGGACGGACCCTACATTCGGGTGCCGAAGATCACGAACGAGTCGGCCGAGTAGGGGCCCAGGAACGTTATTGAAACGGCCTCGAGCCGCCGGATACCGCACTAGCTGGCAGCTTCGTGACCGTCGCCATCGCCGTAGTCCTCCTCCTCCTCCTCCGCGCTCACTTCAGGGTCGGCGAAGGGCAGACGACCCGTCGGCTCGGGGGGAGACCTGGGGTACACGAACTCGGCGTGCGGGTCGTCGAAGAACCCGTTGTCGACGATGAAACGACAGAGCTGCAGCATCCTGGCCGTGTCTCTCCTCTTCTCTTTCCAAAGGAGCTTCTCCAACTGCGTGGTGCAAAGCGGTCGTGATGCTAAGGCTCGTGCCAGAAGCGCATGGGGCGCCGGCCAGCGACAGCGCGGGTCTCTGGAGCAGTCTTACCAGAGTCCCGTCGTTCCGGTACGCGCTGGCGCCCCACCCGCTGAACCCCACCTTGGCCCGTTTCCCGATGCGTGGGCCATTCCCGGGGATTCCAGCGCCCTTTCCCACAGTGCTGCCCACCGTCGCTGGAGAAACGCCCGCCAAGGGGACGCCCCCCACGTCCGGAGTCGAAGTGGACTCAACGACCCCTTGCGGGAGTGCCCGACACAGGTCCGTCGTCCCGGCAGCCTTATCAAGGCCGAGCCGCATTTGGGTCCGGAGGATCAGCTGAAGCTGCCGCTGCCGTTCAGCCTGGGCCGACGCGTCAGCTGCCTGCCTTCCAGGGAAGTTCTTCCGTCGCGCCTCCCTCCATTGCCGCGCCTCAACCTCCTCCGCGGCAGTCCCGGTTGCTTGAACGACAGGCATATCCTTGGCGTAAAAGTCCGACAGCGGCGCGCCCGCCGCCTTCTTCTTCGCACTTGTGGCACTCTCGGGGACCATCCCCTCCTCACCCCCCGCCTGGCCACGTGTCAAGCCCTCCTCCCCCGCCTTGCCCGCGTCCGCGTCACCATGTCCCTGCCCCTGCGCTCCCTTGCTCTTGCCCGCCCGCCTCCTCTTCTTACCCTTGCCGTCCCCCTGCTGGCTCACGCCCCCTGGCCCCATCCCAGCGTGCTTCCCACCCGGCGTCCAGCCTTGCTGGAGCCCCCCATCCCCGTACGGAGGGCCCGCAGGCATGCAAGGTGGCATCATGCCGTGGTGTGCGAAGTGGAGGTTCGCGTTGCCAGGGACGACCATCCCCCCCGCGCTCGCCGAGTGCGGCCCAGTGGGCCAGGCCGTCGTCCAGCCGCCCGGCTGCGGGGGGGGGGGGGCGGACGTCCACGCGCCGAGCTGCGGCCCAGGCGCGAGCGTCCAGCCGCCGTGCGGGTGCTGCGGCCCCGGCGCGGCCCACCCACCCTGGGAGGGTGGGGCGGTCGTCCAGCCCGCAGCAGGTTGTTGGGCGGTGTTGCCGGGGCCCTGGGGTCTGTAGCTCCTCCAGGCGCCTCCGCCCCCTTGATAAGGCCCATGTGTCCACTGACGGTCGCCCTGCGGAGGACAAGGGTGGATTCCCGGGAATCCCAGCGAGAACACGGGCGGGCACCCCGGGCCCCATGGAACCGCACCCGACAGGGTGGCGGGGGGGACATCTCTCACCATTCCTATGATGTCTGGGGGACTATATGGCAGTAAAACGCACGTTGGGGTGCCAATCGCGACATGAAACCCCGTGGCCGACCCGCTCGGGGCTTCTGAGAACTTCTCAGAAGCACTCAACCTGAAAGCCAGAACACCGCCCGACCACTTGGCGCTGCCAGTCGTCGTGCGGGACACTTTCAAGAGGCTGGAAGCGGCCCGACGGGTCGTATTTGAGTAGAAAGAGGAGGAGAACCAGGCCCGCTACACTGAGACGCGGCCCTCTCGTCATGCGTTGCCGGCCCTCGCTGCTGCTGTAGAGAGGGTTCGCGCGGAATCCACACATCGCGCAGGGCCGAGCGCACGGCAGTGTCGCCTCCGAATCGTGTGACGGGGGAATAGTGTGCCCGAAAGCGCAACGAGGAGCCGGCTGCTGCAAGATGGCCGAGGTTGTCGACAGCAATGTCGTCCTGGTGGAGAGCGAGGACGAGGCACCGGACGTGGCCGCTGACTCAAACCAGGGGGCGGAAGTCCGGACGCCGCACGCGCGTGCTGCGGACGCCAGCGATGCGCGCGAGACGCTCAGGGCACGGTCGCAAGACGGTGCCCGTAGCGTCGGGGCCGAGGCGGGGGGGGGCGACGGGCCGCCCCCGCACCCCGACGACCGGGGCACCCGACGGGGCTGCGCATCGCGTGCGCGGAGAGGGGCCGCCGCGGGAACGGGGCGGCCAGTGGACCTGGGCCGGGGCGACTATCTCGAGACTCGTGGCGCCGGTGGGGGGCGCTCCGCTGCCACTCTGCAGGAGGAGGGAGGGGAGGGGGGGCTGCCTGCAGACGTGCCGCCTGATGGGGCAGGGGAGGAGGTGCGGGACAACGAGGGGTTCGATGCCCCGATGGACCCTCCACCTAGCCGCAACGTGATGCGCGAGTCCCGAGGGGAGCACAGCGGGAGGGACGGCCGGAGGGAGCGGGGACAGCCCCACACGCGGGGGCAAGGGCAGGCGTCGTCCCAAGCCCCAGGGAGGAGCCCTCTCCGTGCGGGCCAGCCGCCAGCGGGGGGGCCCTCGCGGGCAGCAGCGCACCGGCAGCAGAGTGGGGCGGGGTCGACGGGCACGTGGGGTGCCGTGTCGGGGCTCGTGGTCGACCTGACGAGCGAGAATGCCACCACGAGCGACGACGACAGCAACGACGAGGAGCTGGTCGTCACCCACGTGACGAGGAGCCAGGCGGGGAGGGGGGGGTCGAACCAGGTCGGTCCCCCGCCCGGCGACCGCCAGAAACGAGCCCGTGGGGAACTTGGGGACGCGGGTTACGGGCCGGTGGTCGCCCGCATGGACGGGCAGGCTGGGGGAGCTGGGCCGAGCACGCCGGGACGGGCTGGGGCCAGGGCCGGGGCAGGCGCCGGGCCCAGCAAAAGGATGGGCCTGCAGTGCGTCGTTTGCATGGACGTCATGTCGGACCCTGTGATGACCAAGGCAAGTACCGCCCCCCCTCTCGCGCTTGTGCGTGCCGCGCCTTGGGTGCCGCCGTGCCGCGGGTGCCGCGTCGTGTCCCGAGCGCCTGCTCCCGGACACCTGCCGTGTCAACGTAGCTCGCTGCCCGCCCTGCCTGCAGTGCGGCCACTTCTTTTGCCGCAAGTGCATCACGTCCTGGCTCCAAAGCCAGCCCCATTCGAACAAGGGGAAGCGACCTTGCCCCACGTGCCGCAAGGACATTGGCAACCTCCGCACGGACATCAAGGCGGCCTACTTCCCAGACCTGGTGACTACAACTTGACACAAGGGGCACTCGATCAGGGGGGGAAGAAAGCGCGGCTGAATGAAAAAAACGACCAGACAGGCCATGGCAGGGCTCGCCGGGTCTCGATTTGCTTGCCGAGGCACCTGCCGCGCAGTAAGAGTCTGCATGACGGAGTGACTCGTCGAAGAGTGTCCACTGCGCCGTCGGACCAACGCGCCACCTGACCCACGCTTACAGACATACAACTAGCCTAGCCCACGCCTGAGGGTATAGGAGGACAGCGGGATCCCCGTGACCTCGCGGTTCGCCCGAGATAGGGAGCGATGTTTCGCATCAACATCAAGGTCCCGACCGGGACGAAGCTCTCCGTGGAGGTCGCGGAGTCGTCCTCGGTTGGGGAGCTCAAGGCCCAGCTGAGCGCCCCGGAGCAGACCGGGACGCCTGCCGGGGAGCAGAGGCTCATCTTTAAGGGGAGAATTCTCAAGGACGACCAAACAATGGGCGCATGCGGTGAGTGGCGCCCTCGGTGCGGGCAGAGAAATAGCTTCGCGCTCCACGTCGGGCTTCGCTTGGGAGTCATAGGCGCGCGTTCTGGTCGGTCCATGAGGCTCGACGGGCGGGCAAAGTCGTTTCTGCACGAACCAGCCCCCAGCGTAGTGGGTCCTGCGCGTGTGCCATGCCCGACCTCGCTGAGAGGATGAGGAGGGCCCCGGCGGGGGAAGCGTGGGCCGGCCGCTAGAGAAGGTTGGCCCCTGGACAAGCGTGCGCAGGTGTCGAGCAGGACTCGACAATCTACCTCGTCAAGAGCAAGCCGGCCCCGGAGTCGGCAGGGGCGAGCGGGAGCCCCCAGCAAGCCCAGGAGACCCCTGCCCCCGCCGTGCCCCCGCCGCTGGGTGGCACCCCCCAGGAGCTCCTCGACTCGCCCATGGTCGAGGCGCTGCTCAGCAACCCAGACGCCTTCCGGCAGATGATGGAGAGCAACCCGCTCATTCAACCGCTCCTGGAGCGCAACCCCGAGCTCAGGGCCGCCCTGAGCGACCCGGGCCACCTCCGAGACATGCTCCGGGCCCAGGCCAACCCGGGGCTCATGCGCGAGCACATGCGGAACGCGGACCGCGCCCTGAGCAACATCGAGTCCCTCCCAGGCGGCTTCGACGCGCTGCGCCGCGTCTACGAGGAGACCGCGGGACCCATGATGGACGCCCTCCAGGGGGGGGGGGCGCCACCAGGCGCCCGCGCGGGGGCGCCGACGACCGCCCAGGGCAACAGCGACGACCCCCTCCCGAACCCCTGGTCGGGCGCCGCCGCGGCCCAGGGGGCAGGGGGGGGCGGGGACGCCAACCCTTTCGCTGCGCTGATGGGTGGGGTGCCGGGCGCGGGCGCGGGCGCGGGCGCTGGCGCGGGCGCGGGCCTGGGTGGGCTGCCCGGCCCCGACGAGATGGAGGCGCTCCTCGACAACCCGCTGGTGGGGCAGATGATGGAGAGCCTGGCGTCCAACCCCGCAATGATGCGCAGCATGATGGAGAGCAACCCGATGCTCCGCCAGATGTCCCAGGCAAACCCCCAGATGCGGCAGGTGCTCGAGAACCCAGACCTGATGCGCCAGATGTTCAACCCCGCGCACCTGCGCTCCATGATCCAGCTGCAACGGTCGCTGGGGGGCGCCATGCCAGGCCCCGGGGGCGTGGCACCGGCGGGGGGCGCAGCGGCCGGGGCCCCGGGGGGTGGGGCGAACGCGGGGCTGGCGGGGCTGCTGGGGATGCTCGGGGGCGGTGCGCCTCCCCAGGCCGGGGGCGCGCAGGGTGCCCCGGGGCAGGGCGGGATGCCGGATTTGTCCGCGCTCGCGGGGATGCTCGGGGGGGCGCAGGGTGCCCCGGGGCAGGGCGGGGTGCCGGATTTGTCCGCGCTCGCGGGGATGATCGGGGGAGGGGGGCTCGGCACGTTCGCCCCCCCCCCGCCAGTGTCCGACCCGGAAACGGCGTACGCGGGGCAGCTGCAGCAGCTCGCCGACATGGGCTTCTATGACCGGGAGTCCAACATCCGGGCGCTCCAGGCGACGGGGGGCAACGTGTCAGCTGCTGTCGAGAGGCTGCTGTCCCAGATGTGAAAGAATCCGGCTCCTGCTTGGACGGCGTGGGCGTAGCGCACTCCTTTTTCTGTGAGCCCGTCTCGCTGTCTCAGCGCCCCGCCTTGGGGCGTTCGTTAGCGCCAAGGTCAGCCACCACCAGGGCTCGTGACAAGGCTACGCGCTCCGCTTCACACGAGCTCCTCGACCGCCCTGTCGCTGGAAAACACGTTCGTCCTCCTTTCGAGGAAGAACTGGAGGGCATTCTGCCCCGCCCGCAGCACGTAGAAGAGCAGCAGGCTCCACCACATGGTCTGGAGCCCCTGCCCGGACCGGCTGACCCACGTGAGGTAGGAGGAGACGCCAAGGAGAGCGACCAGGTTGAGACGGGGGACGTGCTCCATGGCCTGGGAGCCCACGTTGAGGCCGTCCATGGTCATCATGAGGCCGCACACGGGGAACGCCACTGCCGAGTGGGGCACGATGGACCGCAGGGACTCCTGGATGACGGGGTCGCGCGTGAAGAGCCAGGGCACCCAGTGAAGCGTCGCCGACGACACTCCGGCCAGCAGGACACCCAGGGCGCCTCCGATGTAGAGGAGAGTGATGGCCATGTCCCTCGCCTTCACCGGGAGGTGCATGTCCCTCGCGACGAGCGTCTGCGCGGCGATGCTGATGGGCTCCACGACGCAGGAGAAGAGCCAAAACACCGTGAGGCCGATCTGGTGCGTGGCGCCCTCGATGACCCCCATCCCCGACGCGACCTTGGTCATGGCCATGTAGGCCCCCATCACGAAGAGGTTCCGGGACACCACGGCGCTGGCGATGTCGACGAATGGCTGGAGCTCCTGGCGTGTCGGGAGCCCCGCCCACCGCAGCGTCACGCCCCCGGACGCGGGCCACTGGGACGCCTCCCCATCCGCCCCCTCGTTGACAGCCTGGGAAGGCCTCCGGAGGGCGAGGAAGAGGGCATACGCCAGCCCCCCGGCCCACTGAGACGCAGCAGTCGCAATGGCCACGCCCGTGATCCCCATGGTGGGGGCCAGGAGCACATCCCCGACCGCATTCACTGCGCGGAGGCGGGAGAGGGAGCGTCAGCAGCACGGCGTCAGCAGCGCGGCGATGGGTGAGGCCCTCTCCCCAAGGGGTGTGCAGTGGGGGGGCGCCTCACAGATGGCAGCGCCGGTGGCGAACTTGAAGGGCGTGGTGGCGTCTTGCACGCCCAGGGAGGCCCCCTGACAGACAATAAGAGCTAGCATGGCGGGCGTGCCTGCTGCGCGCCATATTGTGTAGGAGACGGCAGGAGCGAGGACATCTCCAGTTGCCCCAAACACCTGCAACAGCGTCGGCGCGAGCGAATACGTAGCCGCGCTGAGCAGCGCCCCCATCGTCAATGCCAAAAGTAGCCCGTGGCTGATGGCGCGATTCGCCCTCGCTTGACGGGCGACGCGGACAGCAGGGCTGACGGCAGCGTTGACCTGGCTCGACGCCACCACGTTCGTGACGGCAACGCCAACGAAGCCCGTGAGGACAAAGACCAACATGAAGAACGACGACGCTGGCCCGACCGCAGCAACCTGGACCGACGTCCCGAACTGCCCGATGCACGCCGTGTCGATCAGAGACATGATGGGGTCCGACAGGACTGCGACGCGGCAGGGCGGCAGGGGCATCGCGTGGGGCGCCCCTCACTCGCGTCGCCGAGGTGGCGGTTACGACGACCGCAGGCGCAGGGACGCGTGAGACGGGGAGGGCAGGCGTGTCGCGGCACAACAACTCACCCATTCCCAGTGCGGGCATCGCGAAAGCATAGATCTCGCGCGCGTACCCCCATCGCGATGACCCCATCGCGGTGCCCTCCAGGGAGGCGATGGCCTGGATCGACACGGCACCGCGATCATCAGATCCCTCGCGCGAAGTCTCGGGTGTAGAGGGCTTGACGGTCCCGGCAAGATCCGGCGGAGGGGCCTGCAGTCCAGCAACGGCCGCAGGGCCCCCGGGACCAATCCCGTTGACTTCCCGTTGTGAGAAATTGTAGAGCGTCGAGCCATCCGGGAGATCGAAGCCCTCTACTGACGACGCAAACCGTAGGAGGTGATTGTCTTGGCGATGCAAGTTCGGCCGACAGTCTCCCACGAACGGCTTCGGGACAAACAGGCGCCTCCTCGCCTGCACACCTCCCGAGTGCACTGGGCGGATGCACGCGCCCAGCCCCCAGGGGCGCGCCTGCAGTGCCATCGTGGAGAGAGCAATACCGGGGCGATATGACGGAGAGGATGCACAGGATGCTCCCCCAACAACTACGCAGCCCGCGCCCTTGGGCCGACCAAAGAGCGAGAGGTTCAGCCGCCCGGCGGGGGTGGGTATGTCCGAGAGTCACGTGCCCGAAACATACCGCTGCATTATCTTGGGCCTGTCTTCTGCCTACACCCGCGCGGCACAGCTGCAACCCGCACTCAGAGCGCCCGCGCTTGCCCAACCCCGGGCACTTCTGTACCTGTCTCCGCTCCCCCTCTCCTCCTGGGTGGTGTGGGCTGAGAGCACCCACCCTCCGGAGTCCCGCATCCTCTGCGTCCTCCGCGGAGTCGCGTGGTCCGTGTGATGTCCCGACAAGGTTCCGTGAGATCATGCGCCGGCCACGCGCTCGCATTTCTCGGGCTTTCCTCGCCAGGCGCGGCGCTGGGATCCCCTTCGGTGAGCGTGACGCATCTTTCGCAGAATCCCGGGCGCTCGCGTAAGCAATACTCGTCCGTCTTGCCTCACGCTTTCAATTTCATCGGAAATTTACTCGAGCGCGTGCCTACTTGCGCCGAAAGCCGCCGTGAACCCGCCTGCCCGACGTCCCTCCGCAGTCTTCTGGAAGAGCAGCTGGTGCCCTCCACCAGTCTTGGGGGGGCAGGGGACGCCTCGCCCATGCAGCTGGACCCTCGCCCCTGGCGGCGTGGGCCGGTTGCGGGCTGTTTAGAGGCCTCCACTCGTCGGCCCCGTCGCTCGACGGGCGTGACTACTACGACGTGCTCGGTGAGTCCGCGGCCGCCGGCCCCCGCCCCCGC
>Ga0255780_10003027_pt1 | contig 14832 bp, 10 predicted proteins | sample 071ome_32_FD_179978 | JGI IMG/M metagenome (GOLD analysis project Ga0255780, IMG submission 179978) | Coastal salt marsh microbial communities from the Groves Creek Marsh, Skidaway Island, Georgia - 071405AT metaG (version 2) | ecosystem: Environmental > Aquatic > Marine > Intertidal zone >... | reverse complement strand
GCGAGGGGGGGTGGGGGTGGGGGGGGGGGGGGGGGGGGGGGGGGGGGGACGGGGTCACGGAAAGTCTGCGGGAGCTGAGTCGGTTCGTGGTGGCGGACGAGCGGGTGAGTGCGTGCATGCTGGGCGTCGGGGACGGGATGCTGATGTGCACGAAGCGATAGGTAGGTGGGTGAGTTGGTGGGAGAGTTGGTGGGAGAGTTGGTGGGAGAGTTGGTGGGAGAGTTTAGCGACGAAGCTCGACTTGAGAGATTCTCTTTTCTCTCTTTCCCTTCCAGGTGCGTGCATTGCGTGTATATGTACTCATTATATGAATGTGAAGAAAACAATGCATGCGCTGCAGCGTGCGCTTCCGGAACGAGCGGACGGGGTGCCATGCATCGTCGTTCGTCTACGACTCACTCGACTACCGTCGACTCGCTCGCTCACAAACCACCAGGCTACTACCACGACGACTCATACCACCATGTTCATCTCATCCAAGACGGTTGCCCTCGTCGCTCTGGCGCTCGCTGCGCCGGCCCTCGGTGCACGCACTCTGAAGCAGGTTGAGGTCGACCCGCGTTGCGTCGAGACGGCGCCCGAGGGATACGGGGCGTCCACTTCCATCGAGATGTTCGGTTTGCAGTGCTCTGGATGTCCTGTGGGAGAGGAACAGACGGAGTCCGGATTCAGGCACGTAGTTGACCCGACCGACGCGCGATCGCGCGCACAGACTCGGCGCTCACTCGCGCTACGCGCTTCGTTCGTTCGCCAGCTTCGGGACGGGATACACGTGTGCGTGCGGCGGGGGGAGCGAGTGCAAGACCTGGAGCGCGTAGCCAGTATCTTTCATGCAGAGGAGGAGGTGGAGCCGCTCCCGAGGCTGAGCCTCCCTCGCTCGGAGCCAGAGACAAAAAGACAACCATCGCACGCCATTCGACGAAGTTCACGGTTCACACGTAACACATACGATACCATACCATCCTACACGAGCCAGCCAGCAGGCCAAAGGGACAGAGAGGAGGGCTTTGAATTGAATCCGAGAGACGAGAAAGGGAATATCGCCTCAAGTACATACACCAGACGCACAATGCCCCTCAAGGTTCGTCATGCGGCATGTTACGTCGTGATGTATCTCTGATCCACGCGGCATGTCAAACAGAGCGCGGTGGACGACTCTGGCAGGTACCCTAATTCGACGAACCGGTCCACCGCTCACGACCTCACGAACCGGTCCAACGCGCACGCCCAACCCACCGCCAGGTCGTGTCGCCGGCGTCATCGTGGCGACCCAACTTCAAATCGCTCAAATACGGCGTCTGGAATAACACATGGAAGAACTGGGGATACATCCTCGCGGTGTTCCTGGTCGTCTACGGTGGGTGTTGACCTCGACCACGCACGCCCAGTCTCGGCTCTCTCACGCTCACGCTCACGCTCGCTCGTTCTCCAGGCATTGAGGCCGGATACTTTGCGGGTCTCTTGTTCGCGAGCCAGCGCATCCGCCAGCAGACCTACCGGGCCCTCCCCACGCAGTACTTCGGAGACTTCATCCGGACCGCAAATATCTACCCGCAGTGGCCCGTGCCAGTCCCGTCGGACGGTGAGATGGTCGTCTTCAACCCCCCCAAGGGATGTAGCGAGGGCGAGGTGCCCGTGTTGGGCTTCCCCGACTACACCGAGCCGAACGGCATCCAGACGTGCCCGCCGTCCACGCAGCAGTTGAACTGGAACATTTTCCCCTGGGTGAGCGACACCAACGGGTTGGGACAGCTGCCGGGATGTGCGCAGGCGGGAAACTCGACGGTCATCACGTACCAGAGCAGTCCGGCGTACACGGGAGACGGGGTGGCGGAGGCCGGCTACGAGAGCCAGATTTGCCAGAACTTTTTGTTCGCCGCGGGCGAGACCAACAACAACGGGACGGCATAGGCGGTGGGTGTCATGCCATCGACCGGTCGCGGTCGCGGTCGAGAGGTGGGTGGGTGAGAGGTGGGTGGGTGAGAGGTGGGTGCCTCGACCCGAAGGTCATTCCATGCACATACGCAATTTAGGTAACAACAACCTGACGAATAGTAGATAGTCGTTGGAGTAGATAGGGAGGTCGGGCTGCGCTGTAGGCACCTCGATTGAGCTCCGAAATTTTGTGAAATCGGACCGACAGATCGGGAGGAAACACTCGCACGGCGGATGCTCTCTCGCCGTTCCGGCATCCAGCAGGATCCATTTGATTAAACCGAAGCCATGTTCGAAGCCAAAGTACGCGTCGTCGTCGTCGTCCTCGCCTGTATGACCTTCGGCATGGGACCCCACCCAATACTACTCACCCCACGACCCAACACGCGGTAGGTCCACGTGACCCACTCGGACGAGAGCGGGCGGACGTCCATGCAGAGAAAGATGCCACTCGCCAGGGTGGACGCGTTCTTCGCCGACGACGGCACGCCGACGCTCACCGTGTCGGCCCCGAAGGGCGGCAGGCTGAACGTTCCCGTCCGCCTCCCGCTCACGCTGTACAACTCCCGGATAGAGACTCACGGACAGCTGGGTCTGGTGATCCACAAGTTCAAGATGCATCCGAGCGATCGCGCCACGAAAAAGCTCGAGCTTCACATCACCGTGGACAATGCGTCGGCCCGGGAGCGCCTGGCAAACGTGTCTCGCTCCATCGTGACTCACCTGCGCACCAAGCAGCGCACGATAGCGCCGCTGCAGCCGAGCAATCGGCACTTCAAGGACGAGGTGAGCCCCGTCCGGAAGGATGTCTTCAGGGACGCGTACAGGCAGAAGCGACGGGGCCGGTTCGAGGACCTGCCCTCGCTCTCTGCGGAGCAGCAGCGCGTCTACGACATCGTTGTCGACAAGAGGCAGTCGTGTTTCTTCACGGGATCCGGAGGGACCGGGAAGAGTCTCCTCATCAAGAGCCTGATCAACGATTTGCCGCAAGCGACCACGGCCGTGACGGCCACGACGGCCCTGGCCGCGTCGCTGCTCGGCGGCACGACGCTGCACGCCTGGGCCGGATGTGGAACGAGTACGGATCAGACGATGGATCAGCTGCTGCGTCGCGTGCGGCGTCCCGATACGCTGCTCCGCTGGCGCAACACGCAGACGCTGATCATCGACGAGGTCTCCATGATGGACGGCGCCCTGCTCGACATGCTCGACGCCGTCGGAAGAAAGGTCCGCGGCCGGGAAAACGTGCCGTTTGGAGGCATCCAGATGGTGCTCTCCGGAGACTTTCACCAGCTCCCGCCCGTGGCCAAGCACCAGGCCCGGCGGACGTTCTGCTTCGAGTCGAGCGCGTGGCAGAGCCTGGTCGGGCAGGCGGGAAACATGCAGCTGATCGAGCTGACCACCATATTCCGCCAGTCGGATATCTACTTCATCGACGTCCTTCGGCAAGTCCGCGAAGGGAACCTGACGCCCGCAGACCTACGTGAGGCGCTGAGCGAGAACTTTGCCCCGCTTCGCACAGACGACGGCGTCATTCCCACCAAGCTCTACACGCATCGCGCGGACGTCGAGGCTATCAACAAGGCGGAGCTGGACAAGATCCGAGAGGATCCCCACGGCTTCCGCAGCCGCGACGCCGGCGACGAGGGCCTCCTTGATTCGACGTGCCTGGCGCCCCGCGAGGTGGTGCTGAAGAAGGGCGCTCAGGTCATGCTCCTCAAGAATCTCCAGCAGAGCAGGGGGCTCGTGAACGGCGCCCGGGGCGTGGTGACCGGCTTCTCGTCGTCAGGTCTGCCCTACGTCAAGTTTGCGAGCGCGGGACGCGACGGGGACCCTGTCCTGATCGAGAAGGCGCAGTTTTCCGTCTCGTTGGGCAACCGCACGGTGGCGGAACGCACGCAGATCCCACTCGAGCTCGCCTACGCCACAACGATCCACAAGAGCCAGGTGGGTAGTTATCGCTCGCTCGCGCTGTGCCCCGTCGCCCCATCGCCCCGTCCCCCGTTCTCATTCTCTCACTCGCGCGACGCGCTTTGTCCCTCACGCGCCCCGACGCTCGCCAGGGAATGACGCTCGACAAGATCGAAGTCAGCCTCGACAAGGCATTCGAAGCTGGGATGGCGTACGTCGCCCTGAGCAGAGCGAGGAGCCTCGACGGCCTCCGGATCGCCGGTGACGTCAACCGGGACGGCCTCCGCAGCGATCCAAAGGTGGTTCACTTCTACAAATCAATGATGCAAGCAAGATGCGTGTAAATCACTTGAGATGCCCGATAATCGCCTTGGTAAAGTCCGTCGTCCCGCTGTTCCCGCCCAGATCCTGCGTCGTAAACTTCCCCTCTGCAATGGTCGCCATGGTCGCGTCCTCAATCCTGTTGGCCACCTCGTTCAAATTCAGGTGCTTGAGCATCATCACCCCGCTCAGCAACAACGCCGTCGGATTGGCCAAATCCTTCCCGACCAAGTTAGGCGCCGTCCCGTGCACCGCCTCCATCAACGCCAACCCGTTGGCCCCAATGTTCCCGCTCGGCGTCAACCCCAGCCCCCCAATCAGCCCCGCCGACAGATCCGAGATAATATCCCCGTACAAATTCGGCATCACCATCACATCAAACTGTCCCGGATCACTCACCAGCTGCATACACGTGTTATCCACGATCATCTCCTCGTACACGATATCCGGATACTTTTCCGCCACCTCCCGACAGCACCGAATGAACAACCCGTCCGCCAGCTTCATTATATTCGCCTTATGCACACTCGTCACCTTCTTCCGCCCATGCTCCGACGCATACTTGAACGCAAACTCCGCCACCCGCGTCGACGCCTCTGCCGTAATCACCTTGAGCGCCTCCACCACCCCGGGCACCACCTCGTGTTCCAACCCAGAATACTCCCCCTCTGTATTCTCCCGCACAGTCACCAAATCCACATTATCATACCGCGTCTTATACCCCGGTATACTCAAGCACGGCCGCACATTCGCATACAACTGCAACTCCTTCCGCAACGTCAGATTGAGACTCCGGAACCCCTTGCCAATCGGCGTCGCCATCGGACCCTTCAACCCGATCCGATTCTTCAACACGGAATCCAGATTCGCACGCGTAATAAACGAATTCGTCTCCGGGTCCACCTCCTTCCCGATACGCTGCTCCTCCCACTGGATCGGCGCCTTGGCAGCCTCGAAGATCTTCACCACCGACGCTGCAATCTCCGGACCGATGCCATCGCCGGGAAATAACGTCGCCGTAATCTGCTTGTTAGCGGAGGCAAAGGTGCGACTCAGGGCGTGGTGGCAAGGTTGTTCCTGGTAGGTGTAGGTGGTGGGTGTACGTGAGAATGTCGCCGTCTTGAAAATGAAAATCCCGAAATCCGCATGCAGACAGACGATCATCAAAGCCCCGCCCCGCCCACGGCAACATACCTTGCCCACCGTATTCAGCACGAGAGATGAGAGCTGTTTGATTCCACTGCGCATCGTGAAGTGAAAGATTCAGGCTGTTTTCGTTCTTAGAGTCTGGCGTTTTCCTCGGCGGCCTTTATTCTTTCTTATTCATCTCTTCTCGTCCCTGGCGCGGATCGTATCCATCGATCGCATCGTTCGTAGTTCCTTAGACACGACATCGATCGAGTCTTCCATCCCTTCTTCTCGTTGTCCATTTCGTTCTCGAACATGTCTATGCCGGCTGGCGACGCAGCCAAGGGCGTACGTAGTTGACTGATGCTGGGTAGCAGTATGACATGGCGATGGGCGTATGGAAGTAGGCGGTACCTACCTCCTGTGGATGGTGGTGGATAGGAGGGTCACGCACAGAATCTGGTTGGTGGGGGGCTCTGAAGGAGCAGGAGAATACCCAAGTACTCACATCGCACTTACACACCATATTACGACTCTAGGCGAAGATCTTCAAGACCAAGTGTTCTCAGTGCCACGTGGCCGAGAAGGGGGGCGGTCACAAGCAGGGGCCCAACCTGGGGGGACTGTTTGGGCGCAAGACGGGGCAGGCAGAGGGGTTCTCGTACAGTAAGGCGAACAAGGACAAGGGGATTACTTGGAACGAGGATACGTTGTTTGAGTATCTGTTGGCGCCGAAGAAGTACATTCCCGGGACGAAGATGGTGTTTGCTGGGCTGAAGAAGGAGCAGGATCGAGCCGATCTGATTGCGTATTTGAAGGAGGCCACGGCCTAGGTGCGATTTCGTTGTTGAGTGTAACCAAAGTATAAAGTGTTGTTTTCATTATTAGTATCGAAAGACCGAATGGAGGTTGTCGAGCTGGGCGGTGTGGGGCAGGCAGGTGTCGCGATCGTCGGGGAGGGTGGCGGCGTCGTTGGTTCCCCAGAAGTCTTCGTTGCCGTCGCTTTCTGTGGCGTTTTTGGCGATGCGGAGGTTGGGCGAGAGTTTGAGCCAGATGAGTCTGCCGTCGGCGGTGCCCGCGGCGAGGAGGTTGGCGGTGGCGGCGGCGGGGGGGGCGAGGGGAGAGGCGAATCGGATGCAGGTGAGGGGGGTGTTGGAGACGTGTTGGGAGCAGATGGGGACTTCCTTGCTAATGGAGAGGTCGTAGACGTGGATGTTGCCGGTATCGGTGGCGGCGGCGCAGATGGTGGAGGACTTGATGCTCCATTGGGCGTCGACGACCGGCTCGCCCACGTCCACGTCGAGGAGCATGGTGGTGGGTGGCGTGTTGTGGCTGTTGTCTGCAATGGTGTCTGCGCTTTTTTCTTTCCAGAAGGAGAGGGAGCCGTCGAGGGAGGCGGCCATGATGTAGCGGGGGTCGAATGGGTTGGTCTGGATGGCGTGGACCGGGGCGGTGTGGTGCTGGTGCCAGGTGCCGTTGATGGCCACGTCTCCCTCGAGGGTGCCGTGGGCGATGACTGTTGGTGACGTTGAAGACGAGGAGGAGGAGGAGAAGCGGCAGCAGACCATCTTGAGGTGGAAGGGGCCGGCCGCGGCGAGGGTGGCCGCGGGGAGGAAGATCGTGGGATCAAAGGGGTGGGTCGAGTCGGGCTGGTTGATGATGGTGGACCCGACGCGGACAATCCTGTTGGTGAACGGGCTGGTGGGGGTGGGCTTGCCGTGGTGGGCGCGGTCGAAGATCTCGCCGGGGATGTGCCAGTGCCCCTCTAGGCCGTCGTGGCTGGTGGTGGTGATCGTCGTGGCCGCGGTGGCGGTGGTAGAAAACCCTTTGTCTGCCTCTCCGTTTCCGACAGCAACTCGGTCTTGGTGCCCGTCTTGGTGTCGGTCTTGGTCTCCGACCTCGTCCTTCCAGCGGACGTTCCATACGGCAAACAGGTGGTTGTGGTCGAGGCGGCTGCGGGCAATCGTCGGGTTCTTGAACCTTCCGTCTCCAAAGCCGACCACCACGAGGCCGCCGTCCGAGAGACCGGCCGCTAGACCCTCGGATGATGAGGAGAGTGTACTGGATGTGGCGGGGCGGAACGCGACCGACATAACGCCGACGTCCAGGTTGACCTGCGCCAGCGGCGCGTGGAGGTCCAAGACCGAGTACACGCAGACCATGCCGCCCACCGACGACACGGGTGACAGGGACGACAGGGACGACTCGTCCCCGGATGGAGCTTCCAGACACCCCAAACTGACTGCAAACAGGTCGGGGTTCGTGGGATGCCAGCAAATCGACGTCACGTCCAGCGGCCTCTCGGAGCACGCGACGTGGACGTCCCAGAGGGGTAACAGCGAGCCGTGTGTGGGCTTGTGGTCGTCGACTGGGTCGTTGTAGGTGACAAGGTCGGCGAATGCCTCGGTGTCCAGGTTCTGGAACAGCATCGGGCCGAGGCGGTCGACGATGGTCTCCAGTTGCGCGTCGACGGCCGTGGCCGTGGCGGTGGCTGACGGGGGCGACGCCGTCGAGTGTTGTTTGCCCGAAAGACTGTGGTCTTTTACGCCCGTAGTTGCGTCGTCGCGAAACGCCTCCTCCTCGTAGCACACCCAGACGCCCTGATCGCGCGTCTGGGTGGTGGCCGTGGCCGTCCCGCGGTCCACCGAAATGGGCCTGTCGGTCCACACCTTTTCGGACAGCCGAAGCGACGGCTGTTTGCCCTCTTTGCTGTGATTCGAAGACGGCGAGGCGTGATACGCCTCGGAGATGACCGCGTCGTCCCCACGGTCGTGCGACGCCGATGGGGCGACGACCGACGCGCCGGCGGCGTGGCCGTGCGCCCGCGCCCGCGCCTTCTTGGATACTCCCGACGTCGTTCCGGTGCCTTCGGTCATTGTTCCCGTGTATCTGTGTTTCCGAGTGTCGGTGGAGAGGGCGATCGACGATTCGAGAGTCGGTGGTCGAATCGCAGAGCGACCCGTTTTGACTGAATCCGTTCGGACAAGGAGATTCAAACACAATCGTATGGACGAGGACGAGTTGGTGGATTTGACGCAGGACGAGGAACCGGTGGCAGCGGGCGTGGTCGTCGGCCAGAGAGAGGGGCCGGTGGACCTCAGCCAGCTTTCGAGCAGCAGCGAGGAAGAGAGAAATGTCCAGGCTAAAGAGCTGGAGATCACGTCGCCGGAGCGCCCAGTGCAGACGTCGGCGCCGACAAAGGCACTCTATCGGGGAGGAGGAGGAATCAGTCAGCTGTTGCAGATAGAGCAAGAGCTGCGGAAGGGGCTATTGCAACGTCAGGCGTCGTCGAAACCGTTCAATTCCGTTGGTCCATCGTTGAACTCCGACGCGACAGGTGGAGGTGCTCGAGAGAGGGGCGGGGGAGACGGCGACGGCGACGTGGCCGCCGCGGGAGCCGCCGCGCCGTCTCGCGTGCAGCCCGCGAAGCGCGCGCGGCCGGCCGCCAGAGCAAAGGCGACCGTCGGCGCCACGACTGCCGGCAACGAAGCGGCGACTGCGACGACATCAACTACAACAACTACAGCAACGATAACCAAGGAGGAGACAGCGGCGTTGAAAAAGGTTAGGAGACAGTTCGAAAGTGAGAAGTATGCCCTCAAGTTCGTCAAGGTGCTTCTGAGCCCGGCGCTTATGGGCGGAAGCATCGGTTTGGGCATCGCGCAGGCCTTCCAGCAGACGGCGAGCCTGGCGGAGCACGAGCGCATTTCGTACGAGGTGTCGACTGCGATCGCACCGAGTTCAGTCTCTCTCTCGTCGCAACCGCTGATTCGATGGAACCGGTTGGTGCCGTCGGAGGCACGTCTCGGCGAGTTTGACGAAACGGCTGAGCCGTTCGCCATGCTGTGCTTCGACGGCGCCGCGTTGGTGGGCCTGATCGATGGGGATACCCTGGATGGCAGCAAACTGTACGGGATCCTGGACGGCATCGAAGGCCTCGGCGACGGGGACGGGCCTACGAAAATCTACGTCCTCGCGTACCGCCTCGAGCAGCACCTCACCAAGCTCCAGCAACAGGGCCACCGCGAGGCCCTGTTGCGGGGTGGAACGCCCGCGCTCAACGTTGAAAACGTACGGCAAGCGCTCTCGGACCTGGTCATTTGCCGGACAAACGTCGAGCTCCTCGACGCCAGCAGCGTGGACGAGGCGTCCGGTCACGTCGTGTCCGTCACCAAGGCCATCGCGTTGCGGCATTGTGAGTCGCAGGGATGCTCGTCCAAGTCGAAGTTCATCGCGGGCAAGTCGAAAAAGCAGCACAGGTCTGGAAGCACCCTCAACGAGTTGCTGGTGAAGGACCCCCTCCCGGAGCACACCATGTACGCCGTCAGGGCGCTGATAGCCATTCCGAGCGTCACGCCGCAGATCTCTCACACCCTCGTGAAAAAGTACGGGAGCCTCCGCGGCATCTACGAGTTCTTGGAGGACCGGGGGGGCTCGACCGCCGGGGAGGCGGCCGAGGCCAAGAAGAAGGTCCTCGAGGAGCTTCGGACGTTCGGCGGGCAGCGCGTGGGGCCCGTGGCGGCAGAAAGCCTGGTGGAGTTTTTCCTCGCGGAGGATCCGAATGTCGAGCTGGAGAGTGGGAGGTGACTCTGGGTCACCCATTCTTACCAGTGATTCTTTTGGAAGAGAAGATTGGTCGCAGATCTGCTTCTAGAGCGTTTCGGTGGGTGTCGATACCCACCAGCCGGTCAGTCACACACCACGCCACCATCATGGAACGCACAACCCGAGCGGCATTCGATGTCGCTCGTCGAGTTTTCCTCGGCGGCAGTCACGCCGAGAGAGCCCTCATCTCGACCCGCCGCGCCTCTTCTCAAAAGCAACAGCAGCCCTCGCAGAACCGAATAGACCCACACACACATCCGGACGGGGAAGCACCCCCACCGCCACCCCCGGGCATGATCCAGGCCATCCTCTCGATGGTCTTTGGCGCGGTGCGTTGGACTGACGCGTTGCCACTTCTTCGCGCCCGTCACTCACTGCTCCCTCACTCGACACTCGATCGTTCGTTCTCTCGTTCTCTCGTTCTCTCGTTCTCTCGTTCGCCAGGGCGGTGCCGTCATCGTGGCCGGCATTGGGTGCATGGCCGTCTTCCAAATGGCCCTCAGCGTCTCCCAACAAGCCGGTCGGATACAAAAATACCAACCCGTCGTCGACGACGTCAGCACCACCAAAAAAACCACATAATACGATGTGTACTTACAGTGTGATCAGTCAGTCGCTCGCTCAGGGTCTCTCGTATTCTTCTTCCTCCTCCTCCTCCTCATCATCATCAACATAACCCCGCCCAAAACCTAGAACTTGAAGTCGACGCTGAGTCCGTACTTGGGCGCCTTGGCCAAGTCCTTGGCGTCAAACTCACCGCTGACGGCGACCTTGGAGTTTCCGTCCAGGCTCGTCTCGTGCGCCACAGACACCACGCCGGTGTGCTGCACCTTGACCTTCTGCGTGGCACCGGATCCCAACTTCCTCGCCACACCCGCAGCCATGGCAGTCTCGGCAGTGTCCAGGTTGCGCGACACCTCTGCCGCAACAGTCACGTCCGCGTTGACGGAATGCGCCAGCTGGGCACACACATCCTTCTTGTCGTTCACGGTCGCAGCAATCTGGTAATCGCTGGCATGCGTGTACCCAAACCCGACCTTCCACCCAGTCACCAGCCCCTTGGCCGCGTCATACCCACCCTGGCCACCCACCACCAGGTCCCTGCCTCCCAGGTCCACGTTCGTCGCCACCGACACGTCCAGCGCCGGAGACGCCGACAGCGACGACGTCGCCTTGACGGCCACGGCATCCGTCGGCTTGTACTCGACGGCCACCTTCCCAGAGCCCGCAGCATCCGGCAGGTTCCCGCTCAGCGTCACATTCAGCCCAGACACCACCGACTTACCCGTCAGCGCCAGACCGATACTCCCAGAAGCCTGCGCCAGCGACGTCACCAGCTTGAAGTTGCTGTTGTCGTACGTCAACTTGGCATCCGGCGTGAACGAACCACCGTCACTCTTCCCCTTCAGAGACAGGTCCATGCCGTCCTGCGTCTTGGTCGACACAGAGACCAGCGTCGCATACTGGTAGGAAGATCCGGTGAGGACGTCTGTCGTTGTTGTCGTTGTGGTCGTTGCGGTGTGAGGTGGAACCGTCGGTAGTGCATGAATTTTCGAGAGATCCGAGATTGCCGCGGGTTGAACAGAACGACTCAAGCCCCCCCAGCCGTGTCGCGACGTCGTGACGATGAAAATGACGATATGCACGATGTGCGGTGAATAACCACCTTATACTGCAGACTGGACGGCAGAGAATTTGTCGGAGAATTTCCGTGTCTCGAAAATGTTCACACACGTACCGCGGGTGCTTTTCCCGATGGAATCGAAGAAGGGTGCCATGATGAGTTCGATATGAATGAACTATGACGTGAAATACGACTGGGCCGTCTCGCAAACAATTTATAATAATCATAGGGGGTTTCACGCGAGCGTGTAGTCCCCGTACAGTACACGTGCCCTCGAGTACGTGCCTGCACAGCGTCCGCAGTTCCTCTCAAGCGGCAGGACCCCCACGGCGAGCTCGTCGGTGCTCGTCGTGATGCGCTCGCGTGTAGCACCGTGGGCGCGGCACCCCCTGCAGCATGCAGTCGGTGATCCTCACGATGTTCAACGCGGCGTTGAAGTCCCTGCCCTTGAAAGGAAATGCGGACCTGCAAGTATCGCTTGTGCAGCGTTTGCAGCCTCGGTTATCCTTGAAGCGAAGGTGCCCCTGCCGGGTGCGGAAGGGGATGTTGGTGCGGACGTCCACCAGGGGACGCTCGCAGTCGAAGCACGTGGCCGTCGAGTAGTTCTCGTTGACGTCCAGGGTGTGCCTCCACGTGCCGCCGCAGATGCGACGAGGCCTCCTCACAGGCACCGCCCGCTCGCCGCGGGGCCCGTGCGACGGGAAGCCGCCGTTGCCGTATCCGACGACCAGCCGCTCCTTCTCCTCGCGGGTCAGCCCCCTGCCAAACTCGTTCATCTTCTGCTGCAGCGTCCGAAGCTTGCCGCAGTGGACCTTGAAACCAAGCTTGGCTCGCTTCGGGTTGTCCACGTACACCTCCCAGGCGGCCCAGAAGTTTGCGGCCCGCAGCACCAGGGCTGGTACGAGATCCAAGTACGACGCACACTTGAGGCTACCTTGTTGGGCCAGCATCCGGTGGTATCCCTCCAGCCCCCTGCCCAGGCTGGCCATGACAAACTTCCGCTCGTTGACTCCCGACAAGTGGTAATATTCGGACCGAGTGAGTTTGATCTCGCGGTCGAACACCCCGTCCCGCCAACGGACGGCGTAGATGATGTTCGACCTACCCGGGTCCACGCCGACCACGATCGGCTTCTGGGGCAGGTCGTCCCGCTCGATCTCCCGCCGCGTCGCCTTCTTCCTCTTCTTCCGCGTCGATCCCTTCGTCCATTTGCGTCTGGATTTGCGTTTCTTATCCGCAGCCGTCCCCACCAGCCAGTGCCCTTTTCCTGTGCACACACCGCCGCCGCCCGCATGACCTGAGCATCCCGCCCCGCCGGTACACGCAGCACGATCTGCGCACATAGGAACGACCGGCGGCTGCTTCTGCTTCCTCTTTCCCTTCCTCCTTCCGCAGGCGCCTGATGTATTCGCCTCGTCCGCAGCATCAGCGCCATGACCCGCGACCGCGCCTCCCGCAGCTGCGGCCCCACAATCACCATCGTCAGCGCCACCACTAGCGCCCCCAGCCACAGTCAATACATCAGGCCCCTGGCCACCAGGATCACCGGGACCACCGGGATCACCGGGACCACCGGGATCACCGGGACCACCACGACCTTGCGCCCCGTCGACGAAGTCTCCACCCTCACCCTCATCCGCACCCGCCTCCATCCCCTCCTCATCGACCACGTCCGTTTCTTCGATGTCCGCCTCGACTCCCTCCTCCACGGCCTCGTACAAGACCGACAGAGAGACGCCATCCGTCCTGATGCACCCCGAAGGCCTCCACGTCCTGCTCGCGCCCGTCGTTGCGCTCTTCTGGTTGAACAGGCGCGCGATGACGTCCCCGTTGGGCTCGTCGGGACCATGGCGGAGACGGATATCGAAGTGCCTCTCCGCGCCGTCGATGAACATGGTCATGGAGTGGTTGTCGAGCTCCACGTGAAGGCGCTTGACCTTGGACACCGGAGCCAGGGTCCACGTTGGAAGAAGCTTGTAGCGCTCACCCACGGGGACGGCGGCGTTGTACTCGTTGACGGCCCGGAGGGCGTCCCGCGAGGACAGGAAGAGGGCCGCGAGGTTGTTCTACCGCGAGAGTGAGTGAGCGAGTAGGCGAGTAGGCGAGTGAGCGAGTCGGTAGTGCTGTTTCGGGAAATTCCGGACGCCCCGTACGTACGGTGAATAACGCACCTTCAGCGACGTCGTTGTCAGCTCCTCGCCGTGGTTGAGCGGCCTCCACCCGTCCCGGGACGTGGCCCAGCTCTGACCGTCAGCAGGGACTCGGAAACGGTCTCGTTCCGCTCGGACGAGCTGGACGAGTTCGTCACGCTCCCCCCAAACGAACTCTCCCCGGCATTCCCTCTCGACCCAGTCGTAGTGGACGCAGAGGATGGCACCGATGACGGCGCAGCGGTGCGCCGGCCGCTCTAGCCCGTACGCACGGGTCTGAAGCAGGACGTGGAGCCGTCCGCAGTAGTTGTCGACGAGGTGATTCTGTAGTGCCCTTTCGTACAGATCGGCGGCCGACTGATGAATCCTAGGCCGACCCGGAAGTACACTGGCAGGCACGTGTTTCATCCGAAGGGTCGGGAGAGCCCCGCGATCGGTCAGGTCGTTGTAGACGCTCTGGACGTGTTGATACAGTGCGTCGTTGATCGGTTGGTTTTTGGGATCAGGACCCGTCGTATCAACGAAGGCCCGGTAGCAGATCCGGACGAACCGGGACCTGGAGGACGAACGAAGCGCGTAGCGCGAGTGAGAGATCAGGCGTGCGAGCGCACGTCGGTCGAGGTCGATACCCACCGCCTGTTGGTGTCGTCGAGAATCTCCGGATCGAACGACAGGTCGACGCCGTTGACGACGAACGTCGCACCGTCACTGAGAGCGGCAACGCACAGGTGGCCGCACCAGTGACCGGCGTACGTTCGCTCTGTGACGAGGTCCGTAAAGTAGGTACCGAGCCTGAGCTTTTCGTCGTCACTGAGACCGGAACGGTTCAATGCAGCGTTGAGCGTCGTTTTTATCGTCATATCCGGGGACCGAGCGAACGTGTGGGAAACGATGGGATCGAAAACGGGGTCGTCCTCAGGGGGGGCATCGCGACGACCACCTCGGCCACGACCACCGCGGCCACGACCACCTCGGCCACGACCACCGCGGCCACGACCACCGCGGCCACGACCACCTCGGCCACGACCACCGCGGCCACGACCACCGCGGCCACGACCACCGCGGCCACGGCCCCGGCCACGGCCCCGGCCACGACGCAAGCCCTCCCAGCCCGCGTCGCTGCCCTCGGTGCTGCTGCCATCACGGTCCTCGTCCCAG
>Ga0255780_10003019_pt1 | contig 14865 bp, 17 predicted proteins | sample 071ome_32_FD_179978 | JGI IMG/M metagenome (GOLD analysis project Ga0255780, IMG submission 179978) | Coastal salt marsh microbial communities from the Groves Creek Marsh, Skidaway Island, Georgia - 071405AT metaG (version 2) | ecosystem: Environmental > Aquatic > Marine > Intertidal zone >... | reverse complement strand
TGCGGTCGGAATAGCCGATCTATACGCGCTTGCCGGGGGTGGGGGGTTGCCGGTCCTGTTGGTTGCGCATGCTCAGCCGGTTATCGATCCAGCGCCAAACATCGATAAAATCCACATTCTTCATGAGCTCTCCCCACGGCGATGGGGTTAACGTGGGGTGTTATGTTCTCTGCCAGCGACTACGACTACGAACTGCCGCCCGAACTCATTGCTCAGACACCACCCAAAAATCGGGCAGACAGCCGTCTGCTGGTCGTCCCAGCACAACCGCAGCGTTTAGTGGATAGTCAGTTTTCAGCTTTAGGGGAACGCCTGCGCGCTGGCGACCTCCTCGTGGTTAACGATACCAAGGTTCTGCCGGCGCGGCTTTTTGGTCATAAGGCGGAAACCGGCGGGAAGTTCGAGCTGATGCTTGAGAGGCTCCTGGCCGGCAACGAGGCTCTTGTTCAACTGCGGACCAGCAAGAGCCCATCTCTAGGTACGAGGTTAATCACACAGGGTGGGGTGACTCTCGAAGTTGTCGGCAGAGAGGGCTCATTTTTTCGCGTTGTACGAGCGGATTCAGGTCCTTTTGTAGAGCTACTGCGCTCCGAGGGGCAGGTGCCCTTACCGCCGTATATTTCGCGGACACCTGCGCGCGATGATGAGGCCAGGTATCAAACGGTATTTGCGGAGAAGCCCGGTGCAGTCGCGGCACCGACGGCTGGCCTACATTTTGACGATATTCATCTGGATCGACTCAGGGCACAGGGGGTGGGTATCGAAAAAGTGACGCTGCATGTCGGTGCCGGCACGTTTCAGCCGCTGAAAGGAGAAGATCTATCAACCCATCAGATGCACGCGGAGCGTTACTGGGTAACGCCAGAGGTAGTCAGCACGGTCACCGAGACCCAAAATCGCGGCGGGCGCGTCGTCGCCGTGGGAACGACGGTGGTCCGTTCGCTTGAATCCGCTGCTGAGGATGGTGTTTTGCGGGCTCGTGAAGGGGAAACTTCGCTTTTTATAAAGCCAGGATTTCAATTTAATGTCGTGGATATGATGATCACCAATTTTCATCTACCTCGCTCGACACTGATGGTCCTGGTAAGCGCGTTCGCAGGGGCAGAGCGCATAAAAGAGGTCTACCGCCACGCGGTTCAGGCCCGCTATCGTTTTTTTAGTTACGGTGACGCAATGCTGCTTGAGGCAAAGGCCCGCTTATGAAATTTTCGGTGACCCATCGGCAGGCTCGTGCGCGCAGGGGCGTTTTGACGTTTGATCGGGGTGAGGTGGATACACCTGCCTTTATGCCCGTAGGAACCTTAGCTTCGGTTCGGTCTGTAAGCCCGCAGGAGGTCAGCAGTACCGGATCCCAGATTCTTCTAGGGAACACTTTCCACCTTATGCTCCGCCCCGGTACTGATGTGATCTCGGCACATGGAGGACTGCATAATTTCATGGGCTGGTCGGGACCGATCCTGACCGATTCTGGTGGCTTTCAGGTTTGGAGCCTAGCCAAGAAAAAAGATATTGATGAAAGCGGAGTGCGCTTTCGCTCACCCATCGATGGCTCGGCGGTTTTTCTCGATCCCGAGCGGTCGATGGAAGTGCAAAGAGTCCTTGGTTCTGACATCGTCATGTGTTTCGATGAATGCACTGCGTATCCTGCGTCCAAAACAGAAGCCGAAGAGTCGATGCGCCGTTCCATGCGTTGGGCGCGCCGCTGCCGAGATGCTGACCTCCAAACATCGCAATCGCTGTTTGGAATTGTCCAGGGCGGCATGTTCAGCGACTTGCGTCTGGAGTCGCTATCCGCACTCCAAGAGGTGGGTTTCGAAGGCTACGCCTTAGGGGGATTGTCTGTTGGAGAACCCAAGGAGGACATGAAAAGAATCTTGCACGAGGTGACCCCTTCAATGCCTGAGCACCTTCCGCGTTATCTCATGGGGGTGGGTAAGCCCGAAGACTTGATCATGGGTGTCGGCTCCGGTATCGATATGTTTGACTGCGTATTGCCCACGCGAAACGCGCGAAACGGCTGGCTGTACACGCGATCCGGAGTGGTGCGGCTGAAGAACGCCGCAAATCGATTGGACACAGCGCCCGTCGACCCTGAGTGCCCGTGCGCTGCATGTCAGAGCTTTTCCAGATCTTATCTACGTCATCTCTACACAGCGGGTGAGCTTCTTGGCCCACGGCTCTGCACGCTTCATAACCTGACCTTTTTTCAGGCTCTCATGGCAGATATCCGGAAGGCGATTGAAGAAAGCCGCTTCGAAGATTTCGCGACGGGGTTTATGGCCAGTTTCCGCGGGGAAAATGACGATAGCGTATAATCGCGCGCCTTCCATGGCTCTCAAAAAGGACCGTAAATGAGTTTTTTAATTTCCGACGCATGGGCGCAAGCCGGAGGGGAGGCAGGCGGCAGTCTATTCAGTCTTTTACCCCTGGTTGTTATCTTCATCCTGTTCTACTTTTTGCTAATTCGGCCTCAGCAGAAGCGCGCCAAACAGCACAAAGAAATGGTCGCCGCCCTTAAAAAGGGTGAGGAAATCGTCACCAACGGGGGACTGTTGGGCAAGGTCACCGATGTCGAGGATAACTTCGTGACCATTGAGATTGCGAGCGACCTAAATGTGCGCATCCAGCGCCAGGCCATCGCTCAGGTCATGCCCAAGGGAACCTACTAAACCGATGCGGAACCATACGCCCTGGTGGAAGTGGCTGATTATTGCAGCGGTCATTCTTCCGGGCGCGCTGTACGCGCTGCCTAATCTTTTTGGCGACAGCCCCGGTATTCAGCTGCGCGGCGCTCGTGGGGGTGATTTGGGTACGCAACAGCTGGCCGAGGTTCAGCGTGTTCTTGATGAGTCCAAAATTCAGTACGACTCACTCAGTTTGGACGAACAGGGGATCCGAGTTCGATTCCCTTCCACTGACGTGCAGCTTCAAGCGCGCGATCAGCTCGAACTGCGACTGCCCAGCGGGTACACGATCGCGTTAACCCTTATTCCTGCGGCCCCAAGCTGGTTGTCGCAGGTCGGCGCGCTCCCGATGTATCTGGGCCTCGATCTCAGAGGTGGAGTGCATTTCCTGCTGGAAGTCGACATGGCATCGGCGCAAAGCCGTGCGGAGGAGCGGTACGTTTCGGATCTTCGCTCCACATTACGCGAGGCCAAGCTTCGCTATAAAGACATCAGTCGAGACGCCAACGGGCAAATTGCCGTCACCCTTCGTGACTCCGGCGAGCGGGATGCCGCAGTTAAAGTGATTCGCCAGGAAATTCCAGGGCTAGATATACGACCACAGAAAGACGGATCCACGGTCGATATTCGGCTTGCGCTAGTGCAGGCCGAGCTTGATCAGCTGTTCAAGTTTGCACTGGAACAAAACATCACCGCTCTGAGAAATCGGGTCGATGAACTGGGGGTGGCTGAGCCAGTGGTGCAGCAACAGGGCGATCGCCGTATCGTGATCCAGTTACCTGGTGTGCAGGACACCGCCCGGGCCAAGCGTATTCTGGGTCGAACCGCGACCCTTGAGATGATGATGGTGGATGAAGAGCACAGTCTGGAAGCGGCGCTTGGTGGAAAAGTGCCGACCGGTTCAAAGATTTATCGCTTTAGAGACGAACGTCCCATTCTCCTTGAAAAGCGTGTGATTTATTCCGGGGAGAACATTGTTGATGCCGCGGCAAGTATCGATACGCAAAGCGGCGGCCCAATTGTTAGCATTACCCTGGATGCGATTGGAGCCCGTATCAACCAAAGCATCACCGGCAAAAATATAGGCAAGCGAATGGCGGTGTTGTACATCGAGAACCGTTCGGTGATTCAGACGGATGCACAGGGGCAACCCGCTCGCGATGAGCAGGGTAAGGTAAAACGGACCAAGCAGCGTATTGAAGAGGTGATTACGGCCCCCGTAATTCGTGATCAGCTCGGAAAGCGTTTTCAGATCCAGGGCTTGGACAGTGTGGTCGAAGCCCGGGATCTTGCGCTGATGTTGCGCGCTGGCTCGTTGGCAGCGCCGGTTGAGATTATCGAAGAGAGGACGGTTGGTCCAAGTCTCGGGCAGGCAAACATCACGGAGGGTTTTCGCTCGGTAGTCATTGGCTTCGTTCTGGTTTTGGTCTTTATGGCCTTTTACTACCGCGTGTTCGGCCTTGTGGCCAACGTCGCTTTGGCTTTGAACCTAGTGCTCATTGTGTCGGTGCTTTCACTGCTTCAGGCGACCCTGACGTTGCCCGGGGTGGCCGGTATCGTCCTCACGGTCGGTATGGCGGTGGATGCAAACGTTCTGATTTTTGAGCGTATTCGCGAAGAGATCCGAAACGGAAGTACGCCTCAGGCAAGTATCTTTACCGGCTACGAGCGCGCCTTCACGACGATCATTGATGCGAACGTGACCACGTTGATTGCGGCTATCGTGCTATTTAATTTCGGGACAGGTCCGATAAAGGGATTTGCCATTACCCTGAGCATCGGGATCATTACCTCGATGTTCACCGCGATCCTCGTAACCCGTGCGCTCATAAACTTTTTCTACGGCGGTAAGCGCGTTAACTCTCTCTCGATCTAGGAAACCGGAATCATGGAACTTTTTAAAAAGACCACGAACGTCGATTTCCTTGGGAAACGTCGCCTAGCGCTCGCATGCTCCGCCATGCTGCTGGTCATCAGCATCGCCTCACTAAGTATTCGAGGCTTAAATTTCGGTATCGACTTTACGGGTGGCACGCTCGTGGAGTTGGCGTACAGCGATGCCGTCAATCCGACGGAAGTCCGAGGCGTTCTCGCAGATGCCGGGATCACGGACGCTGTTGTGCAGTACTTTGGTACGTCGCGCGATATCATGATTCGACTGCCGGTCGACGCCACGCGGGCGTCGGCAGATCAGAGCAGCGAGGTGATAACAATTCTGCGCGACGCGCGAAACGAAACCCTTACCGACAGCCCGGAGGGGGGGATCCAGCGCTGCCTGATTAGTGGGTCGGTCGGTGACTGTCACGTACAGATGCGTCGGGTTGAGTTTGTGGGACCGCAGGTTGGGGATGAATTAACCGAGAAGGGTGGATTGGCAATGCTCTACGCCTTGATTGGCATTCTGATTTACGTCGCGTTTCGGTTTGAGTGGCGTTTTGCTGTCGGCTCAGTGCTCGCGCTGGTTCACGACGTCCTGATTACGCTAGGGGTGTTTTCAGTCTTAGCTTTTGAGTTTTCACTACCGGTTCTTGCTGCAGTGTTGGCAGTGATTGGCTACTCCCTGAACGATACGATCGTTGTCTTTGATCGCATTCGCGATAACTTTCGCAAGATGCGTAAAGGCCTCCCCAGCGAGATCATGAACCGGTCAATCAATCAGACCCTGCCGAGGACGGTTTTGACCTCGGTGACTACGCTCCTGGTGGTGCTTACACTCCTCCTCGTTGGCGGAGAAATTATGAAGGGGTTTGCGATCGCTCTGTTGATCGGTATTGTGATCGGCACGTACTCCTCTATCTTTGTCGCGAGTCCATCCGTGCTGATGCTCGGAATCTCTCGCGAGGATATGCTTCCTGTGGTCAAAGAAGCCGTCGAGGGCGATTCCGCTCCCTAAGCTGACGAGACCTCCGGAGGTGCTCCAATGCGGTGCCCGGCCTGCTCAAACGACGACACACGGGTGATTGACTCCCGGTTGGGAGATGCCGGTGCGACGGTGCGACGGCGGCGTGAATGCCAAGGGTGCAGTCATCGATTTACGACCTTTGAGCGCTTTGAGCGGGAGCAGCCTCGCGTCATTAAGAGTGACGGTCGTCGTGAACTTTGGGATGAAGAGAAACTGCGCCGCGGGCTTATGCGCGCATTGGAGAAGCGCCCCGTCGGGCTAGATCAGGTCGAGGCTCTGATTAACGATGTCAGTCGGCAGATTCAACTTCGCGGGGAACCGGAGATTCGTTCGGCAGTGATCGGAGAAGTCGTAATGACGCTTCTGCCAGCCATCGATGAAATTGCCTATGTCCGCTATGCATCCGTCTATCGAAGCTTTGAGGACGTCGCCGCGTTCAGTAAGGAAATCGATAAGCTCCGCAAAAAGAAAAGCCAGGGATCGAACGTCGCGCAGCTCTCGTTGCTGGCAGAGCCGACTAAGCGATCCAAGCGATAGGCCTCGGATGCTTTCCTCAAATGATGAAGTCTTCCTGCGTCGCGCGGTAACGATTGCAGGAAACGGATTGTTCTCCGCACGTCCGAACCCGCGAGTTGGGTGCGTCATTGCAAAAAATGGCCGTGTGATTGGCGAAGGCTGGCATGTTCGAGCGGGCGACGCGCACGCAGAAATCAACGCATTGGCTTCGGCTTCGGATTCGACCGTGGGCGCTGATGTCTATGTTAGTCTTGAGCCCTGCTCCCACACAGGCCGCACACCCCCTTGTGTCGATGCCTTGATTGAAGCGGGGGTAGCGCGAGTCATCACCGCGACGACAGATCCAAATCCAAAGGTCTGCGGGGAAGGTGTCAGTCGACTTAGGGCGAGCGGTATTGAGGTTGTTGTCGCCGAGTCAGATTTTGGCGCCATCGAGCTCAATAGCGGGTTTTTCAAGCGCATGCTCACGGGGCGTCCGCAAATCCGACTTAAGATCGCGGCCACGCTTGACGGTAGAACCGCAGCGCACGACGGCAGCAGCCGCTGGATCACAGGAGCTGAGGCACGCGCTGATGTTCATCGTCTCCGAGCCCGCAGCTGTGCCGTCGTGACGGGGATTGGGACTGTTCTTGCTGATGATCCTCGATTGACCGCGAGGGTAGACGGCACGTTCGCGCAACCTATGCGGGTCATCGTCCAAGGTCGACGTCGAATACCTATGGATGCGCAACTTTTTAACGAGCCGGGTCGGATTGTTCTGGTACAGCCTGAATCCGACTATAGTCATGCGGCGTTACCAGACGATGTAGGGGTTCTTGTGCTTTCCGACGAACCAGAGAGCGTAAATCTTGAAGCTCTCATCAGATTTTTATCGGAGCAAGAGTGCAATGAGGTGTTACTTGAGTCCGGTCCAACACTCTCCGGCGCGTTCCTCGCGCAGGGGTTGGTTGATGAGATTTGGGTGTATCAATCCGCGGGTTTATTAGGTGATCGCGGCCGCGCGATGTTCGAATTGGACGGCGTGAATACGATTTCAGACCAGATTGCACTTCATTTGAAAGAGGTAACCCGCATGGGGGAGGACCTGCGCTTGATTTATACGCCAAGAGGTAGCTCGTAAAAATGTTCACCGGAATTGTTCAGGACATCGGTGAGGTCGCTTCTGTACAACCGCGAGAAGGCGATCTGGTCATTGAGATTATTCCTAAACGCCTCGACTGCGAAGACGTAAACATTGGAGATAGTGTGTCGGTAGCGGGGGTGTGTCTGACCGTTGTCCGTCGATCCACAGATAAGCTTACTTTCGATATCTCCAAGGAGACAATCTCGAGAACCCTGATTGGCGGTTGGGCGGTGGGCACTCTGGCGAATCTGGAGCCGGCCATGAGCGCGCACGATCGCTTCGGAGGGCATCTGGTGAGCGGGCACGTGGACGGATGCGGGGTTCTCGAATCCTTGGAGTCTTCTGCACGATCCACGATAATGCATTTTTCAGCCTCTCGAGACCTGGCGCCCTTTGTTGCTGAGAAGGGATCGATTACGGTTGACGGCGTTAGTCTCACCATCAACGCCGTGAACGATGACACGAACAAGGTGCGTTTCAGCGTGAACCTTGTGCCGCACACCCTCGGTGTCACATCTCTCGGTTCGCTGAATGCCGGGGACGGCGTCCATCTTGAGGTCGACCTGGTGGCTCGCTATGTCAAGCGAATCCTGGATGCAGGGCGGCATCCGGACACCGCTTGAAAGCGCTGAGTTAACTGACACTACCGGGATGACATAGACACGCAGATGACTGACGAGTTGATGACAGCAGGCTTAAGTCCGATCGAGGAGATCCTTGCCGATTACCGCGAGGGCAAAATGGTCATTCTTGTTGACGATGAAGATCGTGAAAATGAGGGCGATCTTGTCGTTGGGGCAGGATTTGTGACGGCAGAACACATTAATTTCATGGCGGCGCATGGCCGCGGTTTAATTTGCCTCACGCTCACTGAGGAGCGGTGCCGGCATCTTCGGCTGCCCTTAATGGTGACCCACAACAACGCTCGTTATTCGACCAATTTCACCGTGTCCATTGAGGCCGCCGCTGGTGTGAGCACAGGCATTTCTGCTGCGGACCGCGCGCATACTATCCGCACTGCGGTAAGTGAGAACGCAACTGCCGAGGATATCGTGAGCCCCGGGCATGTGTTTCCTATCATGGCTCAACCGGGCGGCGTGCTTACGCGGGCGGGACACACCGAGGCCGGGGTGGATCTCGCCCGACTTGCAGAGATTGAGCCCGCGAGTGTGATTTGCGAGATCCTGAATCCGGATGGCACTATGGCCCGCCTTCCTGAACTTCTGGATTTTGCCAAAGCGCATAACTTAAAGATCGGCGCCATCGCGGATCTGATTCGCTATCGGATGCGGACAGAGCCGACCGTGTGGCGGGTGTCAGAACACTTGGTAGAGACCCGCCACGGAAGTTTTCGGGCGGTGATTTATGAAGACGGTGAGCTGAAGCAAGTCCATATGGCGCTCGTGCATGGGGTAGTGAATCCAAAGGCGCCCACTCTGGTCCGGGTTCAGACGCATCGCGGTGTTTTTGACATGCTTTCCGAGGCGCGTGGGGAGTACAGTTGGAGTGTTGACGCAGCCCTCGCTCGCATCGCTCAGGAGGATTCAGGAATTTTGGTCTTGCTCGCCTATTCGGAGGATGCAGCCCAGTTGGACAGACGGATGCGCGGTGAGGCCGAGGCGGAAGGCAAGGAGCGCGAGCTCCGGATGCTCGGCGCAGGAAGTCAAATCTTGTCGGACCTGGGCGCGGGACAGGTTCGGGTGCTGGGTACCCCATTAAGGACGCGCGCCTTATCGGGGTTCGATCTGGAGGTCATCGAATACTTGCCTGGGTTGGACGCCTGATATGTCGGCCGTGAGTCGACATCTTGCGCGCCGTGCTGCCGCGCAAGCTCTTTATCAATGGCTCGTCACCAAGCAGTCTCCGGGCGATATCGAAGAGTCCTTTATTAGCGATGACGGCATGGCAGGTTCTGATCTCGACTATTTCCGAGATCTCATACTGCATATCCCGCAGTATCAGTCAAAAATCGAAGAAAAGCTGAGCCAGTACATCGACCGGAGCATGGATCAAGTTGATCCTGTGGAACGTGCCATCCTTCTAATTGGCGGCTATGAAATTCTGTTTCGTCTCGATATCCCGACCAGCGTTGCGATTGATCAAGCCATCGAAGTGACACATACTTTCGGATCAGAAGAGAGTTATCGCTTCATCAATGGCGTTTTGGATCAGTTGGCCTCAACTAAGAAGTCCTGATTCAGCTTTCGGCATCTCTTGATGCATGAGTTCGATCTAATCGATAGGTTCTTTCGTCGCCCAAAGCAGGATCCCCCCTGGGTTCGTGTGGGCATTGGCGATGACGGCGCTGTACTGTCAACATCCCCAGGGAGCGAGGCGGTCGTTGTGACGGATACGTCGGTCGCCGGAGTGCATTTCAACCGGCATCAGAGTGCCCACTCAATTGGCTTTCGCGCTCTCGCCGTCAATCTGAGCGATATTGCAGCCATGGGCGCGACGCCGCGATGGATAACCCTTAACCTCACGTTAGAGGATGCGACTCCTGAGTGGGTTCTGCATTTTGCCGACGGATTCTTTCAGTTGGCCGACTTGTACTCTCTACCGTTAGTCGGAGGGGATACCACGAAGGGACCGCTTGCGGTAACAGTCACGGTAGGCGGCGAGGTGCCAGCAGGTAAAGGCTTGCTCCGGGGCGGTGCTAAAGAAAACGATGCGATCTTCGTCAGCGGGCCTCTTGGCGGGGCAGCGGCGGCGCTAAAAAGCGAAGGAGAGCAGCCTTCGTTAAAGCACGCTCTAGAGTACCCGTCGCCCCGTCTCGAGCTCGGGCAAGCCCTCCTCGGTCTGGCGTCGGCCGCTATTGATATTTCTGATGGGTTTTTAGGTGATCTTGGGCATCTTCTCAAGACGAGCGGCAATCTCGGCGCGGCCATTGAACTAGATCGTATCCCGATGTTTGCGGAGGCCGTGGAAGCCCTCGGACATGAGCAAGCCTTGGATCTTGCCTTGCGTGGGGGCGATGACTACGAACTTTGCTTTACGGTTTCCCCGGAAAACCTATCTCATCTTAATGACCTTGAAAGCACTAGCGGTTTGCGCTGCACGCGCGTCGGGCGGGTAACCGCATCAGGAGCCTGTCAATTACTTGGCAAGGGCTCGAGCCGCGATAGAGATGAAACAAGTTATCAGCATCACTGGTAACACCCTCGAGCAGCGTACATCATGAAGGCGAAAGATACTTTGGTCGTGTTGCTGGCCCAGGGAATGGGTATAGGGCGAGTGCCGTTTGCCCCAGGTACCTTGGGAACGCTTCTAGGGCTGCCGCTCGTATGGTGGTTGTGGCAAGCAGATGAACTTACTTACGTTGGCGTCCTTGCTGCGGTTATTCTGATCGCCGTAGGCTCGGCCGGTCGTGCCAGCGCGATTCTTGGCAAGCACGATGATGGGAGTATCGTCATCGACGAAATTGCAGGGATCCTGCTGGCGCTTGCTCTGGTGCCCGCTTCATTTCCAGCTCTAATCGCAGGCTTTCTGCTTTTTCGATTTTTTGATATCGCGAAGCCCCCGCCCATCGGATTCATCGATCGCAGAGGACGCGGGGGTCTGGGGATTGTTTTGGACGATCTAGCTGCGGGTTTTGTAACCAATCTGATTCTGCAGCTGGTTTTTCGATTTATCTAAGGGTCGGATTACGGCTTCAAGCCCCGCGCTATTGGGTATCGCGCGCTTTTTATCGCTGAAGGTGATCGATTTTTCCAGTTACGTCTTTCCAGTCGTCCGCGTCAGCCGGCGCCTCTTTCATCTCAGTAATGACCGGCCACTCTTTGGCCAGCTCTGCATTGAGGGCAAGAAAGTCTTGTTGATCCTCTGGGAGATCCTCTTCAGCGTAAATCGCATTCACGGGGCACTCCGGCTCGCATAGGCTGCAGTCAATGCACTCCTCAGGATCGATTACCAGAAAGTTTGGACCTTCGTGGAAGCAATCGACGGGACAGACCTCGACACAATCTGTGAATTTGCATCGGATGCAAGAATCGCCGACAACATAAGTCATGTTATTTCTCCGAGAAAGATAAGGGCTGGCCGCAGCGTTGGATTTTAGAGTTTTAAAGCCGGCGGGTAAATGCTCAATCGAACGCCCGCGCGATGACCTTGCGTAAATCTTCAAGCAGGTGAGGGTTGGCCGCGATAACATTCCCGCTGTCAAAAAAGTCCTGACCTCCGGTGAAATCAGTCACCAGGCCGCCGGCCTCACGGATGAGTAGTGCGCCTGCTGCGATATCCCAAGGCTTTAGACCAAGCTCCCAGAACCCATCAAGTCGACCTGCGGCGACGTAGGCTAAATCGATTGCGGCAGCTCCTGCTCGTCTGATGCCCGCGGTCTTGGGAAGCAGTTGCTCAAAGCTTTTGAGCCAGGGCTTCATCTGTGCGAATTCACGAAATGGAAAACCGGTTCCGAGCAAGGCGGGGGCGAGCTGGCGGGTTTTACTTACGCGGATCCGTTTGCCATTGAGTTGTGCGCCTTCGCCACGGCTCGCCGTAAACATCTCATCGCGAACTGGGTCATAGACCACGGCGTGCTCAATGGCGTCTTTGCGCATGGCCGCGATAGAGATACAAAACACCGGAAAGCCATGCAGAAAGTTTGTGGTCCCGTCGAGGGGATCCACGACCCAGGTGTATTCGCCCCCCGCATGCGAGCCGCTCTCCTCTGCGAGCACGCCGTGGTCTGGGTAGGCCCGCGTTAGGACCTCAAGAATGGCTCGTTCCGCTTCGATGTCCGCCTGACTCACAAAATCATTACGACCCTTCGACGTGATATCAAGCCGGTCGAGTTGACTGTAGTACATTAGGATGACTCGGGCAGCCTCCCGACTCGCTCGGACAGCGGTGTGCAGCATCGGATGCATAGCAGTGCGAACCTATGTGGCGTGAGTGAACTTGGCTACGCCTTCTTGGGGCCCGAACGACACGTTTCGTACGAAGCGACCATGCGGCGCGCTGGCGCGTGGGACGATTCTAACTGAGCACCTTCAATAAAAATCTTTTAGTTTTATGGTAGAGACGTTCAACGCTCCCCAGTCGGTGCATTTCGTGATGGTCGGTACGACCCATCCAGGCAATATCGGCGCCGCCGCGCGAGTGATGACCAATATGGGGCTCAGCAGTTTACGGCTGGTGCGACCGCGACGATTTCCGGATCCGGAAGCCATTGCCCGGGCTGCGGGGGCAGAGCGTTTATTGGAGATGGCCCAGGTATTTGATGATCTGCGGTCTGCTGTCCAAGATTGCTCTTTTGTTATCGGAGCCACAGCCCGTCAACGGGCCATTGAATGGCCACTCTTTGATAGCGGGTCTGCGGCAGCGAGGCTGGTTTCAGAGTCGGGCCGAGGAGCCTCGGCCGTGGTGTTCGGTCCTGAGGCGTCCGGTCTTTCTAATACAGAGCTGGATTTGTGCCATGCGCACCTGCGCATTGACGTGAACGAACACTTTCCGTCGCTGAATGTTGCTACGGCGATAGGCATCGTCGCGTATGAAATCCGCCAGCAACTTGCTTTGAGCACATCGAACCAGGTCAGCGAACAAATCCCAACGCCGGCGACAGTAACGATGGGCGAGTTCGATGGACTTATGGATCATGTGGAGCAGGTGATGGAGGAAACCGGTTTCTTTCTTGGTCCCCGGACCAAATTGGTCCGCAAGCTTCGTCGAATGCTTCTTTACGGCGTGAAGTCTGGTGAGGATGTGAACATCATGCGAGGGGTCTTAACCGCAATTCAGCAAAAATTACGGGCATCGCGTTCTTGAGGTGTTCTGGGATAACGCTTGATCGGGTGGTAAAATGCCCCCAACTTAAACGTGCGGCCTACTTGTTCTGTAACGAGACAGTCAATGCGTAGGCGGTTGTTTTAGATAGAACGAAAAGGTAACGAAATGGCGATTACATTGACTGAAGCGGCCGCATCACGCGTGCTTTCTCATCTGGAATCCCGTGGCAAAGGAGAAGGTCTGCGTTTGGGGGTAAAAACGATGGGGTGCTCCGGCCTTGCCTACGTTGTCGATTTCGCTGATGAGGTAACCGAGTCGGATCAGGTGTTCACAAGTCATGGCGCTAAGATTATCGTGGATGAAGGCGCCATGAAATTTGTCGATGGAACCGAGATCGATTTCGCGTCGGATGGGTTCTCCTCCGCTTTTCATTTCAATAACCCAAACGTCGTCGATGCCTGCGGATGCGGGGAGAGTTTTACGGTCAAACCGTAACGATCGGGCGGATCCCGCAAAGGGTGTTTTGCGGCGATGGTACTCCTCAATAAAGCAAGGATCTCGCTGTGCAAGCCGTGACCGAGAGAGAAGATCGGGCAGCCATAGTCACCCTTGGGTGCAAAGTAAATACTTTTGAATCAGCGGCTATGGCCCAAGCCTTGGGCCGAGATCAATGGCGGCTTGTGGACCCCTCTGAGCCCGCTGCCCTTTATATCGTGAACTCCTGTACGGTTACAGCAGAGGCTGACCGACAGACACGCCAGGTGGTCAGACGACTTCTTCGGCAGAGCCCAGGCGCAAAAGTCGTATTAACCGGTTGCTACGCCCAAAACCAGGCCGAGGCCTGCGCGGAAATCCCGGGCGTGACACTAATTCTCGGCAACGACCATAAGGCAGACATCGTTCGGCACGTGCGGGATCTGCGAGAGTTCGACTCCGAGAAGAGCTTAATCCGTGTCGATCGCATGACCGGCCTCCCGCCGGCTTTGTTAAAGGGCTTCGAGGGGCAGACCCGGGCGTTCCTTCAAGTTCAGCAGGGATGTGATCAGTCCTGCACATTTTGTGTAATTCATCGTGCCCGCGGCGCGAGTTATTCGTTTAACACCAACGATATTCTTCGACAGGCTGAGACCTTCCTGGATAACGGTTACCGGGAGTTGGTGATCTGTGGCGTCGACCTGGGTAGCTTCTCGGAACAGGATGTGGAGTCCGAGAACGGCGGGCTTCCTCTCGTTAGACTGCTGGAAAAAATATCTGCACTGCCCGGTGATTTTCTGATTCGTTTGAGCTCGATTGATCCAGTGCATCTATCGAACGAACTTCTTCAGCTCATGGGATTGTCGGACCGGTTCTGTCCTTACCTGCATGTGTCAATGCAGAGCGGAAGCACGTTGATTCTTAAGCGCATGAAACGTCGTTACGATCGGGAATTCCTTCTGGATCGCTTACGCGAGGCAAGAGAAACGGTTCCCGATCTTGTGGTGGGCGGCGACATCATGGTCGGTTTCCCGACTGAAACGGAAGCTGACTTTGAGGCATCAAAGACGTTGATTGAGGAGGCAAACGTTATTTATCCCCACATCTTTCCGTTTTCGCCCCGACCGGGAACCCCGGCAGCAAAGATTCCGCGCCAAATTCCCAAGGCTGAGCGAAAGCGTCGGGCGGCCGATCTTCGCAGCCTGGGTAAAGTCCTTCGCGCCAGAGCCTTAGGCGATCAGATTGGGTCAACCCCCAAGGTACTGATTGAACGCGAGCACGCCTCAACGAAAGGCGGGGGGTATAACGGTCGACTGCCAAATTACATGCCGGTTCGATTTTCCGAAGCGTCACTGAGGCTGGGCGAACGGGCGCGCGGTCGGATTATTGGCGTGGATGATGAGGTCTTGATTGCCGGCGCGATTGCAGACGCATAAAATTAA
>Ga0255780_10003015_pt1 | contig 14880 bp, 9 predicted proteins | sample 071ome_32_FD_179978 | JGI IMG/M metagenome (GOLD analysis project Ga0255780, IMG submission 179978) | Coastal salt marsh microbial communities from the Groves Creek Marsh, Skidaway Island, Georgia - 071405AT metaG (version 2) | ecosystem: Environmental > Aquatic > Marine > Intertidal zone > Salt... | reverse complement strand
TTCCACGGTCCGTGAGGGATAGTTTGCTCTTACAGAATTGCTCTGTCGGTGGTCAGCATGCGGCCGCCCGTGACAACGAGCCAAATTACTGCTGCTGCTATTGCTCGACCTTGGAAAAAGCAATCTCAAAGTCGTCTGCGGCGTTGATCGGCGGGGACCTGATCACGAGGGCGACGTCTCCGCCGTGTTCGCCGACGTACATCTTTCCGGGCGCGGCGTCGAGCTCGATCTTCTTGCCGTCGACGTTCATCGACGCGCGCCACCCCTTGGGGCCTCCCGCGAATCCCAGCACGACGATCCGCTCAATGCGGTTCTCGGGCCGATAGGAGGGGTCGGCGTCGGCCATCTCGGGCAGCTGCACCGACTTGGACGTCAGGACGTAGTCGTCAAACTCGAACCGCTTATACACGTACTGTCCCTTCTGAAAGGCGTAGGAGCGACCGTCGTCCATGTAGAGGTCTCCCTCGGATTTTTGGTAGATGCTCAGGGCCACGTACAGCGTGTAGGGGTCGTCCTGCATGGCCTCTGTCGACCGGCGACGCCGCTCCTTGGTCGGAAGCATCGACCCTCCCTTGAGGTACGACTTGACGCCGTCGTCCAACGTGCACGGTTCCACAAACGCTTTGAAGTCGACGTTGCCGGGCGAGACCACGCGGCCGTTCTTCATATCGTACCACACTGTGTCCTCGGGCAGCGACACCGTCACCTGGGTCTGCCCTTTGTGCAAGACGGGCGCAACGAGCATGGACGAGCCCACCATGAAGATGTGCTCGCGATGCGAAATACCTTCGGCTTGGGGGAACTCGTACCAGATAGGACGCAGGATGGGCGTGCCGGACACGTTGGCGTGCAGAAACTGCGTGTACATGTACGGGAGGATCCTGTACCGCTCCTGGATCGCGTTGCGAATGCGCCTGGTGGCGTCTTCGCCGAACAGCCAGGGCTCCCGACGGCTGGACTCGAGATGCGCGTGGCCTCGGAAGAAGGGATAGTAGGCGCCCAGCTGGTACCAGCGGGTCATCAGCTCGGCATCGGGGTTGCCGAAGAACCCGCCGACATCCGCACCGTTGAACGGCAGACCCGCCAGACCGATGGAGACGACCATCGGCACCGACACGGCCAGATGATCCCAGTCTGCACCGTTGTCCCCCGTCCAGATGGGCCCGACACGCTGCGTGCCCGAGAAGAACGCCCGCGAGAGCACAAACGGCCGCTCTTGTTCGTCCACGTCGGACGACAGCCGCTGCTTCTGACCCTCGGCGGTCGCCATGTGGAAGAAGAGACCGTAGATGTTGTGCACGTCGCGGTGCTCGGCGCCGCCCGCGTGCCTGAGGTGCTTGTGCATGGTCAGCTCGGGGCCGTTGAAGACCGACGGCTCGTTCATATCGTTCCACTGGAACAGCGACTTGGTGCTGCCGACGTACTTGTCGAACGCAAACCTCCCGGCCCACCACGCCCGCGCCTCGGGCAGCAGCCAGTCGGGATAGTACGAGGCGCCCGGCCAGCACCATCCCTCGAAGTCTGTCAACGTCTGCCCCTCGCCGACTCCGGTAGCCTTTTTGACGAACAGATTCTGGTCCCTCGCCTCCGTGAAGACGTCCCAGCCGTCGTCCTTCTTGATATGCGGGTCGACGATGGTCACCATCTTCCGTCCGCGCGAGGCGAGGTCGGCCTGCATCTCGGCCGGCGTCGGGAAGTACCGCTCGTCCCACGTAAAATACCGCTTATCGTTCGTATGCTCGATGTCCAACCACAGCACGTCGTAGGGAATACCGTGCGTGTCAAAGCCAGCGTCCACCTGCTTGACGTCCTGCTCGTCCTTGTAGTTCCAGCGGCACTGGTGGTACCCCAGCGAGAAGAGCTGCGGCAGCGCCGTACCGCCCGTAATCATGGCGTACTGCGTGCTCACGTCCTTGGGCGTGGGTCCCATCATGAAGAAGACGTCAAGCACACCGCTCTCGGCCATCCACTGCGTCTTGACCCCGTCCTTGTTCTTCTCCTTGGCCACGTCGACATACATCTCTGCCGCATTGAGCCAAAAGACGCCCATCGTGTGGCCAAAGTTGTGCGCGTACATGAACGGGATCGACCCGTACAGCCCAAAGTTGGACTCTGCGAGGTACTCAAATACGTCCAAGTTGTACAACCTGTAGGGCTCCGCGACCGGGGCGCCCCTGGCGTCCACCGTGGGCTTGAGCGCCAGCGACGTCGCGCGCTCCGGAAGCCCGTACACCTCGCGGTGCGTCGGGAAGGAGATGTCGAACGAGATGGCCTCCGGACCGCGAGCCTTCTCGTCGGTATGCGTCTTGAAGCGCTCCGACCACCAGTTCTCCGGGTCCGAGTCGCCGCGCTCCCTGTGATGCTCCATGGCGAAGAGCTTGTCCGCGTTGAAACTCATCAGCGTCTCCCAGACGTTCTCCGACACGTCCAGACGCATCGGATTGTACTTCAGCGCGAACGTATAGTCGCCCAGCTGGACCTTCAGGATCGAGCTCGACTTTTTCAGGAGCTTGAACGGCGCCGTCTTGGACTCCAGCTCGTCGAGCACGACCTCGGGCACCTCGTACCGGAACGCGCCCTCTTCTTTCATGTGCATTCGAACGACCGGACCGTCGTACGTCGTCAGCGTCAGCACGTACGAGACGCCCGGCACTGATTTGTTGACGACGCGAGCGGTGACATTGTGCAGGTGGACCTGGACGCTGCTGGGTTCCACCACGTAGTCCGCACCCTGGTTGGTGTTCTGGCGGAGACGGGTGCAAAAGGCAGAGTCCCTGCAGAGCTTGAAGTCTTCGTGCTTGAAGGCTCTGGCCTTCAGAGAGAGAAGAGGGACCAGAAGGAACAGAAGCACCGTCAAGCAGACTCTCTCACTGCCTTTCGTTTGTGCTACCATGGCTGCTTCCTATTTCCTATTTCCTATTTCCAATTTCCTATTTCCTATTTCCAATTTCCTGCTTCCTGCTTCCTGCTTCCAGCTTCCTGGAGAGAAAGAGATGAGCGGGAACGGGAACGAGGAAGCGGCGTTTAAAACGAATATTTTGAGACGCTCGCCGAGCGACGTGGATGGTTGCAACCAATTGGTTGGCTCCCATGTCCTTCGCAATCTGCGTGTCGCCTGAACACAGCCTTCCAGGGCATGTCGAACGTCCGGAGCGAGTAGAGGCGGTGGCCAGCGCCCTGCGGCGATCGCTGCTGCTGGCCGAACTGCCGACTGAACGGGAGGCAACCCGTGAAGAGCTGGCACTGGTGCATTCGAGCGACCTCATCGACCGGCTCGAGGCCATCGAGATCGGACCGGATGCGAAAGAGCGTCACGTTGTGCTGGCAGACGAGGGCGACCCGGATGGGGTGACGTACGCGACGAGCACGAGCTACCGGGACGGAGTGCGGCGAGGGGTGGGCGCGGTGCTTGATCTCGTAGACGGAATCTTCGTGGAGCCGGGTATGTCAAAGGCGTTCGCGGCGATACGACCCCCTGGTCACCATTGCACGCGGAGCAAGTCGATGGGGTTCTGTTTGGTCAACAACGTGGCAGTGGCGGTGGCTTACGCTCGGAAGGTTCACGGGGCGAATGCGGTGCTGATCGTCGACTTCGATCTGCACAACGGCAACGGGACGGTGGACATCTTTTACGACGACCCAAACGTGTTTGTTGTCGATATACACGAGGAGAACAATGTCTACAAGGATCGGGACGGCGAAAGCGACGTCGGTGCGGGGTGTGCGTCGACGATGAACATCCCGCTGAAGGCCGGCTCCGGTCATGCGTCGGTCGTCGCGCTCTGCAGAGTCATCGAGGACGTCGCGGCAAAGTTCAAGCCTGACTTGCTGGTCGTTTCGGCGGGATTCGATGCGCACGTCGAGGACCCGTTCAATACGGACCTCGGGGTCGGGCTCGCGTTCACGTTCGAGTCGTATCGCGTGCTGGGTGCCTGCCTGCGACGCGTCGCCGATGCGTGGTCGGATGGCAAGCTGCTGTGCGTGCTCGAAGGTGGGTACAACTGCGATGCGCTGGCGCGGTCGTTTTCTGAATTGGTCGCCGGGGTATGCATGTCGACGGGGGAAGAAGAAGGGGCTGCCTCGGCGGCGCAGACGGAAAAGACGCCGGGCGACGTCGCTTCCGAACCGGTCGTCGCCAGGGCGCGGGCGCGGGCTTTCGCAATGAAACAACGTTGTTAACGGATGTAAAACTCGAACCAACTGATTACCGGCTAGACGACGGCGATGCGTGGATCTGCCTCCAGGTCTCTGCAAACCCCTCGGCCGCCCTTTTCTGGAACCACGCCGCCACTTCGTCGCGCAGGTACGACTGGTCGCGTTGCCACGCGCCCAGAAGCTCCCGTTTCGAGAAAACGCGCCTGGAAAGCAGCGCCTCGATGAGCATGTGTGCGCGACGATGCACCCGCATGTCCGGCGTGACCATCGTGGAGGGCGCCGCGACGAGCTCCTTCGCCCGCCGCTTCATCTGCGGTACGACCGTGCCGTCCAGGATGGCGATGGCGAAAATGGCCGCGCGCTCCCGGTCGTCGTCGGCGAGGGGGAGGAGCACGCGCGGGAGCTCCCACTGCTGCGGCGGGCGTCCGTACGAGCAGTCGTGCCACGCCATCACGCGGTCTTGCTTTGCGTTGAACATGGGCGGCCGGCCGGCCGTCTTGTCGAAGGACGTCGAGCACAGCTGGGGCGCGGCTGGCTGGATCCACGCGGGGTCGATGGAGGTCAGGCCGACCATGTAGGCCCGTTTCTCTGTCCGGATGATGTCCGAATACACGAGCCATTCGGGGCACCTCGAGTGCAGCGCCGACGCCGGATGCAGGAAGACGTCCTCGTCGACCGCAGGGGTCTCGTACCGGACGGCCCGCGTCCTCGAGCCCTCCAGTCGCTTCTTCGCCAAGTACTCGGCCGATCGCACTCTCCTTGAGATGTGATCGCCCCACCCGGCGAGGATGGCACGTTTGAGCGCGACCGTGATCCCGGTGGACAGCCTGGGCTTTGGACTGCCGGTCAGCCGTTGCGCGTTGTCGCTGAAGAACCCCACGTCTGCGCTCTGGAGGATCCGTTCCAGCTGTCGGGTCAGCTGGAGACCCTCCCGGAGGTGCTTGAAGACCAAGAAGTTGTCTTCGCAGAATCGTCCCGAGCCGCCGTCGTCCTCAAACGCAATGAGCGCGTTCATAGAGCTGAGCGCGTCGCTGTCGGGCACCCGGAGCTTTGACTGTCGCGACCGCATGCGGTTTCCGTTGACGTCGGTGGGGTCGCCTCCGGCGCGGGCGTCCGCCGGAGGCGTGTTCATGAACGGCGACTCCAGGCTCATGGCAGCGGCGAGCCGCACGGCAAACATGACGAGCACATCGATGGGTGTGCTCGCCGACGAAGACCCCTCGCGGGCGTCCGGGCTGTTGAGAATCTCCAGCAACATCCTCGAGTGCCTCGGGCTGACTGGCAGCTTTGCCATCGCCCGACCCATCTCGGTCAGCGAGCCGTCCGACTTATCGATCGCCGACAGGGCGACCAAGCACTTCTGGGCCGCCCGGAGGCTCGCGTCCTCTGGCGCCGACGGGAAAGGAAAGTTGACCACGTTGTCGACGCCGATGCTCTTGAGCAGCAGCACCACCCCCTCGAGCGCCACGTTATGGATTTCGGGAGGCGTGAACTGTGGGAATAGGTCATTGAAGACCGCGGAAGAATAAATCCGGTAGCAGTGACCCGGGCCCACGCGGCCAGACCGACCCGCGCGCTGGTCAGCAGACGCCTTGCTGACCCACCGGACCTCGAACCGCGCGAGTCCGTTGGTCGTGTCGAGCAGCCGCTGCTTCGATCTCCCAGCATCCACCACGTATCGGATACCCGGGATGGTCAGCGAGGTTTCGGCGATGTTGGTCGCCACCACGATGAGGCGATGGCCCTCTGGCACCGCCTTGAAGACTTGCGCCTGCTGCTCGGGCTTGAGCACGGCGTACAGCGGCAAAACCCACACTTTTTTCGTCGGCTCGTCTTCACTGACCTCTTCGAGCTTGAGCTGCTCGTTCAGGTCGTCCGCGCCGCCATTGATAATCTCCACCTTCTCCTCCTCCTCCTCCGCGGCGGCGGCCTCGTCAACGTCAACGTCGTCGTCAACGTCGTCGTCGTCCGAATCGGCGTCGTCAAAGTCATCCGCGTCCCCTTCATCCTCTCCCTGATCGAGACCGTCGAGCGCACCGACGTCCGCGCCACGCTCCTCCCCATCCTCCTCCCTCCCCGCAGTCGGCCGCCGCCGCCGCGGTTCGCCGTTGAAAGTCTCGCGCAACTTGGCGCACAGGTGCTCGACCTCGCGCTGTCCCGTGAGAAACACCAGTACACCGCCTTCGGGGAGCTTGCGGTGGATCTGACAAGTCTTCTTGTACGCCGCGCCCAGGTAGTCGTCCAGTTCCGTCTTCCTCTGGAAGTGCACGGCCACCGGATACTGCCGCGCCTGCACGTTGATCACCGGCGGCGGTTCCTTGAAGAGCTTCTTATTCTTGACGAAGTCGTCCACCCGAAGCGTGGCGCTCATGATGATCAGCTTGAGCGGGGCCACCGTCGCCGCCGAGGCAGCCTCACCGCCGGCCGTGCCGACGCTGTCCTCGTACATCTGACGCCGGAGGGCGACGATCCTCGATAGCATACCCAACAATACGTCGGTATTGAGCGACCGCTCGTGCGCCTCATCGATGATCAACGCGTTGTACTTGCGCAGCAAAAAGTCCTCCTGGACCTCCCGCAGCAGGATGCCGTCCGTCATGAACTGCACGCGCGTGTCGTCCGACACCTTGCGATCGTATCGTACGTGGTATCCAACGATTCCACGTCCCACCTTTTCGCCGAGCTCTTCGGCCACGCGCGTCGCCGTGCTCACGGCGGCCACCCGCCGGGGCTGTGTCACCCCGATCATGCCGTCGTCAAACCCGTACCCAGCCTCGTACAGAAACTGCGGCACCTGCGTCGTCTTACCGCATCCCGTCTCGCCACAGAGCACCAGCACGTCGCTGTCCGAAACGGCCTCCATGATCTCCTGCTCCATGCCGACGATGGGGAGCGAAGATCGCACCTCCTCGATCGCGTCCGGCCGCTGCACCTGCACGTTGACGATCTCGCGCTTCAGTCTGATGGTCGACATCCGCTTTTTGGGCCGATCGTGGTCGTCCGGCATCGGTAAGTCGCCGCAGGCCTCGATCTCCCGCTTCGCCTGGGCTACCGCCACATCCAGCTCCTCCTTCGACAGCGGATGCCCCCGCATCGATTCTTCCTCGTCGTTGTCGCCGCCTCTATTGGCAGCATCGACCTTGTCGACAAATACAGCCGCACTCTTCGACCGCATCTGCACCGGGGGTGCCCGCGTCGCCAGCGACGGCGGCGGCACGTGCTCGCTCGAGGTATCGCTGTCCCCGGAGGAATCGCTATCCTCGGCCCCGTCGCCACGATCGTCGCGATCGCCGCGATGCACGACGACGTCCGTGCCGTTCCCCGCCCGTCTCTCTGCGCCTGCCTCCCCGTACACGACTTCCCTGAGCTCCTGCGGCACCTCGAGCCCGGCCCGCTCCATCTTGTGAACCCGAGTTGCGATCTGCTTCTTCGACTCGAGCTGCCCGCGCGACGCCACCGTACGAAGAAGGCCTACCTCGTTCTTGTCCAGCGAATGTTCCGATAGCGTCGCGAGCACCTTTTGCCGCTTCTCCCGCTTGTCCTTCTCCTCCTGGATCTTCCGAAGCTTTCGCTGCTGCGACTTGCTCAACTTCTTCTTTGGCATCGGGTCGGCTTGCTGGCCTGCGTGCTCGGTCGTGCCGGCCCGGGCGGTCGTGGCTGGTGCCGCCTGCCCGCGCCCCCCGCCTCCGCCTCCGAGCTCTTCCTCGAGCAGCATGACCTCGGCGTCGCCGAGGACGAACGCATTCGTGTCCCCAGCCGAACCGGACTTTTGTCTGAGGCTGTTCAAATCCTTGGCCTTCCGCTTGCGCTTCGAGCGCCCTCCTTTGCCCATCGTTCCGGCAGGGTGGCGTTCAAATTTTCGGGTTGAGCCATGCAACGACCATATCGCTTCGGCTCTCCTGACCGAACGAACACGCGTACGGTTAGTTAGGCACGAGGCATGCGGACAACGTCAGGTTTTGCTTACAATGGCTTAAAACGACCGAGCGTCTTGGACAAGGCCCACGACGAGCAGGCGTTCATCAAGCCCAGAATCAAAAGCCAGTGGTGGCCACCGCCGTGGCTGGCCCAGAGGACGACCGTCGCCGCCGCAAACGCCAACCGCATCGTCACTGTCGTCCTGTAGAAGCGCAGCGGCGGGTTGCCCTCGTGGTCGTCGAGGGCAGCGCCGACATAGTACGAGCCAAACAACAGGCACAAGAGGCCGCCGAGCCGGATAAAAACCTGGCAACCGTCCACGAACGAAGCGCGTAGCGCGAGTGAGCGTGAGCGTGAGAGCCAGGGCGCGCAGCATGTCGGTCGACGTCAACACCCACCGTGTCGATGGCCACGGCCATCGCGCTGCTGAGTCTCCGGATGACGTCGAGCACAAGTCCCGGACAGAAGAGTGCGGCCAGACCGATGCCGCCGATGTAGATGCCCGTCCGCAGGGCGACTTTGACTCGCGGATGACTGCTACGGAACAGCTCCTCGAGTGGCGGCGCGGTCGAAGAGACGTCTTCCTCAAATTCGTCAAACTCCTCCTCCTCCTCCTCTTCCTCCTCGAACGCGGATGCATACTGCCCCGCGATGTCCTTTGCTTCCGCCACGGTACGCCGCAGCCCTTCCATTGTTCGCTTGAGCTCGTCCTGCCGATCTGCGGACCCGGACGCGCACAGCAGGCGTGCTCCCGGACGCCGCCCGTGGGGAGAGGCACGCGCGGGCGGTAACGCGACGCCCACAGTTGCGAACGCCGTATTCATCGGGCGTTGTTGCTGTCTCCTTGAAGGCTGTCTACGCTGAGCGAGCTGCCCTCTCCTTGAAGGCAAGTCTGGCTCGGTCGACCGTTGCCCTCAAAAGCTCGGCGTCTCGTGCTGCCCTTTCCCGGATCTCTGAAATCTCCCGTGGTACGACGGGGTGGATCGTGTTCAGTACGTGCTCGATCGACTTCCGACGCTTGCCAACGACGGAAGAGACCAGGTGGGTCAGTTTTACCCCCATTCTTTTCAGTGGGTACTTACGGAAGTCGTCGGACCCTCATGCGGCTGCCTTGGATCTCGAGGACACTCGCCACGACACGGAGATCGAGTGCAATGGCATCTTCAGTCCATACGTACGAGTACGCGAGGCCGGCCGTTACGGTCGACGCGGGTTTGATCACGGCAGAGGAGACGCCACACGTACTCCTTATCCGCCGACTGAACGATCCGTTCAAGGGCAAATGGGCCTTTCCGGGCGGGTTCGTGGACGCCGATGAGAACATCCAGACGGCCGTCGCTCGCGAGCTCCTCGAGGAGACGTCCATCGACCTGCTCGGCGAGCATCGGCGGTGCGCCATCGTGCCGCTCCAGCAGGTGCGGACCTTCGGCGACGACATCACCAGGGATCCGCGAGGCTGGTGCATCACGGTGCTGTATGGTGCGCTCGTCGATCCGGCGGTGAAAGAGCACACGAAGGCGGCGGACGATGCCGCCGAGGCCGTCTGGTTTCCTCTCAAGTCGCCGCCGTTAGATGCGATGGCGTTCGACCACGCAGAGATGGTCCGGCAGTTGGCAAACGCGATGAGCGGCGACAACGAATGGGCAAAGGCGCAGCGGCGCATCCCGGGTGGCGTGTCGGACGCGCTCCGTCGGGCGAGTCGGGTCCTCGATCCAGCGTTTACCGGAGGGGCGAAAAACCCCGACAGGGGCAGGTAGGAGGGATACTCGGGTGCCCGGGTGCTTGTATGTGGTAACAGAAAGAATATAGCATGAAACGAAATGTACAATACCGACGTGGTTTCTTCCGCCGCGGGAGGCGGCGCCTCACGCGCCTCACTCGTCGTCGGTCTCCCCGCTGGCCGTCAGGATGCTCATGAAGGCCTCCTGCGGCACGCTCACCTTGCCAAACTCCTTCATGCGCTTCTTTCCCTTGGCCTGCGCCTTCAGGAGCTTCTTCTTCCTCGAGATATCTCCACCGTAGCACTTGGCGAGGACGTTCTTCCGCAGCGCCGAGATGGACTCGGACGCGATGACCTTGGCCCCGATCGTCGCCTGGATCGGGATGCGGAACTGCTGGCGAGGAATGACCTCCTTCAGCTTCCTGACGAGGGCCTTGCCCACTGTGAACGCGCGATCCTTGTGCACAATCGCGGCCAGAGGGTCGACCTTGTCGCCGTTGATCATGATCTCCAGCAGCACCAGCTGGTTCTTGCGGTAGCCGGTCACCGAGTACTCCATCGACGCGTAGCCGGCCGTCCGGCTCTTGAGCTGGTCGAAGTAGTCCGTCACGACCTCGGCGAGCGGCATATCGTACACGATGGATGTTCGGCTCTCGGTGAGGTACGACATGTCCTTGAATTCGCCGCGGCGGCTCTGGGCGAGCTCCATGATGGTCCCGTTGTACTCGGCCGGGGCAATCATCTCGAGCCGCACGTAGGGCTCCGACACGCTCTCGCGGCGTGCGGCATCGGGCAGCTTGGCCGGGCAATCGACAATCAACTCGACGCCGTCCGTGCGAACGCACTTGAAGACGACCGTCGGCGCCGTCGCGATGAGTTCGAGGTTGTACTCGCGCTCGAGGCGCGTTTGGCAGACGTCCATGTGGAGCAGGCCGAGGAAGCCGCACCGGAAGCCGTTACCCATCGCCGAGCTCACCTCGGGCTCGAATTTGAGCGCCGCGTCGTTCAGCTGGAGCTTGAGGAGCGCTTCCCGCAGGTCGGCGTACTGGTTGGTGTCGGTCGGGAACAGGCCGCAGAAGACGACCGGCTGGGCCTCGGCGTATCCGGGGAGGGGCTCGCTCGCGCTGTTCTTGGTGATGGTGATCGTATCTCCCACGCGACAGTCCGCAACGGACTTGATGGAGGCGGCCAGGTAGCCGACCTCGCCGGCGTAGAGCTCGTCGACGGGGACCATGCCGGGCGAGAGCACGCCCAGGTCCGTCAGATTGAACGACTTCTTGGTGTTCATGAACAGCACCTCGTCTTTGGCGTTGATCACCCCCGAGACGACCCTGAACTGGGCGATGACGCCTCTGTACGCGTCATAGTAACTGTCGAAGATGAGCGCCTGTGGCGTCTCGTCGCTCTTGTCCTCGGGCGGCGGGATGTCCCTGACGACCGCCTCGAGGATCTCTTCGATGCCGATCCCGGCCTTGGCAGACGCCTCGATGGCTTTGCTGCAGTCCAACCCGATGACCTCCTCGATCTCGCGCTTGATACGCTCCGGCTCTGCGCCGGGCAAGTCGATCTTGTTCAGCACGACGATAATCTCGAGGTTGTTCTCGATGGCCAGGTACACGTTGGCAAGGGTCTGCGCCTCGACACCCTGGCTCGCGTCGACCACTAGCAGGCATCCCTCGCACGCGGCGAGACTCCTCGACACCTCGTACGAGAAGTCCACGTGTCCCGGGGTATCGATGAGGTTCAACGCGTAGGTCTCGCCGTCGTTCGCCTTGTACTTCATCCTGGCCGTGTTGAGCTTGATGGTAATCCCGCGCTCACGCTCCAAATCCAGGGAATCCATGAACTGCTCCTTCATTTCCCTCGACGCCACCGTGTCGGTCTTGATCAGCAGCTGGTCGGCCAGCGTCGACTTGCCGTGATCGATGTGCGCGATGATGGAAAAGTTACGGATCCGCTCGATCGGCACCTTCTCGACCTTTCCTCCCTCGTACTTCTTGGTCAAGTCGAGCTGCGTCGTGCTCGACGCTGCCCGCGTAGCCACGCCCGACGAGCGGTGCTGGGACACGCCCGACGACGAGAAGACCGTGGATACGACCGGAGACGGCGCGAGCGGGCCCGCCGTGGTCCTCGCATTGGCATTGGCGCTGTAAGTCACTGCCAATGCGCCGTGTGCTCTCTGCGGACCGGCCGAGCGAGCGCTCGTGGTCGTGAATCGGCTCGAAGGAACCGCATGTCCCAACATGGTGTCCTCGTGGGTGCAGCGGTCAATGCGTGCGTCGCAGCAGTGTCTTGGATTGACACGTACAATAGCACAAAATGACTGGCGGTGCCGAGAAGGGAGCGAGGGACGAGAAGAGAGGAGAGAACGAGGCCTGAATCACGCACGGCCTATGGACTGATGATGAATCGCGATGTCCTACAGCCGCTCGGCGATGGTCTCGACGGTCTCCTCGCCGGATCCGCCCTCGCGCAACGCGGCCCGCACGCGCTTCATCTCGTCGCGCCGCTCCATCCACTCGCTCGCCAGCCTGATAATCTCGTCGGCCTCGGCCGCGTCGAACCGGACCATCGCGAGGCTCTCGCTCCATCCGAGCCAGTCGTCGTGCTGGAGCTGTGCGTTGAGGCCTCGGAACAACACGTCGCGCTCGAACGCGTCTCGGCGCTCGATGCCGCGGTCCAAGAGGCGCAGCGCGCTGCCGGAGGACCGCTCTGTGGCAGACGGCTTGCCGTCGTAGCTCCTGCGGAACTTGCCAAAGTCCGCACTGCGGAGGACGAGCGTGCCCGGTGGCGCCAGTGGGAGGTTGATGCGGACGGGTGGCGCCATGGCCGCTTGCAGCAGCTCCTGCGGCATCTTTCCCAGGGCGACGAGAAGGGCGGCGCCGACCATGTGCCTGATCTGGTGCAACATGAAGGACGCGCCCGACACGGTCAGCTTGACGCACGGCACGCCCCCTTGGTCGACCAGGGTCATCGGCTCCGAGCACCCGCACTCCTCGATGAACCGGTAGTGCGAACGAACGATCGGGTCGCTGTCGTCCCGCTCTCCCTTCCACTCGAAGTTGATCTTGCCCTTGACCCTCGACGACGCGGCGGGAGGGGCGCTGGTCTCCGTCGGTTGTTTCGTTCCCGACGTTCCTGTCGTTCCAGTCGGAGTCAAGACGGTAGCGGCGTCCTCGGCGTCCTCGTCCGTCTCTGTCTCTTCGCCACCGTCGACGTCACTGCTGCCGCCGCGCCGCTTCTGTTGGAAGCTCGGCCGATACAACCGCCGCTTCGTGAAGTTATGGAACGCGTGGTGCCCCGCGTACGACTTCCACGCCCGTTCGAGCCGCGTCAAGACCTCGTCGACGTCCATTGCGCCTCCCCCTTCCCCCTCCCCACCTCGCAACGACCCGATCATCCTCTCGAGGAACGACAGCGGCACGTAATAGTCGTAATGTCGTCGGATGCACTCCCTCCGCGCGTCAAAACTCTTGACGACCCGCTGCACCGCAAACACCCGGACCTCGGGCGGCAGGTGCTCGTTGATGCCCTCTGCGATCGAGCCCCCGTCTGGCTCGGTCTCGAACAGCCCCGGATTGCATTCGAGCTTCATCGAGATGACAGTTGAAAGACTGTGTACGCGCTTGTCCGTCCGGCTCGACCGCGCCCAGTTGATCTTCCCCAGGCTGCCCCTGTTGGCGTCCAGGATGCCGCCCGCACGGTAGACGGCCTCCTCGAGCACGTCTTCGACCGTGAACTGCCGGCCGTCGTCGAACTCGATGTGTTGCTGCGACGGCTGCTGCTGCAGGCCACGATACGACGTGCCGTCGTAGCCAACAAACAGGGCGACCTTCCGTTTGCCCAGACGCACGGCGCCGGTGGTGGGTTCCGAATTCTTCGCGACGGAGACCGAGAACGTCCGGGTGGCGCTGGGCGTCGAGGACGAATCGACCATGGTCGCCCATCTATTGGCGAACGCTCTTGCAGTCACAAGCGTCATCCTGGAAGCTCTGCTGTTCATAGGAAGGACGCAGCTTGGGGTTTGCATGAGCCGGGCGAGTCTCCTGCCGGCGCCACGGACGCTCTATCGTCCCTCCGGCGCTCTGTAAATAGGGATAGAGATCGTTGCAACACGATCCCGCGTGCGATTACACGAACAGGAGAAAGAAGAGAACTCTTCTGGTTTGACGAGCAGCACCCGCCTCTCCTCTCCTCTCATCTCGCCTTTGGTGGAACGCGGAAACTCTGCTGAATCTTGCGCAGGTCTTCGGCTCCTTTCCGCCATTGCCGGCTGCTGGACGTGGTACTGAGGATGAAGAGCCGGTTTCCCTCGGCCGTGGCGCTGACCAGGTGGTGCGGCTTCACGCACCACTGGTAGTACGTCAGGCCGCCGTCCTGGACGACCTCGGTCTCGATGACATCATCGGCGTCCAGCGGCTTGCCGTAGAGTTCGGGTGCGAATCCGGCAATGATGGCGTCCGGCTTGGCGATATCCTCGATATTCACATCGGCGTTGTACCCGACATCCATGAACCTCAGCACGGGCGCCACCACGACGAGCAGGCTTCCCTGGTCCGGATTCTCGAACCGAAGATCGATCTCCGTGCCGCCCAGATCGGCGATACTCACGGGCTTCTCGTCCCAGCCCTGGGGCACTTTGAAGGTATAGCGAGGGATCTCGGACCACCCGACGCCGTGCCCGCCCGACTTGCCCTCGGGCCGTGTGTACCGCATGAACCCGTCCTTGTCCGGCGCGGAGAGTCCGGGAATTCTTCCGGCCGTCAGGCCCTGTACGGCGGCGGCGGGCAGGGGGGCTGAGATGGGTGCCGAGGTCGCCGTTAGCAGGGTCAAGGTCGATAGCATGGCAGCGCGACGAGAGGGCGAAGAAGAAGTGCCGACATCGCGAGCGCCACTGCTGCTGCGTGAGACGGTGAGAACATTGCGTTCGGGTGATGCGGACGCGAATGCCGGTCTCGGGGAGGGTGCTGGGTGTGCGAGCATGAGGATGAAATTTGAGTGATTGGCTGTCTGATGATCCCGGTTTCAGTCCAGGTCGCGTTGCGCCGGTCCCGCCGGTCTCGCCGGTCCCGCCGGTCTCGCCGGTC